>Ga0116149_1003647_pt1 | contig 15792 bp, 11 predicted proteins | sample AD_UKC057_MetaG_FD_89787 | JGI IMG/M metagenome (GOLD analysis project Ga0116149, IMG submission 89787) | Active sludge microbial communities of municipal wastewater-treating anaerobic digesters from USA - AD_UKC057_MetaG | ecosystem: Engineered > Bioreactor > Anaerobic > Digestate | place: USA... | reverse complement strand
ATACCATATGGTAGAACTGAGGTTGCTTGTAACTTCCTTGATGATTTGTGCCGTATCGAAAACAATATTGGCCTTTATGTCGGGTGGCAGTGTTTTGAGTATCCGCTGCATTTCGGACACAATACCAAGATACACTTCGTATGAATTGGCATCGGATTGTTTTTGTATGAACAAGCCGACAGCCTTATGCCCTTCGCCGAATGCCCTTTCGTCTTTTTCGCGGTATCCGTCGGTAATTGTTGCCACATCGCGCAATCGGATGATCCGGTTGGCAAACGAAACAAGAGCAATGTTGCCCAATTCTTCGACCGAACGCACTTCGCCGGGAATTCTCAATGCAAAATCGTATTTGTCGAACTTGATATTTCCACCGGGAATACTCAGGTTTTCGGCCTTCAAAATGGTGCTGATCTGCGCAATGTTCATATTATAGGCTTTCAGCTTCACCGGATCGACCTGAATATTAATTTCGCGCGAGGCTTGCCCGATGATAAAGGCAGAACCCACCCCGGGTACTTTTTTAAGTGGTTCAATTATCTGATCGTATGCTATTTTTTCTAGTCCGATATAGCTTTCTTCTGCCTGTATGGTATATACCACTACAGGAATCATCCCGCTGTTTATTTTCATGATATAGGGGCTCATGGCGTCGGCCGGCAACTTGCTTTTTGCCAGTTCCATAAGGTCACGTGCCGAATTTGCAGCAGCCGTAACATCGGTTCCCCATTCGAACTGCAGCGAAATAAACGATACATTTTCGCGGGATGAGGAGGTCATTTTCTTTAGTTTTTCGGTGCCCGAAAGAACCACTTCAAGGGGATTGGTTACCTGCTTCTCGACATCTTCGGCCGAAGCGCCCGGATAGATGGTAATCACTGTAATGGTGGGAAGTTCAACGGCAGGAAGTAAATCGCGCGGCAGCGAAACCCATGCAGAAACCCCGAAAAGGAGTATCGCCAAAAAAACCATGGCCGTGGTAACGGGACGCTTTACCGTAAGTTTAGGCAGAAACATATCAGTTCGATTTTAGATTAACCCGATCACCGCTTTTCACTTTATTTTTGCCCTGGGTCACCACGGTATCGCCACTGGCAATACCATCAACCGCAATCCACTTATCGATGGTTTTCAGTCGTTTTACGGGTTTACGGGTAACCACACCACCGGTAACTACAAACACAAAATCTTCGGGGGTACCGGGCTGGCGGTAGATGGCGTCTACCGGAATAAACACAGCTGAAATTTCGTGCTTACTGAAAACAACACGTGCGAACATCCCGGGCTTTAGGTCGCCGCTGCTGTTGTTCAGTTCGATTTCGACAGGAGCCGTTCGTGTGGTGGTCGACAATATTGGTTTGATATAGCGGACTGTACCCTTGTATTCCTTGCTGCCCAAGGCATCGCAAACCACGCTGACCGACTGTCCTTTTTTAATTCCTATGAGGTCCCGTTCATTCACCTGAATTTCGGCCACAATGGGGTTAATCTGCATCAGCCGCAAAATGCCCGAAGTATTTGAATATCCCGGGTCAAGGTTAATGTTGAAAAAGTAGTTCTCGCCTTCTTCAACAAGATAATCCACAATAATGCCATCGAAAGGGGCTATCACCGAAGTGTTGTTTTTAAGCATCTGTGTTTTTACCTCCGAGGCTTCGAGTTTGGCCTTAAGATGGTCGTAGTCGATTTCGCTGATACTACCCTTTTCGCGCAGACGGCTCACCCTATCATAATCTTTCTTTATCGCCTCATATTCGATGAGGGCCTGAGTGAGCAATTCAGCCGACAACTCAACCAACAGGCTGCCTTTGGTTACAAAGCTGCCTTCGCTGTAATAGAATTTCTCGACTTTTCCAGGCATTGACGACCCCAGGTTGGCCTCTTTATTGGGCAAAAAAGTTCCCGAATATTCGGTTTCATCCGAAAATGTACGATTTTCAGCCACTGCATAATTTACATTCTGAATTTCCTGCGGTTTTCCGGCTTCCTTGTTTTTTGTTCCGCACGAAACCAGCAACAGCAGAATAATGCTTCCGGCGACAAGAAATAATCTTGTTTTAGCTTTTACAGGAGGGTGTATCATAGTCTTTGTGTTTGAATTTATTTCATCAGCGGCAATCCGGTTTTACGACGGTAATTTATTTCCTGCATTTTCAGGTCGGTTTTCGATTGTATCAGTTCGGAGTATGCCTGCTGCCAGATTACCTGAGCTTCGAGCAAATCGGAAAGCTTAATCATCCCTTCTTGCCAGGAGTCCTGCGACATTCTCAGGTTTTCGGATGCCTGAATAAGGGCTTTTTCGCACAGGTCATATTTTTTAACTGCTTCGGTAAACACATACCACGATTGCTCCAGTTCGAGGCGTATCATTTCTTCGGCATCCTTTTTCATCAGCAGGGCAACTTCGTTTATTTTTCGTGTTGCCCTCAAGGTATGCAGCCTGTCGCCCCAGTGAAAGAGGGGAATTTGCACGGTGAGCCCCAGCGACCAGTCGCCGCCGAACTCCTTTTCGAAGCCATTGTAAGGGTTTGGGTTCACAAACAGGTAGTTGGCTGATGCGGTAATATTGGGGAGAAACCTCGAAAGCGCAATGTTTTGCTGGGCTTCGGATAGCAGTAGAGTCTGATCAAGAATTTGCAGCTCTTTCCTTCCGCTCAGCGCCAGTTCGTAAGCTCCTGAAGGGTTGGGTAATACGGGCATTTCACCGGTTTGTGTATCAAGGCGAATGGGTGTATCATACGAAATCCCGATAATTTGAAGCAAAGCCATCTGCGACAGGGCATATCCGTTGTCGGCCTTCAACAGGTTGAGCTCGGCTTCGTTGAGCTTGATCTTTACTTTCAGTACATCGTTGTAGGTTATTATACCTTCGCTGTAGTAGTTCTCGACATCGGCAAGCAGTTTCTTAAGTAATCCGTGATATAAAACAGCAAGATTCCGTTGTTCCTGAACACTCACGCAACGCCAGTAGGCTTCATCTGTATTAAAAATCACATCGTCGTAATCAATGTCCTGCTTCAGTTTGGCAATTTCCTCTCCGGCGCGGGCCACCTTAACCATATTCCTGATTTTTCCACCCAGATACAGTGGTTGAATAAAAGAAGGGCCGAACATAAAATTATGGTGTGTCCCGAATTTGAGTTGTTCCGACGGTAGATAACTGTAAAGCAGAAAGGCCGGATTACCTTCGGTATCGTAGAATATTTCGCCGGTAAACGGATTGGCAACAATTCCGTTGAGTAATGGATTCTCAAGAATATCGGTTCGCAGGGTTCCCGTTTCCTGATCGATTGCCCAAAACGGCACCACCGGAAGAAACATATCGCGGTTGAACAGGCTGATTTGCCGGTTGCTGTACTGATACTGACCGGCCAGACCAAACTCTCCGAAATAGCGGGTACTCACCGATTTTCGCAATTCGGTTGCCGCCTGGCTGCGGCATTCGGCAATTTTCAATTTGTTGTTGTTTTCGATTGCCAGACTACGGCAATGGTCAAGGTCCAGAAATACCGTGTCGCCGGGTGCCTGTGCAGGACACACAACCACTGCGGTCAACAACAGTGCGGTCAGAATTATTCGTTGAATCATGGTTTTTCAGCGCTTTACGAGTCCAAAAAATAAAATGTCGATAATGGTATTGAGTTGTTGCTCAAACAGTTCTTTCTCGTATGAAATAAGCAATGGGATTTCGACCGCTTTAATTGTCATGTGAAAAGTGCGCGCTACCTGAGCAGGGTCGTCTATGTTGAATTTCCCCGATTCGTTGCCCTGCTTCAGAACCCGTGTGATAAATTCAAGCTCAAGCTTATCATAGCGCACTCGCGCTTTCTGAACAAATTCCAGATGATTCAGAAAATCGTTGCGCAATGCCTGATACAGGTTACCCAGCTTCATAATTTCGATGAACCGAACACGGATGTAACTTCTGATTTTTTCGAGAAAATCATCGGGTGTATTGTATGCCTCAACCAGTTTTGTGTGAAGCAATCCGGCCTCGTATTCAACTACCGCCTGAAAAACTTCTTCCTTACTGGTAAAATAATAATAGAGTGAACTTTTACCCTTGCGCGCTTCCATGGCAATTTCGTTCATGGTGGTTTTTTCGAACCCGAAACGGGTAAACAACTGTCGGGCTGCATTCACCAGATTATCTCTTACTTTATCGTGCTTACTCATACTTTTCGACCATTTTGTTTGAATGGTCAAATATAGGTATTTTATTAATATAATTGAATTTTCGACCAAATAAGTTTTATTGGTCGAATTTAAATTGATAACTAATTAATATTGTGTGATTTGTAATCATTCAAAAAATTCTATTCCAGAACTAACTTATTAATTTCAGACGTATTTCAATAAGAATGAAACATAAAACTGCGTATGATTTAGCAATCCGGTTGGCGATTCAATGTAAGTGGGTTTGTTTTATTTATTCATCATTAATATTATATTTGCCGCTTAATATGTTTTAACTGATTCATGGCTGACCAACCCAGAAAACAAAAAACGGTTAACAAACCGGTGATGCTGCAGGGTCCCGGTTTACATTCGGGGCAGGAAACTCGTTTATATATTAAGCCGGCAGCGCCCGATACAGGTTATGTTTTTATCAGGACCGACATTGGGCCTGACGCCATCATTAAAGCCATTGCCGACAACGTTACAGATACATCGCGCGGAACAACCATCGGCAACAACGGATGGTCGGTGAGTACCGTGGAGCATCTGCTCGCTGCGGCTTATTCGCTGGGCATTGATAATGCCAGTTTTGAACTCGATGGCCCCGAAGTTCCTATTCTCGACGGCAGTTCCCGCTTTTTTATTGAAGCATTCTATAAGGCCGGCATAAAAGAGCAGAATGCATTTCTCAAAGTGTATGACATCACCGAAAGTCTTTCTTTTTCTGATAAAGAACGCGGAGTAGATATTACCGTATACCCTGATGCAGGCTATAAAATTAAAGTCCTGGTAGATTACAATTCCGATGTACTGGCAAGCCAGTATGCCAGTCTCGATAGCCTGGAGGACTTTCCCAGCCAGATCAGCAAGTGCCGTACCTTTGTTTTTATCAGCGACCTTGAACCTCTGTTAAGGTTAAATCTGATTAAAGGCGGAGACCTCGACAATGCCATTGTGATTGTTGACCAGGAATGGAGTCAGGACGAGTTTGACCGCCTTGCAAAGCTTTTCAACAAGCCTACCATCAAGGTACAATCACAGGGAATATTGAACAACCTCGACCTGCATTTTCCGAATGAACCCGCCCGACACAAGTTGCTTGATGTGGTGGGAGATCTGGCGCTCACCGGCTTTCGCTTCAACGGAAGTGTAATTGCCTCGAAACCCGGGCATTACGGAAATACCCGAATGGCGAAAATTATCAGAAATCATATTTTACAACAAAACTCGGCCAAGGAGCAGAAAACCAGAATTCCGGAATACAACCCAAACGACAAACCTTTGATGGATGTGAATAAAATCAAAACTTTTCTTCCGCATCGTCCCCCGTTCCTGTTTGTCGACAAGGTTATCAGCCTTACCGAAACCGAAGTAGTTGGCATTAAGACAGTTACCAGCGGTGAATACTATTTTCAGGGTCACTTTCCGGGCGAACCTGTAATGCCGGGCGTACTACAGGTGGAAGCCATGGCGCAGACCGGTGGAATTCTTATACTGAATTCGTTGCCAGACCCTGAAAACTACCTTACTTTTTTCCTGAAAATCGACAAAGTAAAGTTCAGAAAGCGGGTTGTTCCGGGCGATGTACTCATCATGAAACTGACCCTGGTTGAGCCAATGCGGCGGGGTATTGCCCAAATGAAGGGAGAAGCCTTTGTCGGGAAGGATTTGGTGGCCGAAGCCGAAATGCATGCACTCATCGAAAAACAAAAATAACACTATGAATCAGCCCTTGTCGTATGTTCACCCGGAAGCAAAAATTGCACAGAATGTGGTGATTGAACCTTTTGTTACGATTGCTAAAAATGTGGTAATCGGCGAAGGGACCTGGATCGGGTCGAATGTTACCATCATGGAAGGTGCCCGCATTGGCAAAAATTGCCGTATTTTTCCGGGCGCGGTTATTTCGGCAATTCCACAAGACCTTAAATTTCAAGGCGAAGAAACCACCGTCGAAATAGGCGACAACACCACCATCCGCGAATGTGTTACCGTAAACCGCGGTACCGTGGCTAAGGGAAAAACTGTAGTGGGCAGCAATTGTTTGATTATGTGCTATGCACATGTTGCCCACGACTGCATTCTGAAAGATTATGTAATTCTGGGTGCCTACACTGCCCTGGCCGGTGAAGTGGTGGTCGATGACTGGGCTATTGTTTCGGCAGGTAGTCTCGTGCATCAGTTTGTAAACATCGGTGCCCATGTAATGATACAGGGAGCCAGCAAAGTGGGCAAGGATGTTCCCCCCTACATTAAAGCCGGGCGCGATCCGCTCACTTACGAAGGAGTAAATTCCATCGGACTGCGTCGTCGCGGTGTTGCAAACGAAAAAATAAACGAAATTCAGAATATTTACCGGATTTTGTTTGGCAGGGGAATGAATACAACCCAATCGCTCGATTATATCGAAACTGAATTACCTGCCACCAGAGAACGTGACGAAATCATTCTTTTTGTTCGCAACAGCAAGCGCGGCATTATCAAGGGTTATTTCGAAGCCGAACCTTAATCAGCCTTACAAAAGCCACAATTTCTTCTTTGCTGATATATTTTCGATTCAATCGCTAAAAAACGTATTTTTACGTTTTTAAAGAATTCTTGAATAAAGCGCTTTTCATAACCGTTCTGTTGATGCTTCCGCTAATGCTGCCCGCCCAGCGTTACGACAGCATTTCGATAGTTTGTCCCGGCCAGTTTACAGCCGGGAGGGTTATTCCCATAGAGTGCAGATTTTACAACCATAATCATGCGGTATTTATCGATACAATCATCAGAATATCTGTAAACAATGAATTAGTTCAGGATGTAAACATCCGTAAAGGGGTGGGAAGTTTGGCTCTGCAAACGAATCAGCAAGCAGATATTCTTCTGGAGGTTGATGGGACAATATTCTCAAAATCAGTGCTTTTCGCTGAAAATAATTTCATTTCACTCGCCGGGAACATCGGGCAGAATCTGACATTAGAAGAAGATGTTTGCTATCATATAACCGGCGATCTCAATATTGAAGGCGGATTCAGGCTTACCATTGAACCCGGTGCGAGGGTTTACATTGCCGAAAATGCAAACATACATGTCACCGGACAGGTATTTTGTCAGGGAAACAGCGAAAAACCCATTCTGTTCAGCAGTCTTGAAACCGGTAAATTCTGGGGAGGATTAATCATCGAGAACAGCGCGGATACTTCATTTTTTAAACACACTTTTTTCGCAGAAGGTGGTGGCGACCCCACTCAGGTATTCGGCCATTCTCAGTCTCAAGCCGTTGTGAAAGCTGCCAATACCGCGGTGGTTTTCGAAGCCTGCTGCTTTATCGATAATACAGGTAAAGCCCTGGGAGCCTTGAATAGTACAATGAAAATCACCCGTTGTTTAATTTCGCGCTGCGATACCGGGGGTGAATTTTATGCCAGTAGTATTGCGGCAGACTCGTGCCACATTTTGTTTATACCCGACGCCGATGGACTGGCGAATGATGATGACAACGATGCCTGGTATTTCTCCGAAACACATCTTACCGAAACAACGAGTACTATAAAAAACTCCTTTTTTATTTCGGGCGAAGACGACGGAATCGACCATAATGGAGCCAACCTACAAATTGAAAACACTTGGGTTGAAGGTTTCTTACACGAAGGAATTGCCTGTTCGAATAAAAACTCGGTATTGATTTATAACAGCGTTGTAACCGGGTGCGGGCAGGGAATTGAATGTGGATATGGAAATCCTCATGTTGAAGCAAACCATTGTTTGATTATGGCAAATGGAACCGGTGCCCGCTTTGGTGATGAATACACGCTGGCATCCGAAGGAAAATTTCAGATTAACAACACTGTCTTTTTCAATAATACGGATAATTTACTCAACTTCGACCCACAACTGCAAGGTCCGGTCGGTGATTCATTATCTGCACACTATTCAATAACAAACGATCCTGATTTTGACAACCTGAACCACTGTCTGGCCGCTGTTCCCATCTTTAATACCGACCTTACCCTTCACGCAGATTCACCGGGGGCCTTTGCTGCCAACGATGGGCTGAACATGGGACTTGTTTTTGCTTTTTTGTTTACGAGACCAATCTCACAATCCGTCCAGCTGAAAATATATCCCAATCCTGCACAAGAAGAAATTTATGTGGTTTTACCTCCGGCCGTTTCAGGTTATTTCGATATTATTTTATATAATACTTCTATTCAGCCGGTTCAGATATGGCCCGAAACTTTTTTCTCGGATGGAAATGAAGCAACAATTAGATTGAAAGCAACTGTACCCGGCATGTATTTTTTATGTGTTCAATCAGCCGGCATAGTGTATGTTCAAAAAATTCTGATCTATGATTAGAGTAAAAACAGTCATATCACTGATTGTTCTGCTTTTGTTTTCGCTGGTAAGCAGGGCGCAGCAGATGAAGGAATATTACCTGGAATGTAACCCGGCTGATTTTGCAATGATTTATCTGTACTTTCTCGAAGAGATTTATGTTCCTGTTTCGATAACTTACAATGGTGTTCGCATCGAAAATGCCGAAATGAGAATCCGTGGGGATGGCTCGGTGGTTTTACCCAAAAAATCTCTGAAAGTAAAACTCAATGAGGGCGATTTCGACGGGGTTGATGTCTTTAACTTTAATGCTGATTACGAGGACAAAAGTTATATTCAAGCCTATACCACATCTCGGCTTATGAGGGAATCAGGTGTGCCCTGTTTTCAGTCGGAACACGTCAGATTGTATTTAAACGGTAATTATCTTGGTCTGTATATCTCTGTCGAGAATATGGATGAAGATTTTCTGACACGCAATGGTTTCAATCCCAATGGTAATCTCTATAAGGCAACACTCGACGGGGCTAGTATGAGTCGCTACGACAACGTATTTTATCATTGGGAGCAGAAAACCGGAACGGGAAATCGCGAAGACCTGCAGGAGCTTATTTTTCAACTCGATACAATTTCAGTCGAAAATTACAAATTATTTCTTCAGGAAAAATTCGATTATAATGCCATAATTAATATTCTGGCAATGAATCTGCTTTGCAGAAACCACAGCACATATTACCACAACTATTATATGTTTCACGACACCAATGGCTCCGGTAAATGGCACATGTTTCCATGGGATCTCGACAAAGGATTTCTTTATTACGAATCAACAATTTCATACTACCACACATCCAAATTCTGGGCCCCTGATAATCCCATCATGGAACTGGCTTGTTTATCGCCTGCCGTGATGGCGGACATAGAACAACGTATTGATGTACTTTTCGAAACACGGGTTAACGACGCAACAATCAGCCAATGGGTTGACAGTCTGAATCTTACACTGGCATCTTCGGTTGCTGACGACACAAGTGACAACCTGTTGAATGATAATGATTGGCAAACCTTATTAAACGTTGCTAAAACAGCATTTAACGCAAACTACAATCAGTTAAAATATCAGTTTCAATACATTCTTAAACCCTTCAGCATAAATAAAATTAAGCATCGGTTCTTTCCGGGGGAACCCATACAGTTTAACTGGGATGTCTGTGTTTCTCCTCTTGAGGAGGTGGTTCAATATAGGTTCTATTTAGGGAATTCAGCCGATTTGGAAAGCAGCTATTTGCTTAAAGCCGAAAATCTCAGAGATACATCATATTTAATTTCAACCACCCTGCAAAAAGGGAAATACTTCTATAAAATAGAAGCATACACCAATAATTTCGAAGCTGAAGCCTACAATAATTATAATGTTTTCTATGTCGACAGCGACAGTTCTGGTATTGTATTTAACGAAATAAACTACAACCCCGATGCTCAGTCAGATTGCGGTGAGTGGATAGAAATCTACAATACAGGTAATGATACCACTGATATTTCGGGATGGAGATTTTCGGATAATAATGACACACACAATTACATTTTTCCATCCGGCAGTAAAATTGCCCCGGAAGGCTATGTAGTTATTGCAGGCGATAGTTCAAAATTTAATATTTATTATCCTGATTGTAATTGTCTGTCTGGGTATTTTAACTTTTCGCTTGACAATTCGGGAGAACTGCTGCGTTTATATAATACCACCGGAAGAATTGTTGATTCACTCATCTACCTTCCGTCGGAACCCTGGCCGGTATCGGCAAACGGAGGTGGTTTCAGCCTCGAATTGAACGATGCTTTCAGCGATAATACCCAGGGAGAAAACTGGTCTTCGGTTCATAGCTTTGGTTCTCCATGCAAGGCGATTACCGATACGGTTAACCCTCCCCCCGATAATTCGTTTGCTAAGCTCAGGGTATTTCCCAACCCGGTGGCCGACCAAAGTAATATTGTGTATTACACAACCGAAGGAACCGAGGTCTGCATTACGGTTTGCGATTTAAAGGGAAACAACTTGTACAAAAACTGCTCAACCCACACCTATTCGGGTTATTTTGCAATCGGCTGGAACGCTGATGACCACGAAAACGGGGTATATCTGATTTCGCTCTACGAAAATATGGTTCTTAAAAAGACCATCCGGCTTGTTCAGTTGAGGTAATATCCCGTTTTACTTGTTAAAGTGATTCCATCCCTGTGCTTTCAAAGCTACTTCAACACCATTACGCGCAACAAGTACAGGTTGGTTTGCTGTGTCCGTAATATAGCCAATAACATGAATACCTTCGATGGCAGATAGTTTTTCGTAATGTACCGGGTCGGCAGTAAACAACAACTCGTAATCTTCGCCACCATTCAGGGCTGCTATCGAAGGATCCAGATGGAATTCTTCGGCCAGCAGTCTGGTTTCGGGATGAATGGGAATTTTATCTTCGAATATTTTGCACGACACTCCCGATTGACTGCAAATATGTAATATGTCGCTCGACAATCCGTCAGAAACGTCCATCATAGCCGATGGAAGAATATTGTTTTCGCGTAAAAGTTGTAGTATTGCCGGAGTATTTTCTGGCTTAAGAATCCTTTCGATACAATACGGATAGCCCGATATTTCGGGTTGGGTATTTGGGTCTTTAAGATACAGTTCTTTCTCACGTTCCAGAAGCTGTAAGCCCAGATAGGCTGCACCAAGGTTTCCAGTAACACAAACAAGATGGTTAATCTTTGCTCCCGACCGGTAACAGATTTCGTCACGTTTTACTCTTCCAAGTGCAGTAACCGAGATTGTCATTCCCGTAATCGAAGTGGTGGTATCACCACCAATCAGGTCGACACCATAGCGTTCGCAGGCTGCTTTAATACCGGCATAAAGTTCATCGAGTGCTGTCAGGGTGATTTTTGCACTGATTGCAATCGAAACAGTAATTTGCTCAGGTTTGCCGTTCATGGCATAAATGTCGCTCAGGTTTACCACCACCGATTTATAACCCAGGTGCCTCAAGGGGGTGTACATCAGGTCGAAATGAACACCTTCTACTAATAAATCGGTAGTAACAAGCATGCAATCGGCACCGCATTCGATTACCGCAGCATCGTCGCCTACGGCTGTAAGGGTGCTTTTGTTCACATGCTTAAAATTTTTTGTGAGATGATTGATTAATCCGAACTCTCCCATACTGCCGATGCTGGCTACATTCTTGCTTTCTTTCATGCCATTTAGTTTTGGTCACATTTTTGTATAAACAGGCAACAAAAATACCATCTATAATTTAAGAATAAAATGTTTATATTTGTTTACTGCAACAAAAGCGATTTTATGAAAATTCGAATACCGATAAAAACTTTGCTGGCAGCTTGCTTGTTTTGTTGCATTGCAAACGGAACGAAAGCCCAAAACATGTCGTTGTATTCCGACTATCTCGATAAAATATTTGTTTTTAATAACGGGAATTCACGCCAGATTGAGCACCTTCCACTCAAAAGCTATCAGATTGGCAATCATGCGATAGCCTATCAGGACAATGCAGGAAACTTTAAGGTATTTCAGAACAATTACCTGCACAGTGTCAGTTCGTTTGTGAGTGAATATAAAGTTACCGATAATCTGGTAATATACCGCATGAACAGTCAGCTGAAGGTGTTCGACAACGGACAGAACAAAAACCTCTGTACCACAGTTAAAGCCTTTGCAGGCAACGACGACGTGGTAATATATTTTGATGATCTTCAATACAAACTGATGGCGTACTATAACTCAGAATTTTTCGAGCTTGACGACGCCTTAAGCCGCGATTCGCTCGAAGATTTTCTGTGTGGCGAAAACACGATTGTCTATCGCGACAGCAAAGACTATTACCATATTTTTTATAAAGGCGAAATATTTGACCTGCCCTATTACGAGCGCATAAAATCGTACAAGGCCGGGCGCGACATTGTTGCCTTTGTCGAAGAACCCATGAATAACTTTCAGGTATTTTACGAGAATGAGATTTTTGAACTCGAAAGTTTTGAACCGGTTTCTTATGAATGTGGCGACGGACTGCTTGCCTATACCAATTCCGACAATTATCTCAGGGTATTCAGTAATGGCAAGGTCGCTACATTGTCGTTCGACAAACCCGGTTTTTTCGAAGTAGTCGACGAAATGGTAATTTTTTCGGTTCAGAACGATTTCAAGGTTTTTGTGAACGGGCAAACCTATACCCTCGAAAACTATATTCCCGAGAAATATCTTGCCAACAATCAGGTTGTGGTTTATACCGATGACCGGGGCTACCTCAAATTCTTCGAAAATGGTGTCAGTAAAATTATCTCATACGAGAAAATTACCGGTTTCGAATTGCATGGTAACAGTGTACGCTATTCGTTCGGAGTCCATTCAGAAAATATCTATTCGAAAGGTAAAACCACGACCAATAACTGATACCGCGCGTGAAAAACAGCCCGGAGCAAACGCTTACTGCCATCAGGGAAAAAGCCATTGAATTGGGGTTTGACGCCTGTGGATTCACCCAAGCCGGAATAAGTGAAGAATTCACAACATGGTATTCGCAATATCTCGGAAACGGGTTACATGGCAAATTACACTATCTCGAAAATAATAAGGCTAAAATTCTCAATCCCGGGTTGCTGATGGCCGATGCAAAAACCGTTGTGTGCCTTGTGGCTCACTACCGGTGCACGCAGCAGAACCCGAACCCGCACATTGCGCGTTATGCTCAGGTAAACGACTATCATATTGTCTTGAAAGAAAAGGCTAACAGCCTTCTTTTGTTTATGCAGGGTATAATTCCCGGATTACAAGGCCGTGTTTTTACCGACAGCGGTGTTCTCCCCGAAAAATACTATGCAGCAAAAGCCGGACTTGGGTTTATCGGGAAAAACAGCCTGCTGATACAGCCTGAGGCCGGTTCCTTTATGTTCATAAGCGCAATACTGATTAACCGGGAACTTCCTGCCGACCCGGCCCTACAGGAATCCTGTGGAAGCTGCCATCGCTGCATAGATGCATGTCCCACTGAAGCCCTGAGTCAATATGGCCTTGATGCCCGCCGCTGTCTGACGTATCACAATATTGAATCGAAGGAACCGGTTCCCGAAAACATAGTCCCACATTTATACGACCATTGGTTTGGCTGTGACATCTGTCAGAATGTATGTCCGTGGAACGCAACAACCAATAACCGGCAACCCCGGCTTTTTCACCTCTTGAAACAGGTTACCGGCCTAACCCGCCAAAAATTGAAAGATTACACTGAAACCGGTTTTGATAAAGACTTTAGCAATACCGCTTTAATAAGAGCCGGTCTCAAAAAGCTGAAGAAAAATTCAGGCTGCATCCCTTCTGATTAGGGTTGGGTTGTTTGAATAAGCAGTTTTTCGCCATACAACAACTGGTGGGTAGCAGGCAATCCGTTCCACTTAAGAATATCTTCAACTGTGCAACCATACGTTATAGCAATGCGGTGTAATGTTTCGCCCTTTTCGACCAGATGGATTTTCTTTTGTGCGGTTTGTGATTGAAGCGGTTCTTTGGTATATTCAAAGAGATCTGCATTTTTGGCGAATTCTCCCCCGGTTTGTTTTACCAGAAAGGCTGTTGCTTTGGAATGGGGCAACACGAGCGAATAGGTATATCCATCGTCGGGTATATAATTACGGAAAAATACCGGATTCAGAAATCGGATATCTTCTATGGGGTAATCAAGCTCTGCAGCCAGGCTGACAAGATTTAACGGACCGCTTACATGCAGGGTGTCTACCTCGTAGTACGACGGGTTTTGCCCGGCTTCAACAATCAGGTGTTCCCGGGTATAATTCATCAGATAGCACATGGCAATAAATGCCGGGACATAATTCTGCATCTGGGTAGTCATATACGGGCGGATTTGCCAGTAATCGGTGTTGCCACCGGCACGGATGATGGCTTTTTTCACGGCACCCGGACCACCATTATAGGCAGCCAGTGCAAGATGCCAGTCACCGAAAGTTCGGTACAGGTATTCTAGATAGCGGCAGGCTGCATCAGTCGCCAGAAACGGGTCGCGCCTTTCATCGATAAACGAGGTAACCCTGAGTCCCATCAAATCGGCAGTAGGTTTAATAAATTGCCACAACCCGGTTGCTCCCGAAACCGAAATGGCATTGGCATCGAGGGCAGATTCAACTGCAGCCAGATACTTCAACTCGACCGGCAGATTGTATTTACTCAGATACTCCTCGAACAAAGGAAAGTAATATTTCGAAAGGGCGGCAATGCGGTTGAGTTTGGTTTTGTTCTGGAGGCTATAGGCGTCGATGTACTTCTTTACATGCTCATTGTATACCAGAGGAATCATCATTGAACCGGACAAGTTTTCGATTCTGACCCGGTACACCTCATCGGGATACATCAGGGTATCGCTAATTCCCTTTCCACAAACAACATTCTGAGGGAGAAAAGCATTAAGGGCACTATCGACCGAATAGACCATCCGCGCTGCTTTTTTCTCGCCATCAGGAAAAGCCTGAACGCTGAACCCTTGCAGTGCAAGCACAATCAATAAAATAAACTCAACTGGAATTCCACATTTTTTCATAATACCAATATCTTAATAATCATGCGTTTAACCAATTAACCCACTTTCTTTTTTTAACTGAATAATGTTAATTATTAAAGCATTGCCCACATATACGTCTGCAAAGCTATATATATCTTAGCAAGAATTGTTAAAAGCATCACTGAAAATGAAAAAGAAAACCCTGATTATTGTAGTTGCGTCATTTGCAGCGCTTGCCATTGCCGTAGGATTATATTTTTTATTATTTGCAAAAAAAGAAGTCAGCATCAACAATACGGTTAAAGCCATTCCCGAAAATGCCTGCTTCATGGTGGAAATTAAAAATTTCGATGCATTTTATTTGGAGTTGGTGAGTAAAAACCCTGCTTTTCAGAAATTCACGGCACTGCCATCGTTTAAGAAGGCGGCCGAAAGTCTTCAGCAAATTCAGCGCATTGCCGCGAGCAATGAAACAGCCTCAGCCATTCTGAGCGGGAGTCCTTTGTTTGCCTCAGCCCACATTTCGGGGAAGGACAAGGTGCAATGGTTTTTTGCCATTGCCCTTCCGGCAGAAACGGGCAGCGATGAGGCCATTTCGATGATGAAACAGGTATTTGCCGATTCGGCATCGTGCAGTGAGCGTAAATTCGACACCGAATCGCTGTATGACCTGAAATACAACACCGGAAAAAAGACATTATGCTTTGGGGTGTTT
>Ga0116149_1003637_pt1 | contig 15813 bp, 10 predicted proteins | sample AD_UKC057_MetaG_FD_89787 | JGI IMG/M metagenome (GOLD analysis project Ga0116149, IMG submission 89787) | Active sludge microbial communities of municipal wastewater-treating anaerobic digesters from USA - AD_UKC057_MetaG | ecosystem: Engineered > Bioreactor > Anaerobic > Digestate | place: USA... | reverse complement strand
CTTGAGTTCGCCGGTGGTGTTCACCAGGAGACATTCGAGGCTGCGCTCAGGCAGTTGGGTCGAGGCGGTCACCTCGCGCCGGTAGATGAACTTGATGCCGCGGGCTTCCAGTTCGCGTCCGACTTCCCGCCCCCGCTCGAAGTGGCGCGGCACAAGGACGAGGAACAGGTCGGGATGGCGTGCGCGGAGGCGCGGGAGGATGTCGGCGAGGAGGGCTTCCTCGCCTGCGTGGGTGCTGCCGGCGATGAGAATCGGGGCATTGTCGGGAACGCCGATTTGGCGCAGGAGCGCGGCGGCATCGAACAGGCGCCGTTCCTCGAGTTTGGCGGCGTCGAATTTCAGGCTGCCGACCACGCGCACTGTCTCGGGGCGGCATCCGAGTCGAACCAGGCGCGCCGCGTCCTCATCGGTTTGTGCGCCGACGCCGGCGAGCGTCGCGAAGAGCGGGCGGAACAGCGGTCGAACCAGGCGGTATCCCCGGTACGAGCGTTTGGAGAGCCGCGCGTTGACCAAGAAGACCGGCGTGCGTCGGGCGCGGGCTTTCCAGAGGAAATTGGGCCAGATCTCGGCTTCGACGAGCACGATGGCATCCGGATGCAGAACCGCCTGGGCCCGTGAGACGCAGCTCCGGAAGTCGATCGGGTAGTAGACCTTCTCGATGCGGGTCGGGAGCTTCTTGCGCAATTCTCCCATGCCCGTCGAGGTTGTGGTCGAGACCACGATCTTGAGGTTGGGCACGCGCGGTTCGAGGGCGCGAATCAACTGGGCGCACAGGTTGACCTCTCCGACGCTGACCGCATGCATCCAGAGGACGTGGCGGTTTGTGACGGCGTGTTTGACACTGGCACTGAAGCGTCCGAAGCGCTGATGAAATCCATCGCGCCAGTTCCCGCGCCGCCACATCTTCCAGAAGTAGAAGGGCGCACTGAGACAGAAACCGACCGTAAACACCAGGCTGTAGAGAGTCCGCATGCCGTTTCGCAGACCATTATCGCGTTCCGCCCTCCCGATGCAATGCCGCAGTCACACGACTCGGCGCGGAACAGCCCGACACAAACGCCGGGACGCAGGCCGGGGTGCCGCGTCGGTTACCGGACGCGGACTCGATAGAACCGCGCGGTTCCGAGCGGCATCGGGATTCTCCAGGAGGCGATGCCGGTGCTCGAGGCGGTGAGCGTTGCCGCGACGTCGCCTATATTCGTCGCTGTCGCACCCCTGAGCACTTCGTACGTGCGACCGTAGACCGAGGTCCAGAAAAGCATCGGTGGCGATGGGGAAATGGCCACGGCGACCGGGACCTCGGGTCCGAGGAGCCGGAATTCAAAAGGTGCGGTTTGGTAGCGGGCGCCGTCGGAGGCAACCACCACGGCAACCACGCTGTGTTGCCCCGCACCGAGTTCGGTTCCCGGCAAAGCGAACGCCGCCGTCTGCGCATTCGTCATCCCGGCCAACCGCCCCCCGGTCCCAAACAGCTCGATCCGATCGATGTCGGTCCGATTCGCCACCACATCGAACGGCACAGCGGCTTCGACCGCAAACTCGGTCTGCCCGACCGGACACCGCAAGGTTGCTTCGAGCGGGGTGTTGCGGATGCGGACTCGATCGGTGGCGCGGGTTTGAGTCCGCACGGAACTGCCCTCATAGGCCACGGCGGTCAGTTCATGGTGACCGTCGGGGTAGGCCGCGGTGTCGAAGAGGAAAGTCAAATCGAGATTCGTGCCTCCGGCGGTCAGGTAGAGGTGATTTCGAGAGGCCAGATCGGGTCCGTTCTCATCGAGTCGCACCGGTGCCGACGGGTCCATTTGGAAGTGATCGGGAGCGGTCCACGCGCATTCGATCCGCGCGGCGGCGAGGCCAGGCGAGCGGGCATAGAGGAAGAACGAAACAAGCTTGTCGCTCATGACGAAGATGTCCTCGGCTGAAACCCCGTCCGGTCCCTGCAGCAGGGGGGATTGGTTCACTTGCTGCAGAACCTGGCGAACCAGATTGGCCGTGGTGCCGGCGGGCGGGTTGGTGGCCCCGACTGTGATGCTTTCTCCGTTTGTCTTGATCAGCGTGCATCGCAGGACGTCGCCTTCGGCCGCGGTTGCGTCGATTGTATAGAAACGCCACGGACGCGCCGCGGAATCGACGAACCGAGGTTTGGCAGGGCGGACGAAGGTAGTCAGGGCCGGCGCGCTCCCCTGCGACTCGAAGGCGGCGAGGCTGACCTCCTCTCCGGATCGTCCGGGCAGGAGCGAGGCCAGTTCGAGGCGATCGCCCACTGCGGTGGCGGCGACGAGGGTGTCATTCGACTGGCTGTTGACCAACGTGGTGAGGTTGATTGTCAGAGACTCCAGAGTGGCTCCCGCTGGCACGGTCCAGTCGAAGCTGGTCGGACCGATCTCGATCGAGAGGGTGTTGCCATCCGCAGGCGGCAGATTCGTCACGGTAAAGGCCAGGACGCCGTCCACGAAGAGATCCACCTGCTGCAAGGGACGCGTCGCATCCGCGGCCAGGAAATTCAGGGTGAGATTCGTCGTTCCCACGAGCACTGGGGGTTCGGGCGGGGGCGGCGGTTCATGGAGTGCGACGCCGTCGTGTGAGGGAATCCCGGAAGCCGAGGCGACGCGGCCCTTTTGAAAGCCCCATGTTCCGATGCCGGGGCGGGCGAAGGGGGCGGAGAGCGGTTCGCCCACCAGGACACCCTGATACGGGCTGGCCAGGCCTTGATAGCAGCATTCGGCTATGGTGAAGCCGCGGGCCTGGTAGAAATAGACGCTCGGGTCCGGGAACTTCTCCGTGTAGTTGCACGGCTCGACGATCGTGCCGTAGCTGGCCGTGGCGCCCGCGCGAAGGAAGGCGAGGAGGTTTGTCTGGCCGCATGGCTCGAAGAGGCAACCGCCGTAGGAGGTCAGGCTGTCGGCCATCGCCCCGGGCACGAATGTGTTCTCGGTGACATTGAAGTGGGCGAGACCGGTTTGCATGCCCAACAGGTCGGACAATCCCGAGGTCTGGTTCGAGTTGGTTGCGATCAGCGGAAACAAGCCGTTGAGCTGCATGTCCAGAATGGCGTTGTCGAAATTCGGGAACCGGACATTCCGGGCCGAGTCGGTGGTTTTCTGGAGCAGGACGGTTTGGGTGGGGAAGGCGCCGTCGCTGGCCACCCCGCGATCCACGGTCCGCATGGCCTCTGCAAGGAGTTCCGCGGTCAGCATGGTCGCCAGAAAGCGCGGTCCGTTCGTCGAAGCGGGCTGGGAGTCGAACGCCAGTTCGGTGGCGAAGTACGGGTTGTTTCCTTCCGGCGAGATCCGGCATGCGCCCGGGCTCCGCCAGTCGTTGGTCTTGAATCCGTAGAACAGCACCGACGTCGTGCTGTTCACATCGCGTCCGTCGATCACCCTGTATGGAATGTCCATCGAGAGGACGACGAATTGGATCTGACCGGCCAGGCGCCGCTCGGTCAACGCCGTGAAAAGCGGGTTCACCAGCAGGTTCTGGCACTGTGTGCGAGTCCAGTCGGTCCTGCTGCCTGTCCACGAGATGCGGACGATGTTTTGCGGGGGCAACTGGCGGCGTTCGCGATAGTAGTTGCCCAGCGCCATCGAATCCGCGCTGTGCGAGTTCACCACCACGGCGACATTGAGGCCGCTGCCGCCGGCCTGGGCCGGCGCGAACGCAACGGCCAGCAACCACAGCGGCGCGAGAACGCGTTGAATCCAGTGGGCGTCTTGTCTCATGATCCGTCGACCCTGTTGGTCATGCGCGGTCGTTTTCGGCTCGCGGACTGTGCCCGGCGGAATTGCCGCCCGCAAGCCTCAAGGCGACGCATCGTGTTGCCGGAGGCACGATCCCGCGGACGCCGATGTGGTTGCAGGTCGAGGTCTACTCAACGTTCAACGCTCAACGCTCAACGCTCAACGCTCAACGTTCAACGAACGCTCAACGTTCAACGAACGCTCAACGACGGGGATTTCGCGAATGTGACAGGGGTGGCGTACGGCTCGCGATTCGATGGCGGACAGGACGCTCTTTTTCATTCGCGTTTTGGACTCGAGTCGGCTACAGATAGGCAGTTTCCTATGAAATCGACTGTGCCCGTTGCTTCTCGAAGCCGTTCAGTCGGGGCTTTCACCCTCATCGAACTGCTGGTTGTCATCGCCATCATCGCCATACTGGCCGGCATGCTGCTGCCGGCTTTGGCGCGGGCCAAGGACAAGGGGCAGCGCATCCATTGCATGAACAACCTGAAGCAAGTGAGCGTTTACATGCAGTTGTACACCGACGACTACAACGACATCTTTCCGGCCCATCGGAACCAGAACGTGAACAACGCCGATGAGATCGTTTCTCTGACCAATTGGTGGGGCACGACGATTATCGGGTATGCCCGAAACCAGTCGAATCTGTTCCGATGCGCCGCGATCAAGGGCAAGCGCCTGGACAACGGCCTGCGCTGGGAGTGGAAGTTCGACTGCCACAAGGTCGGGTACGGCATCAATTCGTGGTTTCTGAGCCTGTGGCCCTACTCCGATCAAAGCCTCACAGTCGGCGGCATCCGCTTCGAGACGAAGCCTTGGTTCAAGCGCACGTCGATCGTGACGCCCACCGACACGTTCATGATCGGCGATTCGATGCCCAAGATCGACGGCATGTGGAGCAGCAGTTGTTACTGGCCCTGGGCCTGCATGGATCCTAAAAACACCCAGTACGGCGGATACGAGGGAATCGACCGCAACCGCCATCGCGACACCGGCGTGGTTGTGTTCACGGACGGCCATGCCGAAGCGCGCAAGGACGCTCAAATCAACCCCCCCCGCGATCCCGGGTTCGGCGACGCCCGAGGCCTGGTCAATTGCCGGTATTGGGATCCGCTCAAGCGCGGCGGCGACCGCTAGGCCGCATGAGTCCACATTTTGAAGTTTTCGTCTTCGCCGTGGTCACAACTCCATGAAGCATGCGGGCTAGCCCGGGAATTTCATGCCGGTCCGGATCAAGATCTGCGGGATCACATCGATCGAGGATGCTGTGAGCGCAGTGAATGCCGGCGCGGATGCGCTGGGTCTGATGTTCTACCCGCCCAGCCCCCGGTGCATTTCCCTCGACGCAGCCACCGCCATCGTCGCATGTGTGCCGCCGACCGTGGCGACGGTCGGCGTATTTGTGGATCCCGAGGCGGACTTCGTGCGCGAAGCCATCGCCCGCACGGGACTGGACACGCTGCAGTTTCACGGCAACGAAACACCCGAGTTCTGCGCTCAATTCGGGTTGAAGACGATCAAGGCCTTCCGTTTGCGCGACCGCGCCGCGCTTGATGGGGTGCGCACCCACCCGCGTTCTGCCTGGTTGCTGGACAGTTATGATCCGGGTGTTCCGGGCGGCAGCGGGCAGACGTTCAACTGGGATCTGGCCGTCGAGGCCAAGCGGTGGGGCAATCCCGTCTTTCTGGCGGGTGGACTGACTCCGGAGAACGTTCGGGACGCGGTCCGGCGCGTCGCCCCGTTTGGGGTGGACGTATCGAGCGGTGTCGAGGCTTCGCCCGGCCGCAAGGACCCCGTTCGACTCAGGCGGTTCATCGCTGAGGCACGGTCCGGCGCGCCCGGTCCCGCGACGGCGCTGGGAGAGCGCTGACGTGCAAGGCCTGAATGCTGCCGGCTGAACCGTGAACGAGGCCCTCCGCCAGGAGTCCATGAGACTCGAACAGTCCTGGACGCGTCACAGCGCGCAGATGCTCGAGACCTACCTGGTCGCCGATGTCGAAGATCCGCGCATCAATGTCCAAAGCCTTCTGACACGCCATTTTCTCATCTTCGCCTTGTCGGGGCGGCACTTCGAGATGGCCGACGCGGAACTGCGCTTCGCGGCCTGCCTCAACTGGATCCTGAGGTTCGCGAAGGAGAATCCCGATGTCGAGGCCCTGGCGGGCGTGCGGTACGCGCTGCAATGCGGCGCCGACAATGCCGAAGGAGTGGAGTTGCCGCATTTTCTCCGCGATACGTGTCGCGCGCTTTCGGCAGGCGCGGAGGCCAGGCCCGTGCCGGAGTACGTGAGCGCGGCCATCGAGGGTGTGACGTTCGACGGGAGGCGGCCCTGCCTGCCCGCCAGCATTCTGGATATCTTCATGGGCCTCTGGCGCACGGTGCTTTCCTCCGAAACATCACCACCGCGGCGCGTGCTGGAACCGGCCTGCGGCAGCGCCAATGATTACCGCTTCCTGGAGGCCTGCGGCCTTGCGAACCGGGTGGATTACACCGGATTCGATCTGTGCGAGCACAATGTGCGGAACGCCCGGAAGCTCTTTCCGCGCGCGCATTTCGAAGTTGGAAACGTCTTCGAGATTGCCGCTGGCGATCGTTCATACGATCATTCGTTCGTGCATGATCTCTTCGAGCATCTTTCCCCCGAGGGGATTGAGACGGCGGTGAAGGAGCTGTGCCGTGTGACGCGCCGCAGCCTCTGCCTGCACTTCTTCAACATGGATGAAATCGATGCCCACGTCGTGCGTCCGGTCGATCAGTATCATTGGAACACCCTGAGCCTGGACCGTATGACGGAGCTGTTTGCCGCCGAGGGATTCAGCGGTCAGGCCTACCATATCGGAACCTACCTGCGCGGGCGCGTGGGCTGCGAGCACACGCATAATCCCCACGCCTACACTCTGATTCTGGGGACTTCGACCCCGGTCGCGGATCGGGCATGATGAACGCCACGCGAACGAGAGCATTTTCCACAAACGTCATGCGTGTCCTCCTGTTTCTCGCGCTTTTATGTCCGGCCGTTTGGTCCGCGGTCCCGGAATCCGCAGGACCTGAATCTCGAGATGCCGAGCGTGCGATGGTGGAAGATGCCGTAGAAGTCCCGCACAAGAGCACGGGCCAGAAGGTCGCCGAATACTTGCGCGAACACGGGGCCTCGAAGACCGCCACGATTATCGCCATCTCCACGCTGCCGATCGTCGAACTGCGCGGCGCGATCCCGGTTGGACACATTCTCTATCCCGACGTGGAGAAATCGACCCGTCTGGGCCGGGACGACCTCGAGCGGTCCGCGCGGATCTTCATCTATGCTGTGGTGGGCAACATGTTGCCCGTGCCGTTGATTCTGCTGCTCCTCGGGCCGATATCCAGGATCTGCATGAAGGTGCCGTGGGGTAAGAGGTTTTTCGATTGGCTCTTCGCCCGCACCCGGCGCAGGACAGCCGATATCGAGAAGTACGAGACCTTGGGCCTGACCGTGTTCGTCGCGATTCCTCTGCCGGCCACGGGCGCCTGGACCGGGGCCATGGCCGGCTGGCTGCTGGGCATGAGCTTCGGTCACTGCTTGCTTTCCATCTTTCTGGGCGTGTCGATTGCCGGCGTCATCATGACCGTCCTTGCGCTGATGGGCTGGATCGGCGCCGTCATCGCCGGTGTCGTTCTGCTGGCCTTCTTCCTTGGCATTCTGGCGAAGGCGATCAAGACCGCAAACCCGTGACGGGCGGCTTGCTTGAACGGATGGAAGATGTGTCAGTCGGTGCTTGTGAAGGAGCTTGAACCGCGGTTCAGGAAGTGGTTCAACCGGCGACAGAAGCGGTCTGGCACGTTGCGGGCGGAGCGGTTCAAGAGGCAGTCATGGACCGACGACGAGCTGTTGGCACAGAATGAGAACTGAATGAAGAAGCGTCTGCTGCGATGGGTGGGCGCGATTCTGGTCGTGCTTGCCGTGGCCTTGGTCGGGGGAACAGTTTGGCTGTGGCTGAAGGTTCGTGGCAGCCTTCCTGACCTGGACGGCCAACGCAGATTGGCCGGACTGGAGAGCGCGGTCACGATCGAGCGCGACGCCCTGGGCGTGCCGACGATTCGCGCCGGATCGAGGCTCGATGCGGCGCGCGCCACGGGCTTTCTGCATGCCCAGGACCGGTTCTTTCAGATGGACCTGATGCGGCGGGCGGGTGCGGGGGAATTGGCCGAGTTGCTTGGTCCGGCTGTCCTGCCTGCGGATCGCGAATGCCGCCGGCACCGCTTGCGCGAGGTCGCGCGCCTGGCCCTGGCGCGAGGGCCGGCCGAGCACAGGGCGTTGGCGGAGGCCTACGCGGACGGAGTGAACGCGGGGCTGGCGGCCCTGGGCGCCGCGCCGCCCGAGTATCTGCTTCTGCGCTCGACTCCGTATTCCTGGCTGGCCGAGGACTCGATTCTGGTGGGTTACGCGATGTTTTTCACCCTGCAAGAGAGCGACGGAGCGGGGGAGAGGTCGTTGGGCGTGCTGCGTGAATTGCTTCCGGCGGAAGCATTCGCGTTTTTTGCGCCGATCGCGACAGACTGGGATGCGGCGGTGGACGGCACCGTACTCGAGAATCCGTCGATGCCGTCGGCAAACGTGTTCTCCTTCGAGTCATCGAGGCAGGAGAGCGGCTCGGACGACGCAGCTCAAGCCGCCGGGGATCTCGCATTGGAGCGGGATGTGGTTGGCAGCAATTCGTGGGCGGTGGACGGACGCTACTCGTCAAGTGGCTCAGCCCTGGTCGCCAACGACATGCACCTGGGCCTGAACGTGCCGGTCATCTGGTATCGGATGCGAATCATCTGCCAGCCTTCTTCCTCCGCTGAGAAGTCGCTCGACCTGGCCGGTGTCAGCCTGCCCGGATCGCCGCTGATTGTTGTGGGCAGCAACGGGCACATTGCCTGGAGCTTCACCGATGCCGCCGTCGACAGCTCGGATGTTGTGCTTGTGGAAGTGTCGCCCGACGATCCAACCCGGTATCGTGTGCCGCAGGGTTGGCGGACGTTCGAGGTCCACCGCGAGACGCTGCGGGTCCGAGGCGGCCCGAGTCAGACATTGACTGTGACCAACACCATCTGGGGACCGCTGGTGCCCGGGAGCGCGCCGGGGCAGGTCTGTGCCCTGAGCTGGGTGGCGCACTTTTCCGAGGCCGTGAACATGCGCCTGGCAGACCTCGAACAGGCCCTCGATGCCGCCACCGCCATGCGCCTCGCGCCGCACTGCGGCATCCCGGTGATGAATCTCGTCGTCGGCGATCGGGCCGGGGAGATCGGATGGACCTTGTGCGGACGGTTGCCCAAGCGCGTCGGCTTCGATGGCCGCACACCGGTGTCGTGGGCCGACGGGACGCACCGCTGGGAGGGGCTTTTGCCTGCAGACGATTACCCGCGCATCAGCTCGGCGGGGCTGGAGCGAGTTTGGACTGCCAACAACCGGATTGCCGGGAGCGCGGCCTATCTGGCGACGGGGCCCTGGTCGGTCGATCTCGGCGCGCGGGCGCGTCAAATCCGGGATGGGCTGTTGCAGGTTGAACGGGCCGGTCCGGCGGACATGCTCAAGATTCAACTTGATGATCGCGCGGTTTTCCTCGAGCGGTGGCAGCGGTTGTTGCTCGCCACGTTGTCCCGCCCGGACGTCACCAACCGGTCCGAGGTGGCCGGGATGCTCCCGCATGTCGAACGTTGGGGCGGACGCGCCACCCCAGACTCGGTCGGATACGCGCTGGTCCGTCAATTCCGGAATCAGGCGATCCATCTGGTGCTCGAGCCCGTGACGGCTCGATGCCTTAAGGGGTACCCGGGTTTTGGCTACGGCGCGTTGCAGGTGGAACAGCCAGTCTGGACGATCCTCGAACACAGGCCCACCCACCTCCTCAATCCGCGGTTCGCGACCTTCGAGGCTCTCTTGACCCGCGCGGCGGAACTGGCCTGGCGAATGAACCGCGGCTCGACCGGCGGGCGCGCTCCGCGTCGTTGGGGGGAACTCAACCGTGTTCTGATCCGCCACCCGCTGAGCCAGGGCGTGCCCTGGCTTTCCGAGTGGCTTGACGTACCGCCATTGGAGCTGCCCGGTGACAGCCACATGCCGCGGGTGCAAGGCCGCGGTTTTGGCGCTTCCGAACGTCTCGCAGTGTCGCCCGGTCACGAAGCCGATGGCTATTTGCACATGCCGGGTGGCCAGAGCGGGCATCCGCTCTCCCCATACTATCGTGCCGGGTACCAGGCATGGGCGAGGGGGGAGCCGACGCCTTTTCTTCCTGGCGCTGCACGCCACAACCTGACACTCATTCCGTGAGGATTCCGATGAAGCGCGCCTTTGTCACCCTGTTCCGCACAGCGCCGGTGCTCCTGGTGATCCTCTTGGCGGCGGGGGGGGTGGCGGCCGGTCTGCGCCTTTTGCCGCCCGCACCGCAGGGCGACGGCGTTCTTCAGTTGACCGTCCTGGGTCATGAGGGGGCGCCTCTGACGCCTGTGCGGGCGGCGCTCATTGCCGCTCTCAAGACCACGAACCTGAGGGTGGCGATGACGGAGTGGGCTGTGGTGGACGGGGTGCGGATCTTCGCGGACGGCGTGCTGCGGATCGAATGCCAGTCGGGCGGGGAGGGGCTCGGTTCGCCGTTGTTCTTTGCGGCCCGCGAGGGGTCTTTGCCTCCTGAGGTCACGGTGAGCAACACCGCCGGTTTGCGCTCGGCGGTTGCCGAGGCCAAACCCGGTTCGCGCATTCTCCTTGCCGCAGGCACGTATCCGGGCGGCTTCTACTTTTCGAACGTGCGCGGGGAGGCCAATTTGCCCATCGTCATCGCCGGCGTTGATCCGCAGAATCCGCCGGTGATTCAGGGTGGAGGCAACGGGATGCAGTTTTCGGATGCCGCGTGGATCGAGTTGCGTGACCTCGTGTTTGTGGGCGCGACGGGCAACGGCCTGAACATCGACGATGGAGGCACATTCGAGACCCCCTCCCGACAGGTATTCCTGCATCGACTGCGCATTTCGGACGTGGGTCCCAACGGCAACCGGGACGCGATCAAGTTATCCGGGGTGGTTGATTTCCGCATCGAGGGTTGCACGCTGGAGCGGTGGGGCACCGGCGGATCGGGCGTTGACTTGGTGGGCTGCCACGGCGGAATCATCGAGAGCAACGTCTTTCGTCATGGGGCCGCCGCCGCCTCCGGCGGTGCCAATGGGGTGCAAACCAAGGGAGGCAGCCGCAACGTGGTTGTCCGCCGGAATCGGTTCGAGTCCGTGGGCGCGCGCGCGGTGAATATCGGGGGGAGCACGGGCCTCGAGTTCTTTCGCCCGCCCCTCGAGCCCGACGGGCAGCATGCCGAGGCCAGGGACATTCGGGTCGAAGGCAACACATTCCTCGGCAGCACGGCGCCCATTGCATTCGTGGGTGTGGATGGCGCGCGGGTTCGATTCAACACCATTTACCGTCCCGGACGATGGGCGATTCGCATCCTGCAGGAGACGACCGCGCCCGGCTTCGTGGCATGCCGCAACGGGCAGTTTAGCGACAACATTGTGGTCTTTCATTCGGACGAGTGGTCATCGGGCGGCGTGAACATCGGTCCGAACACAGCCCCGTTGACGTTCCAGTTCACGCGCAATTGGTGGTATTGCCTTGATGACCCGACGCGCAGTCGCCCGGTGTTGCCAGTGACCGAGACGGGCGGCGTATACGGTCAATCTCCGCAATTTCGCGATGCCGCCAATGGCGACCTCCGGCTAGAACCAGGCAGTCCAGCCTTGGGCTTTGGAGCCGAAGCGCTGCCGCAGTAGAATCCCGATACTGATTATGCAAACTACCACGCATCCGATCGTCGTGGCGACTCTGCTCGCCACGTGCACGTTCACCCATCCGCGCGTCTCGGGTGCGCAGCCGGACGCACTCGAGGAGTGGCGCCAATTCCGTGGCCCGGGCGGACAGGGGCGCAGCCGGAGCAGGGGGCTGCCGGAGACCTGGGGTGCGGAGCAGAACGTTGTCTGGAAGACCGCGCTGCCCGGTCCGGGCGGTTCGAGTCCCGTGGTTTGTGGCGAGCACATTTACCTGACCTGCTACTCGGGCTACGCGGTGCCGGGCGAAGCGGGCGGCAATCTCGACCGTTTGCAGCGGCATGTTGTGTGCCTCGGCCGCGCGGACGGCAAGGTCCTTTGGAAGAGGGATGTTCCTGCCGTGCAACCCGAACAGCCCAAGGTGCGGGATCACGGGTATGCGTCGAGTACGCCGTTGGCGGACGACAGGGGCTTGTACGCTTTCTTTGGGAAGTCCGGTGTCTTCGCGTTCGATCACCGCGGCAAGCAGCTTTGGCGGGCGGACGTGGGTTCGGAGACACACGGCTGGGGTTCGGCCGCCTCGCCTGTGTTCTACAAGGATCTGGTGATCATCAACGCGGCCGTGGAGAGCCAGTCCCTCGTGGCGCTCGACAAGGCGACCGGCAAGGAAGTCTGGCGCGCCGGCGGCATGAAGGAGTCCTGGAACACGCCGATCGTCGTCCCGGTCGACGGGGGCCAACACGAACTGGTTGTCGCCATCTTCGGCAAAGTCCTGGGCCTGGATCCCAACAGCGGCCAGGTCCGCTGGTCCTGCGCGACGGACATCGGCTGGTACATGGTGCCCAGCCTGGTGAACCACAAGGACATTGTCTATTGCGTCGGCGGCCGGACGGGCGGCGCTCTGGCCGTGCGTGCGGGTGGCCGTGGCGACGTCACGCAGTCGCATCGGCTCTGGACATTGGGGAAGGGCTCGAATGTCCCCTCTCCTCTCTTTCATGAAGGCCATCTCTACTGGCTTCACGAGAACCTGGGCATCGCCTATTGCGTCGAGGTCGCGACGGGCAAGTTGGTCTTCGAGGAACGCATGGCGAACACCGGCCAGTTCTACGCCTCGCCCGTGCTGGGTGATGGGAAGATCTATGCCTTCACGCGCAGCGGAGTTGGCTGTGTGCTTGCGGCCCAACCCCGGTTCGCCCAACTCGCTCGCAACGAATTGGGCGACCGCAGCAGCTTCGACGCGAGCCCGGCAATCGACGGTTCCCGGCTCCTCATCCGCTCAGACAGAGCCCTTTACTGCATCGGAACCCGGTGAGGGTCATGCGGGTGTGGGCGAGTGCGCAGCGCCGGATGGGCGCAAGAACTCTCGATGCTCGACACCCGATTTCGATCTGTCGACAAGCTGGATACTCCTGGAGGTTCTTGTCGGACCTCCTTGATGCGTTCGGGAACTTCTGGTACTCACGCTGCGAATGAACTGCCAATCCTCGATCTCCTGCTCTTCCCGGCTCGGCTGTGGCCCGCGGTTTGTCTTCACGTCTTCGAGAACTCCGGGAAGGTGGGCGTTCCGGTGGGCGCTCGCGCTTCTTTGCCTTGGGCTCACGCGCGCGTCGGCGGGCGATGCGTCTGCGGAGCGTCTGCGAATCGCCTTTCCGGATGAACGGTTGGCGGTGCATGGCCTGCCGTGGTTCGCCGAGGACGCACCCGCCCTGCGGCGCCTGCCGGCGCGGATCCAGGGCCGGTTGCGCCCGGCAGTATGGAACCTTGCCCAGCACCCCAGCGGCGCGCGCATCCGGTTTCGGACCGATTCGACCACCGTCGGACTGACGGCCGAGAATCCGGGGTTCTCGAACATGCATCACATGGCCAGCGTGGGTGAAAACGGCTTCGATCTCTATGTCGAGGGAGGCTACATCGGCAGCGCCTGGCCGGATGCCCAAGGCAAGATCGCGAAGGAATGGCGGATCGGGGCGGACTCGAAACCGCGCGATGTGACCCTGTACCTGCCGCTTTACAAGCCTGTGAAGGTGATCGAGATCAGCCTGGACGCTAAGGCCTCGTGCACTGCGGCGACGCCCTATGTGATAAGGCGCCCGGTGGTGTACTATGGTTCGAGCATCACGCAGGGCGGTTGCGCCTCGAACCCGGGAGGAACGTGTCAGGCCCTGCTCGAACGCCGGCTCGACGCGGATTTCGTCAATCTTGGGTTCAGCGGGAATGGACTGGGGGATCCGGCGGTGGCGGAGGCCATTGCCGAACTCGAACCGTCATGCGTGGTCTTGGATTTCTGGGCCAACCCCGGGCCCGAACAGTACGCCGCTGCGCTGCCCGCCTTTGTGGACATCGTGCGTCGGACGTTGCCGCGCGTGCCCATCCTGGTCACCGGCCCGTTCTACTTCTCCGCTGAGTCAGCCGGCGGCAGTGTCGCGTCCACGCAAGCCGCCAAGCGGCGGACCGCCAAGGAGTTTGTCCGCCAGCGGCGCAAGGCGGGCGACCGGGCGATCGTGTTTGTGGATGGTCTCGAGATGCTCGACCGGGACCAGGCGATTGGGCTAGTGGACGGCGTTCACTGCAATTCACTCGGATTCTACTTCAACGCCCAGGGGCTGGAGCCGCACCTGCGCAAGGCGCTGCGTCGTTGGAATCCTTGAACTTCCGAAGATGGCGGGATCAAGAGAAGCCCTGATCCTCGCCTCGCTTAGGCGACGATTTGGGTGCGCGGCAAACGGTTTGACAAGCCGACTGGGGATTGGGATGAAGGGATGATGAGTGCACGCCTTGCCCGGATGCCAGAGCGCATAAAGCCTTGTGCGGTGTCCGTCGCCCTTCTTGTTGCCTGCGGTGCCGCGGATGCCCCCGACATGGGAGCTGCCGGGCGGGACGGCGCCGACAGTCACACGGCATTGGTCAACGCGGGGTCCGATCTGCGCTTGCAATCCAACGCCACCGCCGGACAGGAGACGGTCCGCATCGTCAACGAGCGGTTCAGCCATCGAAACCTACGAGTGGGATCGGTGTCTCGGGTCGGCGGCCCGGAATACGACGGGGCCGTCCGCGCCTTTGCGGAAGCGATGCGCCAGGTCGATCCGTCCATCCGGGTGCTCTCCTCGTTTCCGTCGGCTGACACGTTACGGTCTTCCGGCGGCTATCTGGATTATCTCTGTCCGCATCACTACGGTTGTGCCGATCTGGCTGCAATGGCCGAGAGCTTCGCTTCGCTCGAGCAGCAGAACCGACAGTTCGCCGGCAACAGGCCCGTGCGCATCGCTGTGACCGAATGGAACACCACGGCGGCGGACTGGGATCTGGGCCGGGCCAGTTTGCAGACCTTGCAGAATGCCCTGAGCTGCTCGCGATACCACAACCTCATGCATCGGCATGCCGATTCGGTCGAGATTGCCGTGAGGTCGAACCTGATCGACTCGTTCGGGTCGGGCGTGGTCCTCACCGGCCCGGGCTGGTTGTATTGTGCGCCGACCTACTATGCGCAATGCCTGTACGCGCGGGCGTGGGGCTGAGGGACGTCTGCAACGCGCTGCATTCGGACGCGGGCGCGCTGTCGGCGATTCGCGGGAGCCTGACGATGGCCCGCGTGCCGTTCCTGTCTTCGCTTTCGAGCCGAATCGTGCCCCCGTGCTGTTTCACAAACTCCTGGCAGAGGATCAAGCCCAGGCCCGTGCCCTCCTCGCCGCGGGTGCCTTTCCGGCGTTTTTGGGCGTCGATGCGAAACAACTGATCCAATTCGTCGGAGGGGATGCCAATGCCTGTGTCGGCAACGACGATCTCCGTCGTATCGCCGTACTCGTGGGCTGAGACGGTCACGCTGCCGCCCTGCTTGGTAAACTTGAGCGCGTTTGTGACCAGGTTCCTGATGACGGTTTGCAGCATTTTCTCGTCAGCCGTTATGCTCAGGTGGCCGGGGAAAGGCGCGGCGCTGAGGGCGATCTGTTTGTGCGCCGCGAGCGGCGTGAGCAGGGCCAAAGTCTCATCGATCATGTGACGCAGATCGAAGGCGAAGCAGATCGGGATCAACTGCCGCTGTTCAAGACGTGCCCAGGTGAGAAGGTTCTCGAGCAACTGCCGCAGGCGCTGGGCATCTTCCTGCAGTTCCGTGACCAGCGCCTCGCGCTCCTCGGGCGGGCGATCTCGCAGGAGGGCGAGGCCCATTCCGAGGGTGTTGAGCGGGTTTTTGAGGTCGTGAGCGATGATGGAGAAGAACTTGTCCTTGGTCGCATTGAGTTGGCGCAACTGGATTTCGCGCGCATGCAAGGCGTCTTCGGCATGTTTGCGCGAGGTGATATCGGTG
>Ga0116149_1003634_pt1 | contig 15823 bp, 14 predicted proteins | sample AD_UKC057_MetaG_FD_89787 | JGI IMG/M metagenome (GOLD analysis project Ga0116149, IMG submission 89787) | Active sludge microbial communities of municipal wastewater-treating anaerobic digesters from USA - AD_UKC057_MetaG | ecosystem: Engineered > Bioreactor > Anaerobic > Digestate | place: USA... | reverse complement strand
TGGCGGGGCCTTACGCCACGGCGATCGGCCGCTCGCTGCACGCGATCCTGGCGGCGGCGCGGAGTGAGGACGGCTTCATCGGCGAGAGCATGTACAACCACGCGCTGTCCGTGCTGGCGCTGGCTGAAGCGTACGGCGAAGTGCCCGACGAGCGCATCGGGCCGGCGCTGCAGGCCGGGGTGCGCCTGCTGTTGCGGGCGCAGGCCGGCAACGCCCGCGGGGCCTGGCGCTACAGCCCGCGCAGCCTCGACGCGGACGTGCCGGTCACGTCTGCCTGTCTGATCGCCCTGGCCGCGGCCCACGAGGCCGGCCAGAACCTGCCCGCGGCGTCGATCGAGCAGGCTACCGCGTTCCTGCTGGGGTGCCGCAACGCCGACGGCGGCTTCGGCTACACTGGCCCTGGCGAGTCCGGCCCGCCACGGACCGCCGCCGGCGCGCTCGCCTTGGCGCTGGTACACGGTCCCGAGTCCCCGGCGGTGCGTACGGCCTGTGCCTACGTGGCGAACCAGGGCCCTGGCTGCGCCCAGTACCCCTTCTTCTACCGGTTGTATGCGGCTCCACTGCTGCACCTTGCGGACTCCGCAACCGCGGCCGCATGGGACCGCGAGAACGCGGCCCAGTTGCGGGCCACGCAGAGTGCCGGGGGGGGCTGGGGCGGACCTCAGGGCACGGCCTTCTCAACCGCGGCGGCCGTGCTGTCGCTGACCGCCCCGGAGTGTCGGTTGCCGGGCCTGGCGCCCTAACGGCAGGTGTGGAATGGGTCGATCCATAGGGCAAAGACCGGCCGTGACCTGGCTCGCGGCCTGCATCCTGGGTGCCGCCGCCCTCGGGGCGGCCGAGGGCGGCGACTGGACCATCGAGTTGCGCCAGGGCGACCGCCTCCGCGGCCAGGTGCGCGCGCTCGACGGGCGCGGGTTGCGCCTGGCACCTGCGGACCCTGCAATGCCGGAACGGACACTCGAAAGGCCGGCGCTAGCCCGCCTCTGGCAGAGCGGCCGCGAGCGGCAGGCCGCAACCGGCATGGCGGTCGCCCTTGCCAACGGCGACCGCCTGGCGCTCACGGCCATCGCCCTGGAGCAGGGGCTCTTCAGCCTCGAGCTAACGAATGGGCAGAGCCTCCGCGTCCCCAGGGGACTGGTGCGGCTGATTCAGCCCGATGGCAGTCGCCGCAACGACACCGTGCCGAGCCTCGGCAGTTTGGCGGAGTGGGACGGCAGCCCGCAGAACTGGGACGCCGTCGGGAGTGCCTTCCGCGCCCGCGCGGTGCCAGCCGTGCTCATCCGCCGTGGCGTGCTCGCAGAGCAGGTCCGGGTCGAGTTGGCCATCGCAGGCGAAGCAGCTCCTGACGTGTGGCTGCACCTCTTTGTCACGGCCGGCGGCCTGCTGCCGGGGGCCGGCTATGCGTTGCATGTGGCCGAGCGCGAGGTCAGTCTGGAACGCCACGCCGACAGCGGGGCCGCCATCCCCATCGGGGCTTGTCACCTTGCCCGTGACTCGCGGCCCGGACGGCAACTGGACCTGCAACTCACGGTCGACCTGGCCCGGCGACGCTTCCTCCTCGCCTCGGAGAGCGGCGCACTCGGCGACTGGAGCGACCCGGTCGGCGAGCCGCCAGCGGGCCGCGACCTGGTGCTCCGCGTCGACCGGCCCGCCGTCGAACTGCGTCAACTGACCGTCTCCCGGCTCGCGGCCGCCGCGGAACTCCCCGCCAGTCCCGAACCAGCCACGAACGCTGACCGTGTCTGCCTGGTCAACGGCGACGTGCTGGCGGGTGAACTCGCGACCATTACCGCAACGCAGTGGACGGTCCGGCGGGGCTCGGACGCCCGGCCGGCGCGGCTGGCTCCGGCGGCGGTGCACCTGGCGCGGTTACGGTTGCCGGCGACCGCGCCGGCCGGCGCGGACTGGCTCGCCACCCGCGTCGTCCTGCGGGACGGTTCCGAGTTCGGGGCCGAAACCGTGACCATCGCAGAGGGCCGGTTGCAGGCCACCTCGCCGGCGTGGGGGAGCGCTGTGTTCGAGCTCGCTGCGGTGGCCGAGATCCGCTTCGGCGCGCCGTGAGGTTCACCGCGGCGGGGAGGCCGGTGCGCCGCCGTCCCCCGGACACCCGCTCGCGCGGCTCGCGGCCAGATGCCCACGAGGCCGTGGGTACTCCCAGGGCGGAGGGGCGGCGGTGCGATCCCGGAACCGCCCCGAGCGGCGGCGGACGGCTCTGGTTCCCGGTCGGTGGCAGGCTACATTAGCGGACGCGCAGTTCACCCAAACACTAAGGAGCCTGGTGCCATGGAGTTCTACGAAGTCCTGCGGCGTCGGCGCAGCGTGCGGTCCTACACCTCCGAGCCGGTCGCGGAGAAGGTCCTGGAACGGCTCGCCGAGGCCATTCGTCTGGCGCCCTCGGCCTGCAACAACCAGCCGATCCGCTTTCTGTTCCTTAGCGAACCCGAGGCCAGGCGGCGCCTGTGCGCCTGCTATCCGCGGGCCTGGCTGGCCCAGGCGCCGGTGATCGTGGTCGCCCTGGGCAACCGCGAGACCGCCTGGAAACGCTTCAACGGCACGAGTGCCCACGTGATCGACGCGACCATCGCCATGGAGCACCTGGTGCTGGCGGCGGCGGCCGAGGGCCTCGGGACCTGCTGGATCTGCGCCTTTGACCAGGAGGCGGCGCGGCAGGCCCTGCGCGTTCCGGACTGCTGGGAAGTGGTGGCCCTGAGCCCCCTCGGACATGCTGCCGGCGAAGCGGCCCCGCAGACCCGCAAGCCCATCGACGAGATCATCGAGCGGCTCGCCTGATATGGACCCCACCGACGGCACGACCACTGTGATCGCCCCCACGCACGGCTCGTGGCGCGCCCTGCACGAACGCTCCCGCGTGGACGGCCCTGCCGAGATCCGCGTCGGCGACGACAGCCTGCTCCGCAACGCGACCTTCTACGTGGACGACCTCGGGGCGGACCTGGCGCTGAGCGGGCGTTTCCGCGCCGCCTTCAAGGGCGGTGTCGCGACGGTGGAGACGGCCGGGCGCTACCCCTTCGGCGCCGAGATCGGGGTGACGCAGGTCCTGCGCTATGCCGCCAACCATGTCCGCGGGGTGACCGACCTGCACTGGCCCGCCGGGGCCACCGTGCGGCGACACCTGGGCGTGGCCACGGTGTTCCTGCCGGGGCGCTGGGAACGTCTCTACTGCGTGCCGCCCTGTCTGCACCAGTCCGAGGGCCGGACGGCGGCCTGGCAGGACATCCCCGCCGTGGCGCCCGGGTCCGGGATGATTGGCCACTGGCATCGGCCGCCGCTGGCGCTGGTGTTCGAGCGTGCCGATGGCACGCGCGTCGAGGTGGGCACGGGCGGCGACGTCTGGCGCTGGGAACGCAACCTGGGCTTTGGACCGGAAGCGGCCAGTTACAAGGTCATGGCCGAGGCCGACGGCCTGCGCGTTGTGCGGGAACCCCTCATGACGTGCGCCGAAGTGCAGCCGGCGCGGCGGGTTTACCGTCTGAGCTGGTACCTGGCCTGGTCGCCGGCCGGCGGGCTCGAGGCCCCGCGGGGCTTTCCCGAGCCGGTGCCGGTCAGTTTCTCCGCCCAGGGCGAGGCGCTGGTGCGCCAGGCCGCCGGCGGGGGGGCCGTGCCGTCGCTGTTGCTGGACATGAACGCCTGGCCGGGGCCGGCGCCGGCCCGGCGCGCCGAGTCGGCGGCGGCGTTTCTCACGGGCCAGCGGGCCGCGGCATGGTGCTGGGAAAGCGCGGCGCTGCAGAGGGCCTTCCGGCGCATCGTGCGGCAACTGGCGGCCCTGGGCCCGGATGGCTTCCTCACCCTGCGCGGCCTGGAACCGGGCGCCTGCTGGGACCCGGCGCACTGCGAACGCCCCGGCGAGCCGCAACCGCACTGGGACCTGGACGCCCTCCTCGCGCTGGCCGACTGGGGCCGGCAACAGCTCGGACCGGGCTGGCGCATCGCCGTGGACACCCCCGGCGGTGCGGTGCTGCCTTCCATGGCGGGGCTGTTCGCGCCGAGCGGCTTCGCGGCGGCCGAAGGTGAGGACGCCGATGCCTAGCATCGACTTCAACGTGCTGCCGTTGACGGGCTGGTATCCCGGCCACATGCTCAAAGCGGGTCGGGCCATGCAGGAGGTGCTCCGGCTGGTGGACCTGGTCGTCGAGCTGGTCGACGCCCGCGCCCCTGCCGCCACCCGCAATCCGCGCTTTCGCGACCTGTTGCAGAGCCGGCCCGCCGTCATCGTCGCCAACAAGGCCGACCTGGCGGACGCCGAGGCGTCGCGGCGCTGGCAGGCGTACCTGGAGGCGCAGGGGGAGCGGGTTGTCCTCCTCGACGCCCAGCACGTCGCCGACCCGGGCCGGGTGGTGGCCGTCTGGAAACGGATCGCGGAGGAGGAGCGCCGGGCGCGCGGGGCCACGACGGCCCTCACCCGACCCGTACGCCTGATGATTGCCGGGGTGCCGAACGTCGGCAAGTCGACCCTGGTCAACGGGCTCGTCGAGGGTCGCCGGGCGAACGTCGGCCCGAAGCCGGGCGTCACCCGCCAGAATCAGTGGGTGCCGTTGCGCGAGGGCGTGGAACTGCTGGACACCCCGGGGGTGCTCTGGCCCCGCATCCACAACAAGGAGCATGAGTTGCGACTGGGGCTGGTGGGCTGCATCCGCGACGAGGTCATGGGCCTCGAGTTGCTGGCCGAGTTCCTCTGGGTGGAACTCTCGCGTCAGCCCGCCAGCGCTGTCGCCTGGGGGCTCTACGACCTCGCTGCCGCGCCGCCGACCTTCGAGACCTTCATGGAAAGCGTGGCCCGGCGGCGCGGACTGTTGCGTTCGGGCGGCCGGATCGACGCGGAGCGCACCGCCACCGCGGTGCTGAAGGACTTCCGCGAAGGCCGGCTCGGACGCCTTACCCTGGAGTTGCCGCCGGCGGCGGAGCCGGTCTGCCCGCCGGCCGCCGTCGCGCCAAGGAACGAGGACGAATGAACCGACTGAGGGTAGTCATCACCGAACCGGAGTACCTCAAGGCCAAAGCGGTCTTTGACCAGACGTCCGACCTGCACCTGGTCGTCGCGGCCCCCCCGGAGGCCGCCGTCGTTGCCGCCATCCGCGACCACGGCGCCTGGGCTGCCATCCTGGGGGTCGAGCGTTACGAGGACGCGCTCTACGGTGCCCTGCCTCGTGGCGGTGTCATCGCCCGGTTCGGGGTCGGCCACGACGGCATCGACAAGGCGCGGGCCACGGCGGCGGGGTTGCTGGTTGTGAACACGCCGGGGGTCCTCGAGGACGCCGTGGCGGAACACGCCATGGTGCTGCTTCTGGGGGTGTGCCGCAACCTGGCGGGCTTCGTGCGCAGCATGGACCGGCATGCCTGGGCCCCGACGCAGGGCATCGAACTGCGCGGGCGTCGGCTGGCCGTGATCGGGGGCGGGGCCATCGGCCGGCGGGTGGCGCGCTGTGCCGCCCTGGGGTTCGGCATGAGTGTCGTGGCGATGGAACCCCGGGTTGAGGCGGCGGCCGAGCTCCGGCGCGACTGGGGAGTGGAGCGGGTGACGACGGAGTTCGCCGAGGCGGTGCGCGACGCCGATGTGGTCAGCCTGCACCTGCCCTCGAACGCCCACACCCGGCACCTGCTCAACGCGGCGGCTATCGCGCAGATGCGTCCGGGTGCCATCCTTATCAACACCGCCCGGGGCGCCGTGGTCGACGAGGTGGCGCTGTTCGATGCCCTCGCCAGCGGCCGACTGGCGGCGGCTGGCCTGGATGTGTTCGAGAACGAGCCGTATGTGCCGCGGCGGGCGGACAAGGATCTGCGCTCGTTGACCAATGTGCTGCTGACGCCGCACGTCAGTTCCAGTACACACGAGGCCTGCGCCCGGGTGGCGCTCGCCTGTATCGCGAACCTCCGCCATGCCAGCGGCGGTCGCTATGAAGCCATGAGCCTGCTCAACCGGGACATCCTGGCGCGCCAGCGCTGATCCGGGCCGGCGCGACCCGCGGCCCCCTGCGAGGAACGACCATGGGCGACACGGTCATCGTCGAACTGCCGAAGCTGTACGAGAACATGAGCGAAGCCACGATCGGGCCGTGGCAGGTGGCGGTGGGCGACCATGTCCGCCAGGGCGATTTCCTGGTGGAGTTGATCACGGATAAGACCGTGGCCGAGTTCGAGTCCCCGGCGGAGGGCACGGTGCTGGCCCTCTACGCCACGGTGAAGAGCACGGTGCCCATCGGCTACGCGCTGTGCGCCATCGGCGCCGCCGGCAGCCCGGTCCCGGACGTGCGCCTGGAGAACGAGGCCCGCATGGCCGCCCACGCGGCCGCGGCGGCCGATGCCGTGGATACCAGCGCCTTCGATGCGGCCGTGGCCCCGGCGCCGAAGGCGTTCCGGGCGGCCCCGGCGGCGCGGGCGTTCGCGCGGCAGCATCATGTCGACCTGGCGCAGGTGGCGGCGGCCTGTGGCAAGGAGATCCTGCACCGGCAGGATGTCGAGGCCTACCTGGCGAAGTCCAAGGGCGCTGCGGCTGTTCCTCCTGCCTCCGCCCCGGCGCCTGCTGCTCCCGAGGTGGCCGAGGCGCCCACGGCCGCGCCGGTACTCACGACGCCCGGGGCTCCTACCCTCGCGGGCAAAGTGGCGCTGGTGACGGGCGCCGGGGTCGGCATCGGGAGCGCCATCGCCCGCGCCCTGGCGGCGGCCGGGGCTCAGGTGGTCGTCCACGCCCATCGGCACTTCGACGAGGCGCAGGCCCTGGCGGCGGCGCTGCAGGCCGCCGGCTCGACCGCCGTGCCCTGGCAGGCGGACCTCACCGATGCAGCGCAGTGCAAGGCGATGGTGGACGGGATCGTGGCACAGCGGGGACGGCTGGACATCCTGGTGAACAACGCCGGAGCCCTTGGCGACAGCGTGGTCTCGTTCATGACCGACGCCCAGTGGGAGCAGGCCCTGCGGGTCAACCTCACAGCGCCCTTCTACCTGACCCGGGCCGCCTCCATGGTCATGGCCCGGCAACGCTGGGGCCGCATCGTCAACATCACCTCCGACGCCGGTCGCCTGGGGTCCGCCAACCGCGCCAACTACGCCGCGGCCAAGGAGGGTCTCGTCGGCTTCACCCGCTCCATCGCCCGCGAACTGGCCGGGGTCGGCGTCCGGGCCAACGCGGTGAGCCCGGGCTTCGTCGAGACCGCCATGACCGCCGGCATCAAGGACGCCAAGCGCAAGGACCTGCTGCGGGAGATCCCGGTACGGCGCTTTGGCCGTCCTGAGGAAGTGGCGGCCCTGGTGTGCTTCCTCTGCGGCGACGCCGCCGACTACATCACCGGCCAGGTCATCAGCATCGACGGCGGTCTGTTCATGGGCTGAGCGCGGGCCGGCGCCGAGGCATACGCCGGCGGCGCCGGCCCGGGCCCGATCCCGAAGCGACCGTCAGCCGCGCGCCGCCGGCGGGCTCCCGCCGGCGGCCAGCCCGACCACCACGCGGTCGAGGATCTGCTCGGCCGCGGCGCCTTTGCTCAGCAGTGGTAGCGGCGTCACGGAGCCGTCACGGGCGAAGAGGGTGATGCGGTTGGTGGCCACGGCAAAGCCGCTGCCGGGTTCCGTGACGTCGTTGGCGCAGAGCAGGTCACAGTTCTTGCGCCGGAGCTTCTCGAGGGCGTGTGCCTCAAGGTCGTGGGTCTCGGCGGCGAAACCGACCAGGAAGGGCCGTCTGGGCAGCGCCCCGACGGCAGCCAGGATGTCCGGGGTACGCTGCAGCTCCAGCGTCCGGCCGCCCTGCTCGGCCTTCTTGATCTTGCGCTCTTCGCAGTGGGCCGGTGCGAAATCCGCCACGGCAGCACAGAGAATGGCCGCCGCCTGGGTCCCGATGCGCCCCATGACCGCGGCGTGCATCTCGCGGGCGCTGCGCACCGGCACCGTCTCCAGACCGGGCAATCGCGGCACCGCGACCTGCAACGGCCCATGGACCAGCGTCACCGCCGCACCGCGTCGCCAGGCCGCCAGGGCCAGCGCGACGCCCATCAACCCGCTGGAGCGATTGGTCAGGAAGCGTACCGGGTCGATGTCCTCGGCCGTCGGGCCGGCCGTGACGAGGATGGCCTGTGCCGCCAGGTCCTGCCGGCTTGCGACGGCGGCCACGGTCTCGCACACGGCCTCGGGATCGGCCATCCACAGTGCGGGCACGCCGCCTCCCAGCAGGGGCAGCGCGGGGGGCACCAGCCGGCAGCCGCACGCCAGTTCAGGCACCGCGCCGCTCCCGGCGGTCGCCGCCACCGGTACACACACCGCCGGACACACCCGCCCCGACGCGTCGACCGCGCCGGGCCGCGCCGCCAGCCAGGCACGCAGAGACTCGGTCCACGGCGCCAGGACCAGCACGTCGGCGGGAGGCAGCGGCGCGGCCGGAACCGGCTCGCCACCGCAGAGGTCACGCAGCAGTGCCGGTCCGAGCCAGGAGGCGGACTCGGGCGGCAACACGGGGAAGACCGTCCAGTCTCGCCGCCGCATAGCGGCAACCAGACCCGGCAGAGCGCCACACCCGGGCCCTTGCCCGATGACCAGCAGAATACGCACGACAGAACCTTGCGACACGCCCCGGGATGGCCTCCGCGGTGGGACCGCGGTTCAGTGCTTGACCGGGCGCCCCTCGGCTTCGTGGAGGAGTTCCTCGACGACGTCCAGAACGCACTGCGTCTCGGTCTGCACCAGCCGGCCGAACGCCTGGGCGTCCTTGAGGTTCGGGCTCTCGATGATGTTCTGGCCCAGCTTGATCAGGTTGTGCAGCGAGGTGGCGCACTCCCCGCGCAGGCGGCCGAGCATGCGCAGGTTGTCCGTGGTCAGTTGCTGGGCCCGGCGCTGGGCGCTGACCAACTCCGCGTTCTCGCGGCGTCGTGCCAGGGCGCGCTCGAGGGTCCCCAGGAACTCGGTGATGTTGAAGGGCTTCAGCAGATACCCGGAGGCGCCGGCGCCGACCGCTTCGATGGCCGTCTTCTGCGACGGCAGCCCCGTCAGGATGACGCACTCGGTGTGCGGGTGGACCGCCTTCAACTGACGCATCAGCTCGATGCCGTCGATGGCCCCGCCGCCATCCTTCAGCGCGATGTCGATGATGGCCACGGCGAACGCCTGCGTCTTCACCAGCTCCAGGGCTTCCTCGCCGGAACCGACCGCCACCGGGTCATAGCCGCGCAGACGCAGCAGGTCGGCGAGCACCTTGCGCAGGCTGCTCTCGTCGTCGACCACAAGGACGCGCCGATCATCTGTGACCGTCGCTGATGGCATGAGCATCACCTTCTGCGTCTTCTCGGGATCGCCGGACCCAGTGCCGTCCATGTCGTGCCCGGCAGTGGCCTGGCGATCCCGCGGGAATCTAGGCTGGTAATCTACCATGCGGCGCATACCTACGCAACGGCCGCCGCCGGGACGCGCGGTGACGGATCGGCCCAGGCGGCGGGTGAGGCCTCGCATGACGTCCGGGCCCTGGCGCCGAGCTCCATCCCAGCCCGCTCGGCCCGCACCGCCCAGGCGGTTAGGCCTCCGAGCGCGCCGAAGCCGCCCGCGGTATCGGGAGGCAGACGTCACTGGCAGTTCCGGCGGCGGGCAGGGCTGTTCCAGGGAAACTCGAGCGATGGTCAGGCGGCTCGGTCGCGTCCTTGGGCGGTGGGCCCTTTCCGCCTGGCGGCCACTCACGTGGCGTCAGGCCCCTGGAGGGCGCCGCTCCGTCGGCGCCGCGGCGGCACAGAGGACCGCCCGGAAGCCTCGCGGGGCGCAGGCGGGCCGGACGCCCTACGAAAGGGGTCGGCGACGGTGGCTCGAACCTGACTGAGGCCTTACGGCGACGGGACTGGCGGCGTTGCATTGGCTCCTCTGCCGGGCTATGCTCTTCCAGTGTTCTGGAGTGGGCGTCCGGCACGTGCTTCCGGAGGTCGTGATGCAGGAGCGGCAGCTAAGCGAACTCAGCGGGTTGATCCTGCAGGCTCGCGACCGGCAGGAGTTGGAGGCGCTTCTCCAAGGCCTGCTGACGCCTCAGGAAGTCGACGAGATCGTCCTGCGCTGGCGGTTGCTCGTGCTGCTGTTGCAGGGGACCCCGCAACGGGACATCAGCCAGGCGCTGGGGATCAGCCTGGGCAAGATCGCCCGGGGGTCCCGCCTGCTCAAGTACGGCCCGGCGAAGTTCCGTCGCCTGGCGCGCCGGCTCTATGAGGAACGAGAACAGCCTCCATGTCTCTGAATCCCGCCCCTGCCGCCCCCGTGGCCCGGCTGATCTACGCCGCCAGCGAAACCTGCAGTGACCTCGCCTATTGCAGCGGCTTCTTCGCCCCGGATCCCTTCCTGTGGTACGAGACCACCAGCGAACGCGGCATGCTGGTCAGCGTCCTGGAGCTAGGCCGGGCGCGCAAGGAGGCCAAGGCGGGCATTCGCGTCCGCTCGCTGGACGAAGTGCGCCGGGCCTGGGGCCTGCCCGAGAGCCGGCGGGCGATGGAGCACCTCATCGCCGGCCTGGCCCGCGAGACGGGCGTTCGGCAGTGGGCCGTCCCCGAGGACTTCCCGCTCGGCCTGGCCAGGAAGCTCGGGCGCCGGCGCCTGCGCCTGCAGCCCCGGTCGCCGTTCTGTCCGGAGCGGGAGCGCAAGAGCCCGCCGGAGGTGGAATGCGTCCGTGAGGGTGTCCGGCTGGCCGAGGCCGGCCTGGAACGCGGCCTGGAGGTGTTGCGCCAGGCCGCCATCGGCGCGGATGGCCTGCTGCGCTGGCAGGGCCGCATCCTGGAGGCTGACGACCTGCGCGGCGAGATCGTGGCGACCATTGCTCGCCTGGGCGGCACGGCCGCGCGGACGATCACGGCCGCCGGGCCGCACGGTGCCGACCCGCACGATATGGGCAGCGGCCCCATCCCCGCCCATGTGCCCATCGTGATCGACATCTTCCCGCGGGTCGACCGCACCGGCTACTTCGGCGATCTTACCCGTACCGTGGTCAAGGGCCAGGCAACGGCGACTGTGCGGCAGGCCTTTGCGGCGGTGCGCAGTGCCCAGGAGGCCGCCTTTGCCGCCATCGCGCCGGGCGTGTCCGGGAAGGACGTCCATGGGCGGGCGGCGGAGGCCCTGCGCGCGGCCGGCTTCGCCACGGAGGCGCAGGCGGATCCGCCGCGGGGTTTCTTCCACGGCCTGGGCCATGGGCTGGGCCTGGAGGTCCATGAGGGGCCTGGGCTGCACAGCCGCAACGACAAGCCGTTGCAGACCGGCCACGTGGTCACCGTCGAGCCCGGCCTCTACTACCCCGAGTGGGGCGGCATCCGGCTCGAGGATGTCGTGGTCGTCACGGCCAACGGCTGTGAGAACCTCACCACCGTCGCCAAGATCCTCGAGATCCCGTAGCCGACGACCGCGCGGAGGCACGTCAGCCTCTGAGTGACGGCCGCCGGCGCGTCGTTCAGCCGCCGCCGGCCTGGCCGGGCAGCCACAGGTAGTGGAAGCCGGCCTCGACCGCGAGCGGGGGCAGGTCGAGCAGGCGCAGGTTGATGGCGGCAGGCGGCATGGGCGCGGCGCTGGCCGGGGAGTAGAGCGTGGCGTTGTCGTTGGGGCCGTAGGCGTAGGTCACGACCCGCGCGTCGCGCAACCCGGCCGCCGCCAGCAGCCCGGCGATGGCGTCGTCCATGTAGCCGACCCCGTCCACGAGCCCGGCCTGGAGCGCCTGCGACGCCGTGAACACCCGGCCATCGGCCACCGGCCGCACGGCCGCGCGCGAGGGCAGGCGCGGTCGCGCCGCTGCGATGCGGTCCAGGAACAGCCCGTAGTACTCGTCGATCATGCCCTGGAGCAGGGCCCGCTCGTCGGGCTTCATGTCGCGCAGGGGACTGCCCATGTCCTTGAGATCGCCGCTCTTGATGACCACCGCATCGAGCCCGAGCTTGCCGGTCAGGCCCTGCACCTGCGGGAAGACGGCGATCACGCCGATACTGCCGGTCACGGCCGCCGGATGCGCCCAGATGCGCTCCGCACTGGTGGCGATGTAATAGCCGCCCGAGCACCCCGCTGCCATGATCATGGCGTGGACCGGAATGCCCGTGGCCTGCCGGAAGGCGAGGATCTCGTGCGCGATCATGTCGGTGGCCGTGACCCCGCCGCCCGGCGAGTCGATGCGCAGCAGGACCGCCTTGACCCGGCCGTCGTGCTCGGCCTGGTCGAGCACGGCGCGCACTGCGTCGGGCGTGCACCGCCGGCCGGGGCTGAACGGCGTGCCTGGCGCCGTCGTGATCGCGCCGCTGATGTCCACCACCAGGACGCGCTGGCGGGTCAGCCCGCGCGGTTGCCGCAGGGTCACCTCTTCGAGGGTCGGGTTGAGCAGGCGCGCCAGGTCGACCGAGACACACCCGCTTCCCAGGGCCAGGACGGCGGCAACGACGACAGTCAGCCGCCAGAGGTTGCGGCACGGTCCCATGGGATCGACTCCCTTGCGGCGAAGCGCGCGGGCCGCTTACGGCACGCTCATCGCGAAGGCGACGTCGGGCCGGATCTCGCGCTGGATGCGCTCGATCACCGCCGCCGACACCGGCGCGTTGGTCTTCAGCACGGCCACCGCCTTCTCGTTCCTGCTGTCGCGCGGGGCGCGGATGTCCTCGATGTTCAGGTCCGCGTCGGCACAGGCGCTGGTGATGCGGGCGAGCACTCCCGGCCGGTCGGCGTACTGCACCACCAGGGCGTGGCCCTTGGGCAGGAAGTACAGCCGGTCGAAGTCGTTGATGCGCGAGATCATGATGTTGCCTTCGGCAATCGTGCCGCGCACGCTCACCCGCCCGAGAGCGCTGTCGCCATCGCTCAGGTCGATGGTCATGCTGTTGCCGTAGTGCTTGGATTCGTCGGTGCTGCGGATTTCCAGGCTGATGCCGCGCTCCGAGAGGAACATCTCGGCCTCTTCGGGATCCTGCAGGGGATCGAACTCGGGCGAGAGGGCCGCGCAGATGGGCGGCAGGAACCACTTGGCGTACGGCCCGAGGCCACCGTAGAAGCTGCACTTCACCTGGTGCACCGGCCGGCCGCACAGGTAGTGCCGCGCCACCACCGCCACGTGGTAGGCGAGCTGCTGGAAGGCCTCGTCCAGGCCGTCCGGAACGCCCTTGTTCACGACGTAGGTCGTGACGCCCTTGTCGACGTAGGTGATGAGCTGCTCGGCCGCCCGGCGCGCCGCCGTCGAGTTCGCCTCGTGCGTGTTCGCCCCCAGGTGCGGCAGCATCACGTCGGCGAAGTCGGCCACGCTCTTCGGGCCGGCCGCGTCCGCCTCGTACACGTCGTTGCAGAAGAACAGGCCCTTCTCCTGCTTCACCGCCCGCATGTCGGCCTCGTTGATGATCCCCGAACGGGCGCAGTTGATGACCATGGCGCCCTTCTTCATGCGTTCCAGCAGCGCGCGGTTGACCATGCCCCGGGTCTCGTCGTTCTCGGGCACGTGCAGGGTCACGATGTCGGACTCCGCAAACAGCGTCGGCAGGTCCACCAGCCTGACCCCGAGGTCCTCGGCCTTGGCGGCGTTGATCACGGGGTCATAGCCCAGCAGGCGCATCTCGAAACCGACGCTGCGCTTGGCGACCAGCTGACCGATGTTGCCCAGGCCGACGATGCCCAGGGTCTTGCGGTGCAGCTCGCGACCCATGAATTTCTTCTTCTCCCACTTGCCGGCGCGCGTGGTTACGTCGCCCTGAACCACGTGCCGGTAGCAGGCCAGCGCCAGTGCGAACACCTCCTCGGCCACGCCGTTGGCGTTGGCCCCCGGGGTGTTCATCACGTCGACCCGGCGCCGGCGGCCGTGCTTGGTGTCGATGTTGTCGTAGCCGGCCCCGGCCCGGATGACCACCTTGAGCTTCGGCAACGCATCGATGACCGCCGCCGTGACCTCCTCGCTGCGCACGATCAGCGCCTCGGTCTCCGGGTGCGCCTTCACCAGGTCCGCGAGCGCCGTCTCGGCGTCCTGGACCACGGTGTAGCCCTTGGCCGTGAGCAACTCGCGGGCGATGGCGTCCAGCTTGGTCGGGATCAGCACGTGTTGCATGGATCTCTCTCCGACGTTGTTGTGCGCCCGTGCGAGCCGCAGCGGCAGTCCCCCTCCGCGTGCGTTCGCCCGGAGCCGTGGCCTGCAGTCGACGGACGCGCTAAATATCGCCCTGCTCGGCGCCGGTGTCAACGAGCCCCCCGACCTGTCCAGTAAGGCCCCAGTCAAGTCTGCGGCCCGATCCTGCGGGCGGCCTCGGCGCGCCCGGAAGCCCCGCGGGGCGAGGCGGGCCGGATGCGCTACTGAGGGGGTCGGTGACGGTGGCTCGAACCTGACGCAGGCCTTACCCCGTCCAGGGCTGTTCCGAAATCCGCGTCGGATCGCGGCGCGAGCCGATTCCGGGCCAGTCGATATCCGGCTGGCCCGCTGGAGGGCAACCCTCCACGGACGCGCAGGCGTCGGTGAGCCGGCATCCCCCGGACAGCCGCTCGCGCGGCTCGCGGCCGGATGCCCACGAGGCCGTGGGCGCTCCGAGGGCGGAGCGTCAGCCACGGATCCCGCACCCGCCCCGGAAACGTGGACCGCGCCCTTGTATTCTTGGACGGAAATTGTTATGGTTTGGAAAGTATTGGAATGGGTGGTGCGCACGAGACCGGGATTGTCACGCAGACGGCCATGGTGCAGTTCGTCGGACAGGACCGCTGCCAGATCGACGCCAACGGGCGGATCCGGCTCACCCCCCGCTTCGCCGCCGAGTTCGAGCGGCTGGGCGCGGCGGTGATGCTGCATGTCCACCCGGAGGGCGCGCTCGGGGTCTATCCGCAGGCCGTCTGGGACGAGATGTCGCGGCAGGATGACCAGGCGGTGCGCCAGGCGCTGACGGACGTGCGCCTGCGGCGGACCTCGCGTACCATCTGGCCGTGGACGGAGCCGGAGCGCGTTTCCAACCAGGGTCGCATCACGATCCCGCACGCCTTCCGCGCCATCCTGGGGCTGGAGCCGGGCGCCGAGGCCGCCGTGGTCGGTTGCGGCTACCGACTCGAGATCTGGAACAAGACCCGCTGGGACGAGGAGATGCGCCTGGTGCTGGAGCACGAGCGGCGGCGCACCGAGGCCCAGATGGCGGCGGAATTGCGGCTCCCCGAACCGGGGGCCTGACCGGGCCCGGCCCGGCCGGAGGATGGCCTCCGGGAAAGAGGATCGACATGAGCATCAGACCGGACCTCGAGGCGTGGAAACGGCGGTTTGGCGTCTGCCTGCTGGCCGCCCTCGCCGCCCTGATGCTGACCGGCGCCCGGGAGGTCACCCAGGAGTGGCGCCGGCATGATGCCCGCCTGGACCAGGTCCAGGCCCAGATGGCCGAGTGGAGCCGGCACCTGGCCGGGAGCGCGGTCACCGGCAGCGACCGTGACGCGGCCGCCCGGCATGCACTCTTCCTGGTACGGACGTGCTGTCTGCCATCACGCCAGCCGTAACGCCCCGTTCCGATCCGCCGCCCGCCGCGCCAGGCCGCCCCGAGGCGGATGACGCTCGGGTCGGTATTCGCCTCACCATCCTGCTGTTCGCCTTCTGTCTGTGGGCGGCCGTGGTCGTCCTGCGGATGGGCCAGTTCATGATCGTGGAGCGCGGCCGGCACCTGGAGGCGATGACGCGTGAGGCGCGCTTCACGGGCGTCGTGCCCGCGGCCCGCGGCCGCATCCTCGACCGCGACGGGCGTGCCCTGGCCTGGTCGGAGCGGGTGTTCTCGGTGCACTGGCGCATCCCGCGTGAGCGGCACGAGGCCGAGCGTCTGCTGGCGGTGCTCGACCGACAGCCCTGGCTGACGGCGACGGTGCCGCGCCCGCTTGCCGACACCCAGGGCTGTCG
>Ga0116149_1003632_pt1 | contig 15824 bp, 13 predicted proteins | sample AD_UKC057_MetaG_FD_89787 | JGI IMG/M metagenome (GOLD analysis project Ga0116149, IMG submission 89787) | Active sludge microbial communities of municipal wastewater-treating anaerobic digesters from USA - AD_UKC057_MetaG | ecosystem: Engineered > Bioreactor > Anaerobic > Digestate | place: USA... | reverse complement strand
GTGTGCGGGAGATCCACGAAAAGGATCTGAACAAAGGCATGGGCGAGGCATATCTGCCGGAGGCGCTTGAAAGAAAATACCCGAATGCAGGCAAAGAATGGCGCTGGCAGTATGTGTTTCCGGCCAATAATCTGTCGGTCGATCCCCGTTCCGGAAAGGTGCGCCGCCATCATGTCAGCGCCGATGTGATACAAAAATGCTGTAGCTTCGGCGGTCCGGGCGGCCGGCATTCCCAAGCATGCCACGGTGCATACGCTGCGTCACAGCTTCGCAACGCATCTTCTGATGAACGGGGTGAATATCCGCGAGGTGCAGGAACTTTTAGGACACAAGAATGTGGAGACGACGATGATCTACACGCACATGCTGCGCGACATGTCCCACGCCCCGCAAAGCCCGCTGGATATGCTGCTGCAAGAAACGAACGAACAAAAACTATCGAATAACTCTGCTGTGTCGGACATGGATTTCAGCGGACGGCATCCCTCTGTCGCTTAAGGGACTTACCAAACGTCAACGTCTTTGGACGCTCAGCAGTTATTCGTCTTGCCTCAGATCCTTTCCCGGCCAGATCGCTGTCCTCCGACATCCGTTCATCACTTTCCGGCATCTTTCCGCCAGAAAATAGTTCCCTGTATTCCTTTGATTTCCCCTCGTTTCCTTTTGCGAAATGATGATTGAAAAAAACACATTTCTCACTTAACATGAAATATCGTAACTTTAGGGTCTATCGAGTGCGTCCGATAACTTGTTTATGAGGTCCGTGAGACTCTTTGTATTTTGCCGCCGGGATGGAACGGAAAACAGGACAGCCATTTTTTACAATCCGGGAGAGAGAATGAACATTGAACAGAGGTTATGGACCAGAGAAAACGGGTGGTCTTTTCAGAATGGACCGGCCAGCGGAAAGGACGCCCAGCTTGTGCTTGTCTTTGCCGCGACAGAGGCTTTGAAAAAAGCGGTTTTTTTCAAAGAACTTCAAAAAAGATATCCGGGCGCGCATCTTTTCGGATGCTCAACGTCCGGGGAAATATGCGGACCCCGTGTTTATGACGACACCGTCGCAGCCACGGCAATTCACTTCGAAAAGACACAGATCGCCGGCGCACAGATCCTCCTGGACAGCAATCCCGACAGTTTCGAGACGGGCAGAAGGCTTGCCCAATCCATCAGACACGACGGGCTTCGTCATGTCTTTGTCTTGTCCGACGGCCTCAATGTCAACGGCAGCGCGCTGGTGAACGGTCTGACCGATGAATTTCCGGCGGGCGTCACCATTACCGGCGGTCTTGCGGGCAACGGAGACCGTTTCGAAGAAACCTATGTCTTCTGGGATGATCTGCCTTCCCGAAATACGCTGGCCATTCTCGGGCTCTATGGAAAGTCCCTGGAGGTGGGATATGGATCAATGGGCGGTTGGGACCCGTTTGGCCCGGAGCGGGTGATCACGAAGTCGAAAGGAAATCTGCTTTATGAATTGGATGGAAAGTCCGCGCTGGATATTTACCGGACATATCTGGGAGAGCACGCGCAGGGATTGCCCGCCACGGGCCTTCTGTTTCCCTTGAGCATCCGGACCAAAAGCGGTGAAACAGGAATTGTGCGAACTATCCTTGCAGTCCATGAAGGAGAAAAAAGCATGACCTTTGCGGGAGACATCCCCCAGGGGGCTTACGCCCGTTTTATGAAAGCTAATCTGGAAAGGCTTATCGACGGCGCCTGCGGGGCGGCGGACTGCTGCCGCCAGGGCCTGGGAGCACATTCATCCGAACTGGCGATTCTGATCAGCTGCGTGGGCCGGAAACTCGTCCTCAAGCAAAGGACGGAAGAAGAGGTGGAAGCGGTTTGCGACGCGTTGGGCGGCAGACCCAGGATCACCGGATTTTATTCTTACGGAGAGATATCCCCGTTTATGACGGGGGCGCCCTCTGCCCTTCACAACCAGACCATGACCGTTACCATATTTTGCGAGAGATAAAGAGCATCATGCCGATAAAAAATATGCATCGTCTCTTGAAGCGCCAGATCAAAAGGGTATTCGGCGAATCGTTTCACATCCCCGCGGACTGGGAAGGCTTTATCGATCTTGTCAACAGAGCCTATCATGAATCGAACATGGACCGGGGAATGCTGGAGCGTTCTCTCGAATTGAGCTCGCAGGAACTCCTGCAGGCCAACTCGGAAATGCGGGCGATCTTCGAGGCGGTTCCCGATCTTTTTTTCCGCGTGGACGCTTCCGGAAAAATTCTCGACTGCAAGGCGGGCAGCCAGACGCCCGATCTCTTCATTTCCCGGTCGAACATGATCGGCAGGAAAATCGACGACATTCCGGTGGCCTCCGTTGCCTGGACTTTTCGCCGGACACTCGAAGACATCCGCAAAACAAGAAAACCGGTCAGCATCGAGTATTCTCTGAAGCGCCGCGGAGTGGAATATTTCTATGAAGCCAGATGGATTCCCGTCGAGGAAGATCAGACGGTCATCGTGATCCGCAACATTACCGACCGCAAAGACGCGGTTGCCGCCCTGAAAAGAAGCGAAGAATATTACCGGGAGCTGACTGAAAATTCATCCGACGTCCTTTTCATCGTCGATCAGAACGGCAGCATTCTCTATGCCAGTCCTTCGGCGGAGCGCTTTACCGGATACCCCCCCGAAGAACTGATCGGCCAAAACAGCTTGTTTTTGATCGCTCCCGAAGACCATGCCCGAGCGCTCGCGGATTTCCGGCGGGCGCTGAAAATAACGGACGCCTCTGTTCCCAACACTTTCCGGATTCGTCATAAAAACGGATCTGAAATCATCATGGAGGGTGTCGGCAAAAATCTTCTGCAGCATCCGGTCATCGCCGGTTTCGTGATGAATGTCCGCGATGTCACCGAGCACCGGCGAGCCGAGGAAGCCTTGCGGGACAGTGAAAAAAAAATACAGGCTGCTGACCGAAAAGATGACGGATATCGTCTGGATCTCGGATATGAACCTGAAGACCGTTTACGTTACTCCGTCGGTTTACACGGTGCTGGGATACACGCAGGAGGAGCGGATGCTCCAGACGATCGACCGGCAATTTACGCCGGAGTCGTTATCCGCCGGCATGGAGGCCCTGGCCAGAGAACTGGAGCTTGAAAAACAGGGAAATGCCGATCCCGACAGAACAGCCACGCTGGTGCTCGAATATTGTCACAAGGACGGTTCCACCCGCTGGATGGAAACGATCATGAGCGGCCTGCGCGACGACCGCGGAAAATTGATCGGCCTGCACGGGGTATCGCGGGATGTCACCCAACAGAAGCAGGCACAGGACGCATTGCAGCGCAGCGAACAGCAATACAGGCAACTCGCCGAGACGGCGCACGATCTCATCATTACCGTGGACCTCGATTTTAAAATTACCTATGCCAACAAGGCCATCTTCCATTACACCGAGAATGTCGATGTTGTCGGAAGAAGCCTGCTGGATTTTACGCCCCCGCATCTGCATGCGGTTCAAAAAGCCATGATGCAGAAGCGGCGGGAAGGTTTCGGCGAAATGCTGGCTTTTGAATGGGAGATTCGTCCCCCCGCCGGCCCGGCATTGACGTTTGACATCCGGGCGTCGTTGATCACGGAAGAAGGCCGGCCGGCCGGCGTTTTGTTTATTGCCCGCGACATCACCGAACGCAAGAAGGCGCAGGACGCCCTGCGGGCCAGCGAAGAGCGCTATCGAACGATTTTTGAAAACACGGCGACCGCCAATATGATCCTTGCGGAAGACACAACGATCCTCATGGCCAACGACAATTTTGCCGGACTGAGCGGATTTACCAAAAAGGAACTGGAAGGAAAGCTGAGCTGGACGGTTTTCGTTCATCCCGAGGATCTGGAAAGGATGAAAGACTATCACCGGAAGCGCAGAATGCGCCCCGGATCGGCGCCGCCGTCCTATGAGTTCCGGTTCATCAACCGCAACGGCGATGTGAAGGAACTGTTTATCAGCGTCGCCATGATTCCCGAAACCCACGACAGTATTGTTTCTCTGGTCGATTTGACGGAACGAAAGCAACTGGAAACGCAGCTCGTGCAGGCGCAAAAGATGGAAGCCGTGGGACGCCTGGCCGGCGGGGTGGCCCATGACTTCAACAACATGCTCAGCGTGATCATCGGGAACACGGAAATGGCCCTGAGAAAAGTGAACCCTTCCGAGCCGATGCACAAGCTTCTGCGGGACATTTTAAGCGCGGGGGTCCGATCCGCTGATCTGACCCGCCAGCTTCTGGCCTTTGCCCGCAGGCAGACGGTTGTTCCCAAGGTTCTGGATTTAAACGATACGATTTCCGGCACGCTCAAGATGCTCCAGCGGCTGATCGGTGAAAACATCGATCTGGGCTGGCACCCCGGCCACGCGCTGTGGAAGGTAAAAATCGACCCGTCCCAGGTGGACCAGATTTTGGCCAACCTGACGGTGAACGCCCGCGATGCCGTCGGGAAAACAGGTTGGATTAAGATTGAAACAACCAATACAATATGCGATGAAGACTACTGTCTGGAACTGCCGGAATGTCTTCCCGGAGATTACGTCATGCTGGCCGTGAGCGATAATGGCTGCGGCATGGATAAAGAAACCCTGTCCAAAATCTTCGAACCTTTTTTTACGACGAAGAAGGAAGGCCAGGGAACGGGGCTGGGCCTGGCAACCGTCTACGGCATCGTCAAGCAGAACGGCGGATTTGTCAATGTCGAAAGCGAATCGGGCCAGGGCGCGATCTTCCGGATTTATCTGCCGCGCCATGGGGATGGACAGGCGGAGGCTTACGAGGACACGGAAGAGCCGGAGGCTCAGGGAGGCGCGGAGACGGTGCTGATCGTGGAAGACGAGGAGACGGTTTTAAAACTGAGCAAGGCCATGCTGGAAGTGCTGGGATACACGGTCCTGGCGGCCAACGGCAAGGATCAGGCGCTCGACATTGTCCGGAACTATGGCGGGAAGATCGATTTGCTGCTCACCGACGTGGTGATGCCGGACCTCAACGGAAAGGAGCTGGCCGATCGGATTTTGAAGATTAAACCGGAACTGAAATGCCTGTACATGTCCGGGTACACGGCGGATATCATCGCGCGCCAGGGAATTCTGGAGGAGGGCGTGAAGTTTATCTCCAAACCGTTTTCCGTGCGGGACCTGGCAACAAAGGTGCGGGAAGTGCTGGAATAATCCTTCCGTTTAAAAACCGGCGATCGCTGATGAGCCCGCACGCCAGGGGCCTTCCTTTCAGGAATCAAAAGTTGCCGCTCCCTGCGAGCGCTCCATTTGTTCCGCCGGGTATGGTTTTAAAATAGCGAGCAGCCGGCCGGGGTCTTCAGCGGCGGGGTTGAGCCAGAGGGCATGCGCGGCAGCAGGAACAATCACCGGCATGCGGTCATGGACGGGCGCGACGATTTCGTTGGCCCGCGTGGTGATGATGGCGCAGCTCTCGACCGGTTGGCTACATTCACGCTGGCCCCGGCGATGCTTTAACATACCACTCATTGCCTCGCCATCTCCATTTCCTATGGATGCCTTAAACCGGTTGATCCGATGCAAGTGAAAAGCGCCTCGAACTGCGGGAACAAGCTGCCGGCGTCATATACAACATACTGTGGCCATATCTGGTATATTGTGCCTTTTTCTTAATCTTCACCCGCCATCCACGGTACGTTTTTAAAATTCATTAATATTATCATACTAATCCATTCACTGGCATATCCGTTGCTTCCCGATCTGCAACATAAAATGATCGAAAGATCAAATGAGGAGATGCCTTATGATTAAATCAAGACTTTGCAAACTGGCCGGAATCAAATACCCCATCATTCAGGCCGGGATGGGGCCTTTCAGCAATAACAACCTTTGCGTCGCTGCAGCAAACGCCGGCGTTCTCGGCTTATTATCCACGAGCGGATTGTGCAACAAAGGTATGTGGCCCTTTGTTTATGATGCGTTTATTAAAAGCGCGGAAGCCGATCCAACCGATGATCTGCCGACGGTTATCGAAAAGGTTTTAAAACGGACCTATCACCTGACGAAGAATCAGGGCGGCATCTTCGGAATGAATGTCATGGTATCCGCGGAACTGGCGGCGGAAGCCCGCATTATTGTCGATCAGGCTATCTCGGTCCGGGAAAAAACTCCGGGGATGAAGGACTGTTTCAAGGTAATTTTTACCTCCGCGGGAGATCCCGTGCCTTGGCGCGACAAGATTAAGAACGCCGGCTTTACCTGGATGCATGTGATTCCGTCGGTCAAAGGCGCCCTGCGTTGCAAGAAAGCCGGCGTGGACGTGATCGTCGCCTCGGGCCATGAAGGCGGCTTTCATACCTCCTGGGAGCCCGTTCATTCCATGATTCTGCTTCCCGCCGTCGTGGATGCGGTTTCCGACGAAAAGACACTGGTCTGCGGCGCGGGCGGATTCTGCGACGGCAAGACACTGGCGGCATCGCTGGTTTTGGGCGCTGACGGCGTATCCATGGGAACCCGTTTCCTGGCAACCCAGGAAAGTGATTTTCATCCGGCGTGGAAAGAAAACGTCGTCGCCGCCCAAGACAGGGGAACACTCATTGCCCGAGGCTTTGTCGGACCCGCACGATGGTTGAAAACGCCACGAAGCGAGGAACATGCCAGAAATACCCTGCAGAAATCACCGGGCGTATTCCTGGGAACACCCGATGAGTGGAGTTCTATTGATCCCTCTCTGATTCAGTACGAATTCGAATCCTTCCGGGCGATTTTCGACGGCAATCAGGAAAAGGCTCTCCTGGCTGCAGGCGAAGCGGCTCAGCGAATCAATGATATGCCCAAAGTCAACGATCTCGTGCGGACAATGGTTACCGACGCGGAGAATATCCTGAAAAATGTGAAGGACAAATACCTGGGGTAATCTTTTGAATCGTCGGAAGTGATCTTATTAAACTTTCAAATGACGGAGGCTTGATATGCAGCTGGTAACTGATGAACAGATTGCTTATAACACGGAAAAGGGATACTGGGGAAAAGAAACTTCCCTGGATTTGTTATTCAAAAACGCAGCAGAATTTCCGGATGCGGAAGCGTTGATTGATCCGTATAACCGGTCGGCGCTGGTGGGCGGCCAACCGAAGCGCTATACCTACAAACAACTCCTGACGGTGATTGATCGCCTGGCAATCAGGATGATTGAATTGGGAATTCAGAAGGACGACGTCATCGCCGTTCAACTTCCCAACATTGTTGAGTTGATCGTGACTTATTTTGCCGCCGCCCGGATCGGGGCAATCGTGACACCGCTCGGTATGTTGTACAGGACGCATGAAGTGGAACACAGTCTCAAACAATGCAACTATTCCCTCTACGTCACTACGACAACTTTCAATAAGTTCTGCTACACCGATATGATTAAAGATATTATGTCTAAACACCCGCAGCTGAAAACGGTCATTGCCGTGGGCCCCGAAGAGGAAATTCCCTCTTTCGCGCTTAGCTTTGAGAAGATCCTGAACACCCCCTTGGAAACCGATCACCCCGCAGATTTTCTGCAGGGCAAACAGTCGGGCCCGAATGAGGTCTTTACCATCTGCTGGACATCCGGAACGGAGGCAGACCCCAAAGGGGTGCCGCGCAGCCATAATCATTGGATCACCATCGGCATCATGAATATCATGTTCTGCATCCTTCCTCCCAAGTGCACGGTCCTGGCAAGCTTCCCCCTGATTAACATGGCGGGGATCGGGGCTGCACTCATGACCTGGATCGTGAACGGCGGAAAACTGGTTTTGCATCATCCGTTTGATCCCGCGACATATCTCAGACAAATCCCCGGCGAAAAAGTATACTATACCATGGCGCCGCCGGCCCTTCTGGTCATGTTGGATCAGATGCCTGACTGGGCCAATCTTGACAAGAGCAGCCTGAAAGTGGTCGCGACGGGCGGCTCGCCACTTCCGCCCTGGATCGTAAAAAAATACCGCGAGGCATACAATATCGACATTGTGAACGAATTCGCTTCCAACGAGGGACTGGGAATCATCACCTCCACTCTGTTCTTCGATGATCCGGAAGATCGTGCCGTCTATTTTCCCCGCATTGGCGCGGAAGAAATCGAATGGAAAAATTTCGATCAAATCAGCAACGCCGCCTGGCGGCGCATCGCGAGAGACGCAATCCGCATCAAAATTGTTCATCCGGAAACCAGGAAACCGATCACGGAGAACGGCATCCCCGGTGAACTTTGCTATCGCGGCCCCAGTATTTTTGCCGGCTACTGGAATCGTCCGGACCTGACGGCCAGGGCGTTCGACAGCGAAGGATTCTACAGCTCCGGCGATTTGTTTTCCCTGGAAGGAGAAAAACAAGATAAATTTCTTTTTAAAGGACGATTTAAGGACCTGATTATCCGCGGTGGCCAGAACATCAGTCCCGAAGAGATTGAGAATCTGGTAGGCTCGCATCCCAAAGTTGCCGAGGTTGCGGCCATCGGCTGCCCGGACAAGCGGCTGGGGGAAAAAATCTGCGTCTGCGTGGTGCCGAAACCGGGACAAACGGTCAGCCTCGACGAGATCAACGCATTTTTAAAACCGAAAGACATTGCCGTATATAAACATCCGGAGCGCCTGGAAATCATCGAGAAGATGCCGCGAAATGCATTGAATAAAATTGAGAAGAAAACCCTGCGTAGAATGTTTGGCTTCGAATCATCAGGCAACTGACCGTCTGGCGGGAAGATGGTGAATAAACCATCGGGTCATCATCTTCCCGCGATTTCTTATTCCTCCTGGCCGCTAAGACTTATTCATCCGGCCAATTCCCAGCTTCTTGATGCGAAAATCCAGCGTGGACGGATGAATATCCAGAAGTGCAGCCGCGCCTCCCGAACCGCGAATTTTCCAGCCCGTTTTTTGTAATGCATTCAGAATATGCCGGTACTCCATCTCTTTTAACGTCGCGATATGATCATCCTGAGAAACAACCGCGGCAAGATTGGCATTGAGTTCCGGCAATCGGAATCTGTTATTCTCGCTGAGAATGACCCCCCTTTCAATGACGTTCCTCAGTTCCCTTATATTGCCCGGCCAGCCATACTGCATCAGCTTGTTCATATCATCCGTGGAGATCCCGGCAAATTCCTTGCCCATTTTAATGGCGATGGATTTCAGAAAATGATCCGCAAGAAGCGGTATATCGTTTCTTCTTTCTCTCAGGGGAGGCACCGTAATCGGGAATACATTGATTCTGTAATAAAGATCCGACCTGAATTTCTTTGCGCTCACATCCTGTGTGAGGTCGCGATTTGTCGCTGCAACCAACCGGAAGTCGGAAAAAATGGGATCACTTCCGCCGACCCGTTCGAATTCCTTATTCTGCAAAACTCTCAGCAAACGAATTTGAATGTCCGGCGGCAGATCGCCGATTTCATCCAGGAACAGCGTTCCTCCATCCGCTAATTCGAACCTTCCCAACCGCTTGCCCGTCGCTCCCGTAAAGGCGCCTTTTTCATGGCCGAAAAGTTCACTGGGCAACAATGAATCGGACATCGCGTTGCATAAAACGCTGATAAAGGATTTATCACGGCGGGAGCTGCACCGGTGGATGGCCCTGGCCACCATTTCTTTTCCCACACCGGTTTCACCCAGGATCAAAACGGAAGAATCCGTCATGGCCACCTGCTCTATTTTTGTTAATACTGCCCTGATGGCATCGCTCTCTCCGATGATATCCTCGAAATTATGGCTCCGCCTCTGTTGTTCCATATAATAGAGATTTTCTGCTTTCAACTTCTGATTCAAGTTCTGAATTTTTTCGTAGCTCAAGGCGTTATCCAGCGCAATGGCGGCCTGCGAGGCAAAGTGTTCCAGGATGTTTAAATTCACGGCGCTGAAGGCGCTTTTCATGAATCGGTTGTCATTGTATAAAACGCCGATGATCTCGTTCCTCAGGATCAGCGGGACACAGATCCGGGAAAGGATTTCTCCTTTCCCGGGATCATGATGATCGGACGGGTCTGTCTCTAAAACGGTGCCTTTCCGCGTTTCGGCCACGTCCCTGATGATTTTCCAGGAGGCGGCGAAATTTTGTTCATCCACCTGCTCCGATGTCAGATTTTTTGATGCGCGCAGGAGAAAGGCGGGCGGAGATGAATTTTTCTCCAGCAGGAAAATAGCGCCCCTTTCCGCTCCGGTGATTCTGTTCACTCTGGAAATGATACTCTGAAATAGTTCGTTGTTGTCGCGGATGGTCACCAACTCCCGGCTCATTTTCAAAATGTCGTCGAGGACATCATCTTTGGCCGACGCTTCCCGAGTCATGTTTCTGATGTCCTGGGGAATCAGGTCTTCGTTCAGAAAAGAAAGAATTCTTGATCCGGCCAAAGCCGTTTCCCTCGCCTCTTCCGTCATACCTGAATGCAAATATTGCCGAGCCATTTCAAACTGAGTCATCGCCAGTTGGAGCTGATGGCCGGATTCCATCAACAATTCGACGGATTTCCGGAGTAATTGAATCACGGCTTCTTCGGATCGGCCCTCCTGCTTCTGCAAAAGAGCCTTATACCGATAGGCCAGGCCTTTGAGAAAAATGTTTTTACCGGCCATGCACTCATGAATTTCCTTGTCGAGGGAGAAGCCGCTCACCTCGGGCAGCTCATGGTTTCTGATGGCAAAGCACAGTTCAAACAAATAGGAAAAAAACCTCTGTTTAATTTGAACCTGCTTACTGGCTTTGAGATATTTTTCCAAATGGTCGACCGCCTGCTTTGCTTCCCCTTTCCGATAATAACCGGCCGCCAGCCCCAGTTCCCCTCCGATCCATGCCCAGTCATTATGTTCCTTCTGAGCTCTTTTCACCCAAGGTTCCAGAATTTCCAGAGCCTCATCCGTTTTTCCCATATCGAGCATGATCAGTCCGATGGATTGTCTTGCATAGGTTGACAGGAGTGAGTCGCCTTTTTTCCGGCATTGATCATAAATGGCGTCGAGCATGCCCACTCCCTGGGTGATTTGCCCGATCTGGGCATAGCAGTATCCGACAAAAAGAGCCGCTAAAAGCGGGAACTGCCCTTCCGGATAGATTTGCACATCCGGCATAAACTTCTCGTAATTACTGATTCCCTCCAGAAAGCGGCCCTGCCAGAAAGAAAAGTAAGTGGCAAAGGTTTGCGTCGAACGCAAAATGGACGGATGATCGAGTTTTGAGGTCAGCGCCCAACCCTGATCAAAATGTTTCAAGGCGTCTTTATACTTGGAACAGAGCCATTCATTTTTAGCCAGATGCATGAGCAGCAACGCCTGATATTTCTCATGATGGCGGTCAGCGGCCTTAGCCAGCGCTTCCTTGAGGACAGAAACTATCGTCAGGCAATCATGCAGCGGCGAGGTTGTATTCTTGGAGTAACGGATAGCCGCTTCCATGAACAGTTCGTCATTGGCGCAATCCTCCCGGCCGGACAAATCATCCAGAATTTTCGAGTAGCATTGAAGGGCCTCTTCCGTGCGGAAAGATTTGAGATGCATGTCTCCGGCTTCCATTAGAATCCGGCACAGTTGACCATCGCACCTGATCGTCAGCAGCTGATGGCAAAGAGGAAGAAGTTCATCAGCATTGCCAAAAAATTCTTCTTGGAGAAACGCGATAATTTTTTTTTGAAGGGATTCTTTCTCGTGTGGAGGCAATCTTTTGAGCAGCTCATCACTGACCTTGGTATCTTTAAAATAGAAACCGCCGTCACTGCTTTTCCCGAGCCAGCCCCATTCGATGCCTTCTTCGAGGCGCAAAAGAATGACAGAAGCCTTTTGACCCAAAATCGAGACCAGCCAATCGATGGAGAATGGGCAATTGAAAAAGGCAATTAATGAAAAGAAATTGGCTTTGCTTGTGTTCAAAGAGTTAATGGTTTCCCGATAATTTTGCACGATTACCCTCTACTTGGTAGCTGATTGACCGTTCACAAGATCTTCTTCCTGAATTGACATACAACATATTAGAGAATTTATACAGCATATTGACGATTCAGGATACAAGAAGAATTCCACTTTGGTGGGCAAACAAAAGATAAATAATAAAATAATCCATATATTAGTAAATCCATACGCTGCAAGCTTGTTTATTTTGATATGGATTGTACAAAGCAGATTGATAAAGATCATCTGATATTTTGTTTATCGGATGTATCATATATTGTGTGTTTGTCATTGCGAACCAGAGATCAATAAAATTTTAATGTTAAATCAACGTCTTATTAGGACAGCAATCCTGGCACACGGATTGCTAATAAAAAAAGAAGGTTTGAGAAAATACCTCTTACCGAGGCACTTTTTATGAGCCTGGCGAACAGATCATGAGAAGACGACCGGAATAATGAAATAAATTTAAGGAGATTTTTTATGAGGATTTTAGCTTTAAACGGCAGTGTACGCAAGTACGGCAATTCGGAAATTCTCTTGAAACAGGCCTTGATGGGAGCCCAAGCCGAAGGCGCCGAAGTCGAGATTTTAAATCTGACTGAATATGACATCGGCCCCTGTAAAGGTTGCGGTCTGTGCCTTTTCAAGGATAACGTCTGTCAGGTGAAAGACAATACACATCAGATCTTTGAACGCATCGATGCCTGCGACGGACTGATTTTAGGAGCGCCCTGCTATTTTCTGGAGTTGACCGCAATCGTTAAACAGTTGATCGATCGCTGCTGGATCCGGGGTCACAATCAGGTCGGATTAAAAAGAAAACCGGCATCCGTTATCGTGCCTTATGCAACGCGAGGGTGGATTCCTTACATTTTCATGCAGGCAAATATTTTATTTAATGTCCTGTGTCTGGATAAAATCAATCAGGCTGCCGTCTGCACGCAGGGCATCTCCGAAGTGGTTCTGGATCAGGATGCTCTGGATTTAGCCGATCGCATGGGGCGGGAGCTTGCCTGCGCGGCCAAGACCGAGGATCATACGTACAGAGGAGAAAAGGGTGTCTGCCCCTCCTGTCACGACAATCTGTTGCGGGTGTTAAAGGATCGGGAAACGATCGAATGTCCGACATGCGGAATGCGGGGAAAACTGAATTTAACGGACGGGAAAATCGATGTCGCATTTGATGACAAGGCCTGGGAGGATTTTCGTTTCCGGTTGAATGTATCCTATAACCACTTCGCATATCACATTGCACCTTCGAAGGATTACTTCGTCCGGACAAGAGAAGAGCGAAAAATCAAGTCACAAAAATATAGAGATTATTTAGCCAAATAAGGAGATGAAGAGATGACGAAAATTCTGGCAAAACTCAGATATTTTCCCGGGGATGCGCTTGAAGAATTCAAGGAGTCGGACTTGCAGGCCATCGGGGATAAATTCGGTACGGTCGTGTCCTATGAAAAAATGGAACGCCGGGAAATGAAAAACGGACTGCTGATGGAAAATACGATGCACAGCAAAATCGAGGAAATCACGCAGGAGGTCATTACCATTGAAGGCGATGAGGAAAATAATGTTTCAAATTGCATCCGGGCGCTTTATAAAAAATACAGGTGTCCCCGGACCTCCTACAGCCTGATGGGAAGCAATGAAGCAGGTCATAAAGTGGCGTGGCGTTTGATGGAAGAATCCGGCGTCGGAGGATGGGAATAAGCACTTTGTTGATCAAAGACAAAAAGAGTCTGCCCACCGGCAGACTCTTTTGCCGAATCGGCGAAGAAATGAGGAAAATCTATCCAGGCATCAACTGCCACTTAAGAATAAGGTAAAAAACATGTCACGTGATGAAGAAAACAAAGTGCGAATTGTACCCCTTGTGACCATGCCGAGCGATCTACTGGCCGAAAGAAGGTTGCAAGTACTTCATAGCTATTTTCAGTGGTGGACGGAAGTCCTTGCCGGCGAATACGGTATGGAAAAGACGAAAAACTTGGCCATTCAATGGGGACGGCAAAAAGGAATTCATACAGCCAATCTGTATAAGTATTTTTTAAAGAAGAAAGGCGTTGCACCGAATGATCTTTATTCCTTGCTTACCGAGATAGGAAGGAGCGGAGACATTCTGGGTGAAAAATATAAAATATGGGTTGACGGTCACGGGGGATTTGCGCAAACGCTGGCCTGTCCGACGCAGAAGATGTTCATCGACCTGGGGCTCGGCATGGAATGTTGCGTCAAGCAATGTGATGCCTTTATGGAAGAAACCTGGAAAGCTATCCCCGGCATTGCATTCAGGCGTACCAGGCGCATTGATCGAGACGAAGTCTGTGAATGGGAATTCTGGCTTGTGAAATAGAAGCCGGGATAGCTATTTGTCAGCCGTTGTTGATTTTTGGGGACGATTACCCGAACCCGATAAACGAGACAAAGGAAACGAAATGGCATATTTCATCACCGACGACTGTATCTCCTGCGGGGGCTGCATCAATGAGTGTCCAGTGTCTGCAATAAGCGAAGATTCGGAGAAACATCGTATTGATTCTTATTTTTGCATGGATTGCGGCGCCTGTGCAGAACAGTGCCCCGTTCAGGCGATTGTCCGGGAACAAAAGCAGTAACGCAGGCGCAGATATTTTTTCAACCGGTGATTTGTTCCAGGAATCGGTCGGAGGAATTCCTGTATTCCGAGATCGATCACCAAGCCGCTGAGGCATCTGCAATTTAAAGTTGCAGGTGGAATCAAACTGAAATGGTCCGGGACTTCATTCAGACAAAAGCGTACTAGACGACTTGATGAACAGGGCCGGACCCGATAAATCAGTTTCGGCACAGATCATTTCTTCAGTGGAATATGGTTTTAAAACAGTGAGCAACCGGCCGGGGTCTTCAGCGGCGGGATTGAGCCATAGGGCATGCGCGGCAGCGGGAACAATCACCGGCATGCGGTCATGGACGGACGCGACGATTTCGTTGGCCCGCGTGGTGATGATGGCGCAGCTCTCAACCGGTTGGCGATCGGGCGCCGTCCATTTTTCATAGAGGCCGGCAAAATAAAAGGGGGCGCCGGATTTCAAACCGAAGCAATAAGGAATTTTTTTGCCGCCTTCCTTTTGCCATTCATAAAATCCGTCGGCGGGAATGAGGCATCGCCGCCGTGCAAAGGCCTGTCTGAAGCTGGGTTTCTCAGCGACGGTTTCCGCGCGGGCATTGATGAGCCGGGCGCCGATGGACGGATCCTTGGCCCAGAAGGGGATCAGCCCCCACAAAAATAATTTCAGCTGATTTTCCCGGCCGGCGCCGACGATCGCGGGAATCGGCCGTCCCGGCGCGACGTTGCGGCTGGGTTCAAAAGAAACGGAAATGCCAGAGATATTGAAATCCCGCGCGATGGCCGACAAATCCGTGATCAATACAAATCGTCCGCACATGATTTCAACCGTTGTGTTCTCTACCTCGGAGCCGCTTTCGACCGATCCGGAACGCAGCCCGTCTGTTTTCCGGCACTGCGACAGCCTTTCCGGAACTGCCGTTTCCGCCATGCCTGACAGTCCCGGTCCGCAAATACGCGGCCCGGGACTGTCGGATGTGCCGTTGTCCGACGGTTTCGATCAGACTTTAATGTTGCCTTCCCGCATGGTCTTGGTGGCTTTGAAAATATCGAGGGGGAACTTCTTGTAGATGGCATCGAGTTTTCCCAGGAGCACCGGATAGCCGATCCCCTGCGCCAGCGCAAACGGACCGAAGGGCGAACCGCCGCCGTTGGCCATGGCCAGGTCGATCTGCTTCGGATCGTCCGCCACGCCTTCTTCGAGCAGCTTCGGAACTTGTCAATGAAAATGAGACACCTCCATTAAGAATTTAGTGTCGCAACGGATCACTATTTTCCGGTGCTGGTTTATTGATCCAGGCCGCCTCGGGTAAGGCCATTGGTTTTGGCATCT
>Ga0116149_1003631_pt1 | contig 15826 bp, 11 predicted proteins | sample AD_UKC057_MetaG_FD_89787 | JGI IMG/M metagenome (GOLD analysis project Ga0116149, IMG submission 89787) | Active sludge microbial communities of municipal wastewater-treating anaerobic digesters from USA - AD_UKC057_MetaG | ecosystem: Engineered > Bioreactor > Anaerobic > Digestate | place: USA... | reverse complement strand
CTGGAAATAACGGGCCTGCTGAGAATCAACTCGCTGGGCGGCGGCAAAGATGCTTTCCCGTGTTTTTCTCCCTTTCTTAAACATGCTGATCCAGAAAGCATCGGAAACATCCTGTTTCGGTTCAGCCGTCAGTTCAAACCGGCTCGCAGGGTCACCTTTGCGACGCTCTCGTTTATGGTCGATCCAGTGCGGCGTACCGTTTGCTTCGATGTTCTTCCACAGGCTCATGAGCAGGCCGACACCGGCCTTCCAGTCAGCCTGAGCCTCCGTCTCAAAGCCTCGATTGATGTGGGCTAAGACGATGTAAAATTCATCCTGTAAGGCATGGTAATTCTTGCTGGTATTAATGGCAGGATCAATGCCGCGGCGCTTGAGCCAGGCTTCGCACATTACCGCGAGCGAGTTCTTGAAGTACTGCAGGAAAAGCACATCTACCACGTCAGAGAAAATCGCTCTCTTGAGGATCTCGACAAGGAACGGTTTGGATGGGTCGAAGTCCCATTCCGGCTTTTGCGGTCTCCACCGAACGAGGGGAAGAGAAGGAGAGTGCTCTTGTTTCATCAGTCAGAATTGAAGAAGTTCTAAAAGTTCAACGATCATACGGCAACGATGGAACTGTTCCACCGGTTCCAACCGTTCCATCTACCTCAGAAGTTCCAACGGCTGGAACGGCTTAAGCGGTTGAAACGGACGAAACGGCTCAAGATGCCGTCAGATTTCAAACATCTCCTTCTCCACTTTTTCTGCACGCTCTTTTATTGCGCGCTGAATCGTCCGGATTTCTTCACGAGCCTCTTCGCGGACATTTTCCGTAATTGCTTTGAATACTTCTTCATCGTAATCAAGCAGGTTTTTCAGATCGGGCTCAAAATTACTGAGCCAGTGGTTTGAAAGCCATTCTTCAATTTCCTCGTAATCATCGAACTCGATCGACGCGGGAAATTCAACCAGAAAAGCCAGGTTGACGATGCTTCGGATTGTTTCATAGTCGCGATAGAGAGTCGCGGCATCGCTCCGATCGGCGAGGGTAAAGGCCAAGGCAGCTGCCTGAGCTGGATAGATTTGGCCCTTTTCGTCAATAAGTTCAGGGTCATGAGAAAGAGCGAGAACCAGCTGTTCCGACGGCAACTCACATGCAGTCCAAGCCAGATCGCCTCGGGAAACCAGCGTCCCCAACTGCTGAGGAGACATTTCACCATAGAGTTTGACCCGTGTTTCTTCGGTACAGTTGCCAAGCACGTTTTCGGCCTCCTTGACATCTTTTGCTTCCAGGTGCTTGGCTATTTGGCGTCTTGCCTGGCTGTACGGAATTATCTTGACCATTACTTCTCCTTGCTGTATCGCCACAGGATGGTTAGTACTTGAAGAAACTTTTTCGGATCAGAGGCCTTCAGCGTTTTCAACACCGTCGCCGCATCACCAGCGGCTCGAACCAGCCCATCGGTCTGGGATGCTGCTTCTGACAAGGAAATGCTGTTGTTCCAGATCTTTCTGAATACATCTATGGCGTTTTTCTTGAGTTCGTATTTACCGGCGGTCAAGGCACAGGCGATATCTTGTGGGAGCATAAACTCTGATATCCGCTCGCCGCACTGTACACAGCCCTTGAGAAGCTGGCCGCGCAGATCCATCACATCGCCCGGCCCATGGACAATATAGTTCGCTGCCAGTGAAGACCCGAATTCTTCAAAGAGTTCTTCCATTTCATTATCGGTTCGTGCATGTTTTTTTTCAGCCACTATCCACCATACCATTCACTATTTAGTTTTAATTGCTACAATTAGCATTACTTCAGGTACCAGCCGCACAATAGGCCTTGCTTGAGAATTGCACATTGCTATGTGCCAAACTTTTATTACAAAATCAACTCAGTAGTCACGACCATAGACATACTGTATCGAATAATATCATTTTTGCAAGCCTCGTGCTCACAAGAAGAAGAAATCTGCAGCACTGGCGCATTCACTCGTACAGTCAGGAGCATCTGTTGAACAACAAGCAGTACATTCGTATCATAAACGCCCGACAAAATAATTTAAAAAATGTTTCTCTCGATCTTCCGCTCAATTATCTCATCGCTGTCACTGGCGTCAGCGGATCCGGCAAATCCAGTCTGGCTTTCGACACCCTGTACGCCGAAGGACAACGCCGCTACGTAGAAACCTTCTCACCGTATGCCCGTCAGTTCATGGAGCGCATGGACAAACCGCACGTGGAGCGTATTGAAGGTATTCCTCCAGCTATTGCGATTGAGGGAAAGAACCTGGTCAAAACCTCTCGGTCCACCATTGGCACCATGACCGAAATCACTGATTTCGGAAAACTCTTGTTCGAGAAAATGGCTACACTGTTTTGCCCGGGATGTGGTAGACCGGTGAAGCATGATTCTCCGGAGACAATGTGGCCGGAACTGATGGCCCTCGGTCACAATGCGCCGGTTATCATTCTGTTTCCTGCTGCTCCGGGCGGCTCCAGTCCAGCCGAGCTGATCCATTCGCTTGCGGCCAGGGGCTTTCTTCGTGCCTACTACAATCGCACCATTCTGCCGCTGGAAGAGGCCCTTAAAGCGGGCGGCCCCGATCTTCTGGTCGTCATGGACCGAATCGTGATCAACCAGAAGAACCGAAAGCGAATTATGGATTCACTCGAAGCAGCCTTCCGCTTCGGCAAAGGCCGTCTCTCCCTGATCGGACCGGATCAGAGCATGCACAAGTTCAGCAGCGACTTTCACTGCCCGTATTGCGACCTTTCATTCTCAAAACCAGTATCAAATTTCTTTTCATTTAACAGTCCCCTGGGTGCTTGTGATGTCTGCCGCGGCTTCGGCCGCACCATTGATATCGATCTCGACTTTGTTATCCCCGACTGGAACAAATCAATCATCGATGGAGCCATTAAGCCCTGGACGGTCAACTCAGCCCGGCAGGAGTTTAAGGATCTGCTTACGTTTTGTCGTCGCAACGCTATCGATCCCGCCATTCCTTTTAAGAACCTTCTTCCTGAGCACCAGGACGCAATTATCAACGGCACTGACACATTTTATGGGATCCGCCGCTTCTTTCGGTGGTTGGAAACAAAATCCTATCACATGCACGTGCGGGTATTCCTGTCCCGCTACCGCAGCTATACCCTGTGTCCCGCCTGCGAGGGCTCCCGCTTCAAGAAGCCGGTTCTTTCCTGGAAAGTCGGAGGAAAAAACATCGCTGAAATCTACAGCATGACTATCACCAACGCTCAAAGATTTTTCAGCGACCTTGCTCTCCCACCGCAGGATGGCCAGGTAGCGCGACTTATTATCGACGAGATTTCCTCTCGGCTGCAATACCTCATCGACGTGGGACTCGGCTATCTTACCCTGGATCGTCAATCGCGCACCCTCTCCGGCGGTGAAGTAGAACGGGTAAATCTAACGACTGCTTTAGGCGCATCACTGACCAATGCTCTCTATATCCTTGATGAGCCCAGTATCGGACTTCATCCGCGCGACAACCGCCGACTCATGAAGATTCTTCACAAGATCAAAAATAATCATAATACCGTAGTAGTGGTCGACCATGATCCCGAAATCATTTCTCACTGCGACTACCTGGTCGATCTCGGCCCGGGAGCAGGAGAGAACGGGGGTACCTGTCTTTACTTCGGACCGACTCAGGACCTTACCACTGCAGCCAAGACATCGCTTACTGCCCAATATCTGATTGGGCAGCAGTCCATAGCGGTTCCTAGCCGCCGCAGACCGGTAACGGAGCGAGCCATTACAATACAGGGCGCTCGTGAACACAACCTCAAGAACATCGATGTGCCGATACCCCTGGACATGCTGGTGTGCGTCACCGGGCCGTCTGGTTCGGGTAAGAGCACGCTGGTTGAAGACATCCTCTACCGCGGCCTCAAACGATTTCGGGCCATCATTGAAGAAAAGCCCGGCCTTCATGACGGACTGAAAGGCGCTGACCAGATCGATGGCGTCATTTTCGTGGACCAACGCCTTATTGAGGGCAATCTGCGTGCGAGCCCGGTTACGTATATCAAGATTTTCGATCCGATCCGCAAACTGTTTGCACAAACGCCAGGTAGCCGCAGCCGCGGCTTCACCCAGTCCACCTTCTCCTTCAATATGCCTGGCGGCCGGTGCGAAGCCTGTGAGGGCAAAGGATTTGAGCGGGTGGAAATGCAGTTTCTCGCCGATCTTTCGGTTCTCTGCCCCGACTGTCAGGGAACCCGCTATCGGTCGGATGTTCTCCAGGCAACCTATTGCGGCAAGAATATCGCCGAGGTGCTGGCTCTCACGGTGGATGAAGCACAGCTTTTCTTCTCGGACGTCCCCAAGATCACCAGATCGCTGGAAATCCTGAGAAGCGTAGGCTTGGGATATTTGACGCTCGGACAGTCGCTCACCACGCTTTCCGCCGGTGAATCACAGCGACTCAAGCTGGCCGGCTACCTGGCCGGACCCCGTTCCGGCACGATGCTCTTCATTTTCGATGAGCCGACTATCGGACTCCATTTTCATGATATCGCCATACTCATCAAGGTGCTTGACCGCCTGGTTGAAGAAGGCCATTCAGTCATTGTGGTTGAACACAACCTGGAGATGATCAAATCCGCAGACTACATCATTGACCTGGGTCCCGAAGGCGGCGCTGCCGGCGGCCGTGTTGTCGCTGCCGGTACTCCGGAAAAAGTCGCCGCCTGCACTGATTCGTGGACAGGAAAATACCTGGCCGCAAGTCTCAATGGGAAGGCAAGGAAGGCATCTTCGGTTCAGGAAACCCGGCCTGCTTACCGCCGGAAGAAACTTCCGCCATCGGCACCAGCCGCAATCACCGTCCGGGGCGCACGGGAACACAACCTCAAAAATGTCACTGTGGCTTTACCCCGCGATCAGCTTGTCGTCATCACCGGCGTCAGCGGATCAGGAAAATCGACGCTTGCTTTTGACATTCTGTTTGCCGAGGGCCAACGCCGCTACCTTGACAGCCTTACACCCTATGTGCGGCAGTACGTAAAAGTGATGGATAAACCAGACGTAGACATTGTCAGCGGCATACCTCCTACGGTAGCTGTCGAACAACGGCTGAGCCGCGAAGGTAAGCGTTCGACCGTAGCTACGGTGACCGAGATCTATCACTATCTCCGACTGCTTTACAGCAAACTCGGCATTCAGCACTGTCCGTCCTGTGGTACGGCCATTACCGGACAATCGCTCGACCATATTATCGGCGATCTGTACAACACCTTTTCCGGAAAACGAGTTCTGTTTCTGGCTCCCAAGGTTCTGGGTCGAAAAGGCTTTCACAAGGAAGTCTTCACCGAGGCCCGCAAGCAAGGATACACCCATCTTCGCGTCGACGGCCGGCTGACTAAACTCTCTTCAGCCCCAGATCTTTCCCGTTATCGCGAGCACGACATCGACCTTCTCATTGCCCGTCGGACCATTGCTCCGGGACGCAGCGACCAACTCCGGACACTGGTGCAGGAGTCACTCCACAAGGGAAACGGTTCATTCATCGTTACTGCCGAAGACGGCCAGGAAAAGCATTTCAGCGCTGCTCGGTTCTGTGCTCGCTGTAATCGAAGCTTCGAGCCGCTCGATCCTCGCATCTTTTCATTCAACAGCCGACACGGGGCCTGTCCCCGCTGTGAAGGACTGGGAGCCGTAGACAATCGGGAATGTCCTTCCTGCAAAGGATTACGGCTGAAAGAATCTGCGCTGGCAGTGAAAGTGCAAGGCCATACGCTTGGAGACATTGTCTCTCCTCCGATAGCCAGCATCCGCCCGGTCATTGAGTCCCTTGATTTCTCTAGTCAGACTCAACCACTCGGGGATCCGCTCAAACAGGAGATTCTTTCCCGGCTGGGTTTTCTCGAACAGGTCGGCCTTTCGTATCTTACCCTTAACCGGCGCAGTGATACGCTTTCAGGGGGGGAGTCTCAGCGGCTGCGACTTGCATCACAGCTCGGATCGAACCTGCGGGGCGTTTGCTATGTACTAGACGAACCGACGATCGGGCTCCATCCACGCGATAATCAGCGGCTGCTGCAAACGCTGCAGCAGCTTCGCGATGCCGGCAACAGCGTCATCGTCGTCGAGCATGACGAGGAAACTATCCGTCGGGCAGACCACATCATTGATCTTGGCCCTGGCGGTGGCGCTCAGGGCGGAAACATTGTTGCTTCCGGTTCACTCGACGAGATTCTCAGCTGCAGTACTTCAGTAACCGGCACCTTTCTGCGCAACGCTGCCCACCGCGCGCTTACCAGCCGCGGGCGGACGGCACATGCGTGGCTTACGATCAGCGGAGCAGCCAAGCATAATCTTAAGCACATCGATATCTCACTCCCTTTAGGCGTGCTGGTGTGCATCACCGGCGTCTCTGGGTCGGGCAAGTCAACCCTATTGAAAGAGATAATCTACAAGGGACTGCGAAAACTGCTTCACGGCACCGACGAAGGTGCCGGAGGATACCGGGAGATTCAGGGATGGCAGTATCTTGACCGGGTGCTGGAGGTCGATCATTCACCCATTGGTCGCACACCCCGATCAACTCCTTCGACGTATGTCGGCTTCTATGATGATATCCGGGCCTTGTTCGCTCAGATCCCGGAAGCCAGAGTGCGCGGCTATCAGGCAGGCCGGTTCTCCTTTAACGTCAAAGGCGGCCGCTGCGACGCCTGCGGGGGACAGGGGACCGTTAAGGTTGAAATGAACTTTCTTCCCGATGTCTATGTTCACTGTGAGGCCTGCGGCGGTCAGCGCTTTAACAGTGAAACCCTTGCCGTTACCTACAAAGAAAAAACGATTGCTCAGGTACTCGCCATGACTATGAAGGAAGCGGCTCGCTTCTTCTCAGCTATCCGGACAATTGCCGTACCTTTGCGGGTTCTTACGGATATGGGGCTTGATTACCTTACCTTGGGCCAGCCCAGTCCGACACTCTCCGGCGGGGAAGCCCAGCGCATCAAGCTTGCCTATGAATTCTGCCGTCCCAGCCAGGGCAAAACGCTTTACATTCTCGATGAACCCACAACCGGACTGAGCGCCGCCGACGTCGAAAAGCTGCTTCAGGTGCTGCACGGCCTGGTCGACAGGGGGAATACGGTAGCGATTATTGAACATAATCTGGATGTGATTCGCAGCGCCGACTATCTCATCGATTTAGGACCTGAGGGAGGAGATGGTGGAGGACAGATCGTGGCCTGTGGATCACCGCAGGAGCTGCTCAAACATCCGGAGAAATCATATACGGCCCGCTTTTTGAAGCAGTTCCTCGGTGGCTGAGCTCCAGTATGCAGACAGAGACCTCCCTTGCCGGCCAAAACCAGAGCTGGACTTTTGTGAAGAATTTGGATATCTAGGATACAAAAACGATCATCCTGATCGTTCACCATGCCCCTGCTCCGGCTCCGAAGTGGAACCGCTAACGCTCTGGAGAAATTGAGGCGACGAATGGCAGAGAAACCATCCTATCAGGAACTAGAAAAACGGCTGCGGCAACAAGAGAAGCATCTCGAGGAAGCCGGAGTAAAACTGAACGAGCTTCAACGCTCCCGCGAGCAGCTCCAGGAAGTTCTCGATAGCTCGCGCGACATATTGTATCGAAGGAGCCTGGACCGTGACGTTTTCGACTATATCAGTCCTGCCGCAGAAGAAATTACCGGCTATTCACCCGAGGAGCTGATGAGGCTGACCCGGCAGGACTTATGCCAGCTGGTTCATCCCGACGATCTCCCGACACTCATCGCTCAGGTGCATCAGGCTATGCAGGGCCCTGATTATAAGATAATTTACTCACTCGAATACCGGTTGAAGCGAAAGAACGGATCGTATGTAACACTGAACGATCGATGCACGGTGTTCAGGAACACCGAGGGAACTCCATCCTTCGTTGTGGGGGTCAGTCGCGACGTTACGGATCAGATCCGCACCGATGACGAGAAGAAAAAACTCGCAGCTCAGCTCGGCCATGCGCAAAAGATGGAAGCAGTTGGAACCCTGGCCGGTGGCATCGCCCATGATTTTAACAACCTGCTCATGGGCATTCAGGGACGGGTATCCTTGATAAGCGTAAACACCAGCCCAGAACATCCCAATCACGAACACCTGAAAAGCATTGAAGTAACGGTGCAGCGAGGAGCCGAACTCACCAGGCAGCTCCTCGGGTTTGCCCGCAGCGCCAAGCACGAGGTCAAGCCGACCGCTATGAATACTCTTGTCGAGAGAACTGCGGCTGCCTTTGGCCGGACAAGAAAGGAGATCATCATTCATCAGGATTATGATGATTCTCTCTGGACTGTCAATGTCGATCAGATCCAAACGGAACAGGTTCTTCTTAATCTCTTTGTCAACGCTAGTCAGGCTATGCCTGGCGGTGGTCACCTCACGCTCACCACAAAAAATGTAACACTGGACGAAAAGGAAAGCACGCCGCATGCTGTCCGAGCGGGTAAGTATGTCTTGCTTACGGTAACTGATACCGGATCCGGAATGGATGAGACAACCATGCAGCGCATTTTCGAACCGTTTTTCACCACTCGAGAGATCGGGCGGGGAACCGGCTTGGGTCTTTCTTCAGCGTACGGGATCATGAAGAACTTTGGAGGATTTATCACTGTTCAGAGCGCCGTCGGCTGCGGTAGCACCTTCTCCTTATACCTTCCCGCAGCGGAGAAAAAAGCCGTTGCTGTCGTCACTCCATCGCAACCGGAGAAACGCCTTACCGGAAACGAGACTATTCTCCTTGTTGATGATGAAGAAATGATTCTTGAGGTCGGCGAAAAACTTTTAAGTATTCTCGGATATTCGGTCATCGTGGCCCGCAGTGGGAAGGATGCCCTGGAAATCGTTCGACAGCAGGAAGCACCAATCGATCTGGTCATCCTGGACATGGTCATGTCAGGAATGGATGGACAAGAGACCTTCAGTCAACTCAAAAAGATCAGTCCGGACATAAAAGTACTCCTTTCCAGCGGCTACAGCCTTGACAGTCAGGCTGTTCATACTGTTGAGCGGGGATGCGACGGCTTTATCCAGAAGCCGTTCAGTCTGAAAGATCTTGCTCAGAAAGTGCGATATATCCTCACACAGGTGAAAAAGGACAGCAAGAAATTCAAAGCTTGACAGGAGCGCCTCAAACCAGTAAATTTGGCCCGCAGGCATACAAGGCGTGAATTTCTTAAATCTTTTGTGCCCTCAGGGCAAGGGGAGGTCGGTGATGTTCGAAAACATCAACTGGGAAGACAATAGCAGAAGCATGTTTGAAAAACTGATTTCCTCGGCGCCGCCATTCATCCGGGATAAAGCGCAAAACGAATTCGAGGCCTGGTTGAAAAGAAAAGGTATCACGACTGTCACTGAAGATTTAATCGAGGCCTGCATCATGGAAAGTGTGCCTGCTTCCATCCAGGGCATGCTCTTGGCTCAGATTCGCCTCCTTCGCAGCACGTAGGACTCTCTCGGCGAGACAGTTCCTGTCCAGCTCGGCAAATCAAGGCACCAAGGGAAAGAACCGTTATTCCATTATCCTTCCCCTCGTTGCTCACCCCAAGATTTCTTCCACTGGCGTGTAAGGTAACCCAAAGGCTTCAGCAACGTTCTTGTATGTGATTCTACCCAGGATGATATTGGCACCTTTCCTGATTTCGTTGTTCTCCAGGATAGCCTGGCGGTAGCCTTTATCGGCTATCTGCACCACGTAGGGCAAGGTTGCATTCGTCAGAGCAACAGTGGATGTCATGGGAACCGCTCCCGGCATGTTGGAAACACAGTAGTGAATCACTCCATCCACACTATAAATAGGATCCTCATGCGTTGTAGGATGTGACGTCTCCAGAGAGCCTCCTTGGTCGACTGCCACATCTACGACAACTGCGCCCCGCTTCATCGTTCGGACCATATCAGCCGTTATCACTGTAGGCGCCCGGCCGCCGTGAACAAGAACTGCGCTGATCACCACATCCGCATCTTTAATCAGTCCTCGAATTGCGTAAGGACTGGACATGAGGGTGATTACATTAGCCGGCATGATATCACTGAGGTACCGCAATCTTTCCAGATTGATGTCCATGATGCACACCTGCGCGCCTAGCCCAGCAGCAAACTTTGCGGCATGCGTTCCAACTACGCCGCCTCCGATAACCATCACCACAGCCGGCTCTACCCCCGGCACGCCTCCCAGAAGCACGCCCCGGCCGCCATGTTCGCGCTCCAGATACTTAGCAGCCTGCTGCACCGCCATGCGGCCGGCGACTTCGCTCATGGGGCTGAGCAAAGGCAGCAGGCCTCCTGTTTTTTCTATCGTTTCGTAGGCCAGAGCCACACACCGGGAACGCATGATCGCCCGAGCAAGCTGTTCCGAGGCAGCAAAATGAAAATAGGTGAAAACGATTTGGCCTTCCCGCAAGAGCACATATTCCTGCGGCAGAGGTTCCTTGACTTTCACAATCATGTCTGCCCCCTGGTAGACATCTGCAGCTGAATCCACGATAACTGCACCTGCTTCTCGGTATGATTCATCAGAAAACCCGCTCGCCGATCCGGCACCGGCTTCGATCAGCACCTGATGGCTCTGGCTGGTGAGCTGCTCGACGCCTGCGGGCACTAAGGCCACACGATATTCATCCTCCTTGATCTCCTTAACCACGCCGATGTTCATGTAAGACCCCTTCTCCGTAATAGGTGCAGGCCCCTGCGCCTGCCCAGGTTATAGTGCCAGCAGCCTTGCGTTTGGCTAGGCAGATGGTATATCATTCACCTGAAAATCACCATCGAAATTTTTGTATCACTGTGGAAGGATCAATCGCGATGCCTCCGGACTTCACCTCAGATGAGCCGACAGAGCTTCCGCTCGAAGATTCTCTGGACCTTCATACGTTCCAGCCCCGGGAAATTCCTTCACTCCTTGCTGAATACCTGGCGGCATGTGTGTCCGCTGGTTTCTATACGGTCCGCATTATCCATGGAAAAGGCACGGGGGTGCTGCGCGAAAGGGTTCACGCTACCCTGAGGGCATCGCGTCTGGTCGAGTCCTTTTCGCTCTGCGATGAAACCAGCGGAGGCTGGGGAGCGACGTTCGTTCAACTCCGCACGCACAGTGAACAACAATGAAAACAGATCTGGTGTCAACGCTCCGGTGGATGATCCAGGGGTTCTTCTATCCCTTTCGGGGTATAGCGTTCATTGCCCACCATCGGCGCTTACTCTGGATTCTTGCCCTTCCTTTCTCCCTGAACGCAATCCTGTTCTCAGTTTTTTTCTGGTTCGCAGTCCCCAGAGCATGGACCTGGGCCTCAGGCTTTCTGCCGGGCAAAGACACGTGGTATGGAGCCATTGTATACTATGTGCTTATTGCGGTTCTCGCGGTGCTGCTCGCGGTGGTCCTCATCTACGCCTTCACTCTGTTAGGAAATATTCTTCTGGGGCCATTTAATGACCTTATCTCGGAAAAAGTCGAACGGATCTACGCCGGAACCGGATATGAGGAGGCTTTTTCCCTGAAAACAGTATTGGCCGACATCCTACGATCGATCCGAGTAGAGATTGGCAAGCTGCTCGTGTACTTGGCCGGGCTTATGCTTCTGCTCAGCCTCAACCTTGTTCCTCTGGTGGGAAGTGTTTTTTCCGGCAGCCTGATTATGGTGTATACGTTGTATTTTCTCGGCTGGGAGTATATCGACTATTCGATGGAACGATGGAAGTACAGTCTCAGACTGAAACTGAAGACAGCGACAGCAAATGGCTCGGCATTTCTAGGCTTTGGCGCCGGTGCGTCGCTCCTGCTTTTCATTCCTCTTGCCAATCTCATGGCAATTCCTGTGTGTGCAATAGGAGCAACGCTGCTCTTCTGCGATCTCAGGAAAAATCATCGGCTTCCGGATTCCACCTGATCGCCTCCTGCTTCGCAGATAAGCGCTGCATAGAGACGCGCTGCCTGCTCTACCTCATCCAGTCGGACATGCTCTTCCCGTCCGTGCGCAACTGCGAGATCACCCGGGCCGCATACTACGGTGAGGGTGCCGGTAGTGTTAAAAATATTCGCATCCGAATGAGAACGAAAATCACCCGGCTGCCAGGAAAGACCCGCTTGCTCGTAAGCCCGCCGCAGCGAACCAAGGCGCTGGTCCTCCTCCGAATGCCGAAATCCGGGAGCCCAGAGCAGGTGCTGGTGTTCAAGGTGTACCAGCGGATGTGCAGTGGACACGCTTTTATGTGCCGTACGAATCAGCATCTCGATATCTTCGCGGGTCACGTCCGGAGACACATGAAAATCGATCAGCGCCTCACAATGCTCGGCAACGACAAAATAAGGCTCACCGCCGTGGATCTCGCGCGGGTTCACCGCAAGCTGCGAAGGGAAAGGAGGACTTTGACTCTGCCCGATGATCTTCATCATCCAGGCAAGCATGGCATTGATCGCATTACCTCCTGCCTCCGGCACTGCCGCGTGAGCACGTTGTCCTGTGCTGATCAGGCGCGTTTCCAGATATCCATAGTGAGCAGTGCAGGGAACCAGTGCGGTCGGCTCTCCGATAATGGTAAGCGGGGCTGACACGGTTTTTATCAGCTCCTGAGCGCCATCGCCAGATTCCTCTTCACCCACGACGAATGCCACCCCAATACCGTGTTTCATCGGTATACCGGCCTTAACAACTGCGATCAGTGCTTCGATAAGGGCAACGCATCCGCCCTTCATGTCCGCTGCTCCCAGGCCATATATGATATCGTCGTTTCGACGAGCACCATGGCCGCCTTCGTGCCACAGCCCGATGGTATCTACATGTCCCACGAGCAGCAATACCAGTGGTGACGGTCCCAGCTGGACAATCAGATTTGCCCGGGAATCATCACCGGTCGTCCACGGTACGGGCTGAAGCGTGTAGGGAACACCGGCTTTCTCAAGGGCAGCAGAGAAGACCTCAACAGCCTGTGACTCTGCAAAAGACGGGCTGTAACTGTTGATTGCCTCGATGAGCAGCGACGTGATCCGGTTTCGATCAATGGAGTCGAGAATCCGTGCAGTATCCTTTTTCATCATCCCACATCCCCGATCAGCATCCCTGAACCTTGAATCACTTGGGCTAGCGCACAATCTTACCCGACCGGGGCACCGGCGCTTTTTTGCAGCGCGGCGCTGCCGTGGATGGTGTTTTCTTCTTTCCTCGCCGCCGGAGATATGCAGGATGGCTAGTAAGATTTTTAGACAAATAGACATGCCCGATCCGATCACCGAATCCGTGCTTGTCAAAAAAATCGAGAGCCTCGAGATTATCAATATCCGTATCGACAATCATCATTCGAGCACCATGCTCGATAAACTGCTGTGTCAGCTGATTGAGCAGCCGGGTGCCGATTCCGCAGCCCTTCAGCTCCTGCTCTACGCCGAACCAGATCAGCCAGCCGTAGGTCCAGGCGCTGCGCCTCTTTTCAATAAGTGAACCGAGAGCGAACCCGACAATTTTTCCATCAAGCTCAGCCACGAGACAGAACTCGCCATCCGAGGTAAAAATGTCCAGCATTTCATATTCATCCCAGGTTCGATACAGAGACGGCCATCGTTCAGCGGTAAAAAGCTTTTCTCCCAGACTATACACCAGAGGCAAGTCGTCCAGTTCCATTTCACGTAGTTCAAGCCCTTTGACTATCTTGCGCTCTCGGCGTCGATCTTTCGGTACGTCATCCATACTAGTCGTTTAATTCCTCCGTATAGTAAGTGAACACGCAGGTACCATACCTTGAGTACCCGGTCACGATCATAATAGCCCAAAAACCCTTTTCGTCAAGAGTCGCGCGTTCGGGTAAATAGCCTCGCGCTTGCAGAAAAAAGCGATATTTCGTATAGTGACTTACTATTAACAATCCCGCAATGCTACCCAAACATCCGCTGCAGCTGGAAGCAAAATTTCAAGTACTGTCATTCCCGCGCAGTCCCGCTCAGAGCGGGATTCAGCTCTTCAGTCACCGAACGAAGTGAGGCGCGCAAAACAGGGCCGCGCGGAAGTCCGTTGATTCAATCTTATTTTTACCAGGAGATGACTTTCTTACGTTCCGTCGCGCCTGCTGAAACTACCAAAGGCCGTACAGTATGCTTAAGAAATCACTCTTCGAAAATTATCAAAATCTCCTTATCAAGATTGATGCTTTTTCGTCATCGATCACGCAACGGTACCAGCAGGACCTCTGCTGTGCCCGTGGCTGCAGCGACTGCTGCCAGCAGGAGCTCTCCTTGTTCCCGCTGGAATTCTTTTTCCTTCGTCACCAAATCGGCAGCCATCCTGAAGTAAGACGAGCACGTACAGATTTCAGTTCCGACTTGTCGGCCGCTACGGCATGTATTCTTTTGCATAAGGGCAGCTGCCTGCTCTATCCCTATCGACCGGTCATCTGCCGCACTCACGGTCTGCCTCTGCTCATTCGCCCTGATCAGGGCGAATTTAGAGACTGCTGTCCGAAAAATTTTTTCCAGCGCCCGCTCCAGACCATTCCCGCCGCTGACGTGCTTGATCTGGAACGTATTAACACACTCCTCGCCGTACTCAATCGCGCTTTCGCAGTGCAAACCGGTATTGATCCGGGTCAGCGCATCGGCCTGAACCAACTTTTTTCAGACGACTTTCGGATTGCGTAATGGACGGGCAAATTTCGCAGCCTGGATGGAACCCGCCGCTGGGCGGGTGTAATCCGGGATAGTCCTATTCACCACACTTACCTTCACCCGGATCAGCCGCCCAATCACGTGCAAGGTGTCGTCATCCCGGATCGTTTCGCTCCATCCGGGCTATGGAACTGAAGATCAAAGGCTTCTGATGGAAAAGCACAATAAAAACATTTTCCTTCTCAAAAAAAACTGAAGACAGAAAACCGACGCTTTCCGGTTGCCTAAGGGCAGACCCATGGGTTTGCCCCTACACCGTATTCAACGTTCGACTGATTGCCTTTGTTCCGCTGCTCCGTGCTCTCCGCTCCACTGCTCGTTGAGGTTTCGTGCTTTAGCGCGAGCCGAAATCACGCCACAGGCGTGACTCCGCGGCTCTTCACTCCTCACCAACTCTCCCGTTTGCTTTTTGTCTCCCTGAATGGTAGAGTGCGGCTGAAATGCAGCACCCGGCATCATTGCACACCCGTCAACAGTGATTTCCGATGTCATTCCTGATCTTAAGGGTTTCTGAGCTAACACGAAACATCAAGACCATCCTGGAGGAACAGTTCTCCTTTGTATGGGTGGAAGGCGAGCTTTCCAATGTCACCAACCACTCCTCCGGCCACTGTTACTTCACCCTCAAGGATGACTTTGCTCAGGTGCGGGCAGTCATGTTCCGATCCGCCTCCCGGCTACTTGCCTTCAAGCCGGAAAACGGAACTGCGGTTGTGGTTCGTGGCCGACTGAGCGTGTATGAGCCTCGCGGAGAGTACCAGATTATTGCCGATACCATGGAACCGCTGGGCAAAGGGAGTCTGCAGCTGGCCTTTGAGCAGACAAAGAGAAAACTCGCTGCCGAAGGGCTTTTCGATCCAACCCGCAAGAAAGCACTTCCTTTTCTCCCACAGCGAATCGCGGTCATTACCTCCCCGGATGGTGCTGCTCTCAGAGATATTCTGAAGATCATTAATCGCAGGTTCGCCAATCTTATCATTGACATTCTTCCAGTACATGTTCAGGGAGCTGATGCGTCGGCGGAAATCATCGCCGGTCTCGAAGCAGTAAATGCGCTGCCGGATATCGATGTCGTGATTGTCACCCGGGGAGGTGGTTCTCTGGAAGATTTATGGGCATTCAATGATGAAGGCGTAGCCCGTGCGATTGCTGCCTGTCGATTTCCAGTGATTTCG
>Ga0116149_1003627_pt1 | contig 15837 bp, 17 predicted proteins | sample AD_UKC057_MetaG_FD_89787 | JGI IMG/M metagenome (GOLD analysis project Ga0116149, IMG submission 89787) | Active sludge microbial communities of municipal wastewater-treating anaerobic digesters from USA - AD_UKC057_MetaG | ecosystem: Engineered > Bioreactor > Anaerobic > Digestate | place: USA... | reverse complement strand
GGGCAAGGCCACCGAACGGGTGGTCGAGCGGGCGGTGGACCGCGTGGGCGACACGATCAGCTCGCGCCCCTGGGTGCCCAAGCTCGCCCTGGTGCAGGCCGACGGCACGGTCATCATCAACGGGGGCAAGGAGCGCGGCGTCGAACCCTACGCGACCTACGAGGTTTTCGAGCGCGGCCAGCCCATCTACGACCCGGACAACGGCGACGTGATCGGGCACCAGCCGGGCAAGAACATCGGGCGGGTGATGATTCACGAGATCAAGCCCCGCTTCAGCGTGGCCCGCATCATCGCGGGCCAGGCAGCCGACTTTCAGATCGGCCAGTCGTGCAGGCGATGCGCGGGAGTGGCGGCTGGCTCCCTGTCAGCACGCTAAGACTCCCCTGGTTGCATGGGAGTTGTGAGACTCATGGGACGGCATGAGCCCCATGGCTTCCGCAGCCCTTAGTTCCGTTCACCCCACCTCGACGATCAAATCCAACTCGACCGGCGCGTTGAGCGGCAGCTCGGCCGCCCCGATCGCGCAGCGTGTGTGGCGCCCGCCCTCCCCGAACAGCTCCACCAGGAGATGGCTGGCGCCGTTGGCCACTTTCGCCTGGTCGGTGAAGCCCGCATCGGAGTTGACGAACACGTTCAGCCGCACCACCCGCGTCACCGCGTCCAGCGAGCCGGCCAGGGCCTTGATCGCGGCCAGGGCGTTCAGGGCGGCCTGGTGGGCGGCGCACTGGGCGGAGTCCAGCGTGACGTCGGTGGGCACCTTGCCGGTTGCCGTGAGCTGCCCGTCGCGCAGGGGCAGTTGACCGGCCGTGAAGATCAGGTTGCCCGTCCGCACCGCCGGCACGTACGCCCCGACAGGCGTGGCCGCGGCGGGCAGGTTCAGGTCCAGTTCGCGCAACCTCTGCTCGACGCTCATGGCGTTCCTTTCCCGCCGTCGGGGGCGGCCTCACGCCCCGGCCGGCTCGTTCTCGTCCGACTCGCCCGCCTGTTCCTCGGGTACGTCGCTGACGTACGTCCCCTCCGGCGGCGTCTCGGGGTTGTCCGGGCGGTCTTCGTCGTCCGGTTCGGCAGGCTCGTCGGAAGGTTCGTCGCGGATGGCCGCCAACGCGGCGTCGATGCCCGCCAGTTCCCCGTCGGCCTCCGCGGGCCCATCGTCATCCGGGTCGTCGTCCCCGAAGGTCTCCAATTCCTCATCCTGGGGCTGGCCGTCCGGCTCGTCCGTTTCGTCCCATTCCGCCGGCGCGTCGGGGGCCTGGGCCTGTTCCTGTGCGCCGCTCTTGGCCTGGATGACGTTGTCCTCGACGGCGGCGTCGGCGGGCGGGTTGGGGTGCAGTTCGATGCGGATATGTCCGAAGTTGCCTTCCTGCGTGACCAGGATCTTCTTCTGCCGCACCAGTTCGAGCATGGCGATGAACAGCCCGACCAGCTCGATGCGCCGGGTGCGTCCCTCGAAGACCTGCCCGAAATCCAGCGGGCCCTCGCGGTAGAGGCGGTCGAGGATGTCGGCGGCGTGCAGTTCCACCGGCGTGTCGTCGTAGACCACCTCGTGCAGGCGCGGCGTCGAGCCGATTGCCTCCAGGATCTTCGTGAACGCGTCGAACAGGTCCCAGATCTGCACGTCTTCGAGGTCCTTGTCGCTGTCCTCGATCCCCTCGATCTTGCCCGGCTTGCGGGGGTGCCTCAGCGACTGCGCGATGGCGGCCTCGTGCAGGTCGCCCGCGGCGTCCTTGAACGCCTTGTACTCCAGGAGTTGGCGGACCAACTCGGCCCGAGGGTCGAGTTCCAGCGTGTCGGAGCCGCCTTCCTCGGGAGGCGGCTCGGGCAGGAGCATCCGCGTCTTGATCTCCATCAGCGTGGCCGCGAAGACCAGGAACTCGCCCGCCAGGTTCGGGTCGAGCTGCTTCATCAGGTCCACGTACTCCACGTACTGCCGCGTGATGCGGGCGATGGGGATGTCGTGAATGTCCACCTCCTCGCGACGGATGAGGTAGAGCAGCAGGTCCAGCGGACCGTTGTAAATGTCGAGATTGACCCGGTAGTCAGCCATCGGCGACATCATACCACTGACCGTCGAGCGTTGTCTATCGACCATTGAAGAGGGGAACGTGGAAGCGAAGAGAAGGCGGGGCAGACTCCTGAGAGTCGGCTAGCCGGCGTTCAGCGGCGCGAACTCTTCTTCGGGGAGGGCTTCCTTGTTCAGTGACTGCAGGACTTCGTTCACGTCCTGAAGACTCACCGCCGAGGGGGAGACGATTTCAAGGCCGATGGGCCTTCCGTCGGCTGCAAAGTCGGCCACAAGGCCCGGCTTCATCTTCTGGGTGCGGGCCACCTCGGCATTTGCCCCACCTGGGAAGTACAAGTAAGCGGCAACAGGCCTGCCGTGCCTGTAGGTCACCTCGAGATATGTGTCCCGTGTCATCACTCTTATTCTATGCGGTAAGCGGTGATTACGGCAAGCTTTCGCCTCAAGGGGTCTGGTTCGACCACGAGTTCCCAATCGCGCCCCTCCCAGCGGGTCTGAACGAGGTACCTGTCGGGGTCAATGTCCTTTGTATAGCCGGTTGCGTCATCCAGCATGATCCGCATGTCCAGTTCGTTGAACCTTCGCTTGGCCATGCGCCGCAGGAGGTGATGGGTCACCTCGACCTCCCATTCCCACCACTCCGGCCAATGGACTCGCTCTGGCATTCCCGGCCTCGTCAGTATGTGGTGACGATCCCCACCGCCTCGCGGACGCGCTGCATGGTGGCCTCAGCCGTGGCGCGGGCCTTCTTGCCGCCCTCGCGGAGGACGTCGCGGACGTACGATTCGTCCTGGAGCAACTGCTCGTAGCGCTGCCGGGCGGCGTCGAAGGTCTCGTTGACCAGCTCGGCCAGCCGCTTCTTGGCGTGCCCGTAGCCGTAGCCGCCGGCGCGGTACTTGTCGGCGATCTCCTGCTGTTCCTCGGGCGTGGCGAAGAGCTTGAGCAGGGCGAAGACGTTGCACTGCTCGGGGTTCTTGGGAGCCTCCAGCGGGGTGGAGTCGGTGACGATCTGGGCGCAGCGCTTCTGCGTCGCCTTGGGCGTCTGGAAGATCTCGATGGTGTTGTTGTAGCTCTTGGACATCTTCTGCCCGTCGATGCCGGGCACGACGGCCACCTCGGGCACGATGTACGGTTCCGGCAGCACCAGCACTTCCGAGCCGACCGCCTGGTTCAGCTTCACCGCCAGGTCGCGGGTGATCTCGATGTGCTGCTTCTGGTCGGCCCCGACGGGCACGAGGTTCGAGTCGTAGATGACGATGTCCGCGGCCTGGAGCACCGGGTAGTCGAACAGGCCCATGCTGGCCGTCAGGCCCTTGGCGATCTTGTCCTTGTAGCTGGTGGCCTTCTCCATCAGGCTGACCGGGCAGACGCAGTTGAGGATCCAGCACAACTCGGTCACCTGGGGCACGTCGCTCTGGGCGAAGAAGACGCAGCGGTCGGGATCGATGCCCAGGGCCAGGTAGCTGCGGGCCACGTCGAGCGTCATCTCGGCCAGGACGGCCTTGTCCTGCACGCTGGTCAGGGCGTGGTAGTTGGCGATGAAGTAGTAGCACTCGTGGCCCTGCTCCTGGAGGCGCAGGTACTGGCGCAGGGCGCCGAAGTAGTTGCCGATGTGCAGCTTGCCCGATGGTTGTACGCCGCTCAGGATTCTCATGGTGCTGTCCGTTTCGTTGTCGAATGCGGAAAGCGCCTATGGTAGGAACGCGAAGGGGCTGCTGTCAAGAACGCCCCTGAGGCACTTGGGGATGGGCACGCCTCCGCGCGGGCGTTTCGGTTGCCGCAACCGTCCGTCTCCGGGTGCAATACGGACGGAAAGGGCGTTCCATGGTCTTGTCGCGCGACAAAGCTGTGGCCACCTTGCGGGACCTCCGTGCGGAGTTGGAGAAAGCGTACGGCGACCGGTTGCGGCGCGTTTGTCTGTACGGCTCGTATGCCCGCGATGAGGCGACAGAAGACTCCGATATCGACATCGCAGTCGTACTGCGCGGGCCGGTGAATCGCGTCCGGGAGCGGCACAGGATGGCCGCCGTTGTGTCCGATTTCTCCCTTCGCAACGATTGCCTCATGACCGTGTTCTTCCTTTCCGAAGAGGAGTACCTCCACCCCCCGTTCGCCGTTCAGCGAAGCATCGTTCGAGAAGGGGTGGAAGTGTGAACGACGAAGTCCGCCTGCACATGGAGCGCGCGGCGAAGTTGAACGAGGCGGCGGAGCAACTGCGGACCTCGGGCTTCCATGCCGACTCTGTCAGCCGGTCCTATTACGCCATGTTCCATGCCGCAACGGCTCTTTTCGTCCGGAACGCGTTTGCCTGCAGGCGTTTCTGCGCAGTATAATCCGCCCGGAGACAAGCCAGGCATGATGCAGTGCGTCAACGAGTCACGGAAGGCGGCAGGCAGGGCGTGGGGCGTGCGGGTCGCCGCGATTGCGACGTCGTTGACGGGGCTGCTGTGCCTGGGCTGCACCCAGCCCCAGCCGCCCGAGCCCGTCCCCGTCACCCCTCCGCCGACTCCGTACCGCGAGGAAGCGTATCGCGCCATCCCGCGCCCGGAGCCCGTCCGCCGCCCTCCCGAAGTGCCCATTCGCACCGTCCGCGTCGGCCGCTCCCAGGCCGGGCGCGAGATGACCATGACCATATTCGGATCCTCCGATCGCCCGGTGTTCATCTTCGGGGCGATCCACGGCGACGAGCCGGCCGGCGCGGTCGTCGCCTCCAGGCTGATCGACGAGCTTCGCCGCGACGTCGCTCCCTGCCGCACCTGCCCGGTGGCCATCCTTCCGGTGGCCAACCCCGACGGCCTGGCCGCCGGCAAGCGGACCAACGCCCGGGGCGTGGACCTCAACCGCAACTTCCCCGCCCGCAACTGGGTCAAGAGCAAGCCGGACAACCGGAACTACGGGGGGGCTTCGGCGGGCAGCGAAGTCGAAACGAAGGCCCTGATCCGCACCATCGACCAGCTCAAGCCCAGGCTCATCATCACCATTCACGCCATCTCGCGAGGCCGCCAGTGCAACAACTATGACGGCCCGGGCGCCGAGGTCGGGCGGGCCATGGCTGCACACAACGGCTACCCGGTCAAGGCGAGCATCGGCTATCCCACACCGGGCAGCTTCGGGAGCTGGGCCGGCATCGACCGGAAGATCCCCGTGATCACGCTGGAACTGCCCGCCGGCACGAGCGGCGAGGCCTGCTGGAAGCAGAATCGCGAGGCGCTCCTGGCCGCCATCCGCCAGAGCGGCTCGTCCTGAGTTCCCGGCGGCGTCCTCTTGCGCTTTGATCTGACGTCGCCCGCAAACGGGGGTGCCATCCGATGCGACCCGAAGCGGAAAACTCCCCGCAAACAGCCCGGGGGACGTTCGCCTCCTGAAGACAGATCGCCGGCATCCGACATCCTCTCCGTCTCTGGACAAGGCTATGGTATACTCATGTAGGCAATCTGCACCGCGGGACGTGCATGAAGCAGCGGGTCTACATTGAGACGACGATTGTCAGCTATTTGACGGCCAAGCCGAGCCGGGAACTGATTCTGCGCGCCCATCAGGATGTGACGCGGGAGTGGTGGAGCGAGAAACGGGAACTCTACGACCTGTTCACTTCACAGCTCGTGCTGGACGAGGCGAGCGATGGCGATGCAGAGGCGGCCGCAGATCGACTGGCCTTGTTGGCAGGCATGAGTCAAGTGCCCGTGACGCCAAGCGCCATGGACTTGGCCGAGGAGTTGCTGAACCAGGGGCTCTTGCCCACCAAGGCGGCAACCGACGCGGCACACCTTGCGTTGGCGGTGTTGCACAATATGGACATTCTGCTGACGTGGAATTGCCGTCACTTGGCCAACGCTGCTATCCTTGGCCGAATTGGCGACTACGTACGCAGCAGAACGTATCGGATGCCCATCGTGTGCACGCCGGACGAGTTGGCTGGCGACGTTGGCGAACATGGAGCATAGGATGTACAAGGATCCCATAGTCGAGGAAGTCCGCAAGAACCGTCAGGCCCGCGCCGAGAAGTTCGGCTTTGACGTGCGCGCAATCATGGAGGACGCTCGCAAGCGCGAGCACGCCAGCGGGCACTCTATCGTCAATCTCCAGGACCAGGACAAGAAACGCACCGTCCACCCCCGCAGTCGCGAGTCATAGTCCGCAGCCCCCATGGCCGCCTGTTGAAGAAGCTGCTTCCGCTGCGGGCGGGTCTTTTGCCTTCGTTGCGGCGTCGCGAAAGCTCGACAAATCCCTTGGATTCGCCTTCGCTTCCGCTCCTGGGTGCTCGGCAGAATGCTGCACCCTGGCACTACCAGTTCGCGCCTCGCTCTCCGGACGTGCGCGGGGCGCAGGCACCATGGGTTCGTGCCATCCGCGCACGCAAAAGCCCACGCGCCTGTCCCGTGAGGGTGGCCTCCCTTGGGGGCAGCGGCCGTGGGCTTTGCGAAACCCGGCGGGTTACCTTGCGGATCTATCGAATGCGGTACACCTGACCGCGGAGCTTGATGACCAGGTCTTCGCCCTCGCGCTGGGTGGCCAGGAGCTGGTTCTCCGACACGCTGTTGGCGCGGACCAGCGAGAAGTACTCGTCGCTGAATCGTTTGATCTCCTGGATCTTGTCGGCGTCCTTGTCCAGGTCGACCTTGGCGGCGTTGGGGGCGATCCACGTGCGCCCGCGGCGATACAGCGTGCCCTGCTCGGTCTGGCGGACGGTGGTGACGACCTCGTCGGCCTTCTTCTCGTAGCGGTCCACGCGGGAGTACCCGTACATCTTGGCCGCGGAGTGACCGGTGACCCTGCCGGCGGCGTCGGTCATCGGCGTCGACGCCGCGGGGGCCGCCCGGACCGCTTCATTCAACGCCTGGCGGTTCATCGCGTCCATCTGCCCGGCCCCGCCGCGGAAGCTGCCCGCCAGCCCCTCGGCCGCCGCCAGCCCCTTGGCCCGCAGCTCGCGCGAGTCGGCCAGGCGGGTGTTCTCGTCGGCCAGGAACGACGTGTACGGCGTCATGATCCCGTGCTTGAGGCTCAGGTGGATCAGTTCGTCCAGGACCTCCTTGGACTGTCCGCGAAGCTGGATCTCGTCCAGCAGGAAGCCCACGCGACGGATCGCCCACAGCTTCTCCACGAACTGGTACGTCGGGTCCTTCTGCGTGGCGGCCAGGCCCACGCGGTACTCGAACACCCGCTCCTTGCCCTCGTAGACGCCCTTGACCAGGAGCTGCGTCTGGAGCTTGCCGTCCGCGATGTTCTTTTTGTCTTTCTCGATGAAGTACCGCCCAGCCACCAGGAGCTGGTCGCCCTCGAACAGGTCGCCGACCTTCCGCGGGTACATGTCGGTCAGTGTGACGCCCGGCACCTCGACCTTCAGGTCCGTCATCACCGGGTTCTTGATCTTGGAGTACAGCGAGGCGATCTTGGCCTCCAGGGGCTCCTTCTCCTTGACGTAGTCGCTCTTGCCGTGGTTGTCCTCCACCAGGCGGTCCAGCAGGCGGACGTTCACGTCGTAGCCCACCCCGAAGGCAAACAGCCTGGCCCCGCAGCCGTTGGCCTTCTTGGTGTCCGAGAGGATGTCGGCTTCGCTGGTCTTGCCCGCCGTCGGCAGACCGTCGGTCAGGAACAGGATGTACTGCGGACGCTTGGCCTTGCCCTCGCAGTACTTCATCGCCACCTGGAGGGCCTCGTGGATGTTCGTCCCGCCGCCCGCGTCGGTGCGGTCCAGGCGCTTCAGCGCCGACTCGATGTTCTTGCCCTCGGCCGGCAGGAGCTTGTCGCTGTAAGGCGAGACGCCGTCGTTGTACGCCACCACGGCGAACCGGTCCTCCTGGTTGAGGTTCTTCAGGATGAACCGCAACGCCTCCTTGGCCTGCTCGATCTTCTTGCCGCTCATCGAGCCGCTGTGGTCGAACACGATCACCACGTCCTTGGCCACCACGCTCTTGGCGGCCGTCCGCGGGTTGGGGCTGGCCAGCAGCAGGAAGAAGCCGTCCTTGCCGTCCTCCTCGCGATACGTCAGCAGGCTCGCGCCCACCGCCTCGTCGGCGGCCTTGTAGAACACCTGGAAGTCCGTGGTCGGCAGGGTCCCCTTGGCCGAGTACTTGGCGATCACGTGCCGCGGGTCCTTGCGCTCCACGTTCAGGTCGTGCGTGGGGGAGTAGACGGCCGTGATGTCCGCCTCGCCCTTCACATCCACCGTGACCTCGACGCTCTCGATCGGGCGAGAGGAGAACTTCTCGGTGTTCAGCGGGTACCACACCTCGACCAGGTCGCGGTCCTTCTTGCACACCTGCTTGTAGGTGACCAGGACCTTGGCGGGCTTGTTCGGCTCCAGCGGGAAGGCCCGCGTCTTGTACAGCCCGAAGCTGACGTACTCCAGCAGGGCGGGGTCTTTCTTGCGGCGCACGATGGACTCGTAGATCTGGCGCGCTTCCTCGGCCCGCATGAGCTTGCCCGCCATCTCCTTGCCGTCCACCACCAGCGTCATGGAGTCGATCGCCGCCCCCGGCGGGATCGGGAAGAGGTACTCCACCTCGATCGCACCCGCCCCGGTGTTGACGAACTCCTGGTCGATCGACACCGAGGCCACCTGGTCCCGCACCGTCATGTTCACGTGGTGGTACTTCACCGCCCACGAGCCGCGGACCTGGATCTCCGGCCGGATGGGAACGATCATCCCGTCGGCCAGCAGTTGTCCGCCCAGAAAGGCCACCGTCAATAGCGCCAGTACGATGTGTCTGCTCTTCATGATCTGCTCCTTAGTCGCTCGGCCGGGCCGAAAGCCGACTGCGACAGGCCCAGCCGTCGTCGGTCCTATCGTCGCCTGTCATTTTGACGCGCCCCGCGGGCAAGTGTTCCGGGAAAACGGACTTTCCCATTCGGTTTTCCCGAAGTGTTACAGCGGCGTTACAAGGCAACGCAGGCATCTGCCTGCGATTCAGGATCGTATGCCCTCGTGGGTACACTGGGTTCTGAGCCTCAGGCAGGAATGTCTGAGCTACCGGGCGAGCCCATAGAACGCCGCCGCGTTGTCGTGGAACAGCTTGCGCTGCTGGTCGGCCGGGCGGCAGGCCACGATCTCCTTGAGTGCCTCCACCCACTGGCGCAGCGTGGCCGCCCGCGTGCAGACGGGCCAGTCGCCCGCGAACATCACGCGGTCCGGCCCGAAGGCGTCCAGGCAATGATTGATCGCCGGAGCGATGTCGCCCGGTTGCCATTTGCCCTCTTCGCAACGGGCGACGATGCCGGAGATCTTGCACACCACGTTCTTCTTGCCGGCCAGGCGATCGACGTCGCGCCGCCACTGGTCGGCGTCGTGCGGGGGCTTGGTCAGCGTCCCCGCCACGCCCGGCGCGAAGGCCTTCGGATGGGCATTGCCCACGTGGTCCAGTACGAACCGCGTGTCGCCGCACGCCTCCACCAGCGTCAGGGCGTCGCCCAGGCCCGTCGGCGGGGGGCACAGGTCGAACCGCAGCCCCAATTCGCCCAGCCGGCGGACGTGGGAGATGAACGTCTTGTCGGCGTACAGCTCCGGCCGGCCCTTCGGAGCGGGTACGATCTGCCGCAGGCCCTTGAGGTTCGCGTCATCCTGGAATGGCGCGAGGTACTCGCGGAAGCCCGCGTCTTGCAGCCGCCCGCCGACGACGGCGGCCACCGTCACCGTCTCGCGCTGCCGGCACTGCTCCAGGATGAGCCGGGCCTCCTTGGACTTGTCCTCGTCGGCGACGGCCACCTCCATGTAGACGGCCTTGGCGATCTTCAGCCCCGCAGCCGCCTGGTCGTAGTCCCGGGGCAGGAAGCTCCGCTTGAGTTTGCCGTCCACCCAGGGCAGGCGGAGCTTGTCCAGGTCCCACAGGTGCTGGTGCGTGTCGATGATGGGCCCGTCGTAGCGACCGGCCGCGGGGGGGCTGTCGGCTGCGCCGGCCCGGGCGGATATGGCGGCGATCGCCCCGGCGGCCAGCGTCACGAACTCTCTGCGGGTGGTCTTCATGTCGCTGCTCCTGCTGCCGTATAAGGGTAGCCGATGAGGCGCAGACGCTCCACAGGATTCCGGTCTCCCCATGGCCCGGGCGTAAGCTGTCCCTTCCACGGGCGTTAGGCAAGCCGGAAGGAGAACGGGTCGTGAAGATATCCTCTCGCTTGTGCGCGTTGGCGGTTGCGGTGGCGTCCTGCGGGCTGTTCGCGGCGGACAAGCCCGCTGTGCAGTCGCCGCCCGCGGGCGCCATTCAGGATGTCTGCTTCGTCGCCGACTTCGACAAGACCCCCCAGCGGTACATGATGATCCTGCCGGAGGGCTTCCAGGCCGACCGCCCGCACGACCTGCTGGTGGCGCTGCACGGGCACGGGTCGGACCGCAGGCAGTTCGCGACGGACAAGAGGCCCGAGTGCCAGGCCGCCCGCGACGTAGCCGCCAGGCACAAGATGGTCTTCGTCTCGCCCGACTACCGCGCGCCGACGTCGTGGATGAACGCGGCCGCCGAGGCGGACGTGGCCCAGATCATCGCGGACCTGAAGAAGCAGTACCGCGTGGGCAAGGTCTTCCTGACCGGCGGGTCGATGGGCGGGCTCGGCTGCCTGGCCTTTGCCGCACGCCGGCCGGAACTCGTCGACGGCGTGGCCTCCATGAACGGGACCGCCAACCTCCTGGAGTACGACAATGCGACCTTCCTGCCCGCCATCGCCAAGAGCTACGGCGGGACGAAGGCCCAGATCCCGGCCCAGTGGAAGGCCCGCAGCGCCGAGTACTGGCCCGAGCGCCTGACCATGCCGGTCGGCCTGACCACCGGCGGCAAAGACACCGCCGTTCCGCCCGACAGCGTCATCCGCCTGGCCGGCGTGCTCAAGCAACTCAACCGGCCCGTGCTCCTGATCCACCGCGAAACCGGCGGCCACAACACCAACCTCCAGGACGCGACGGCGATCCTGGAGTTCGTCATCGAGAAGGCCAGGAAGCCGAGCGCCGGTACGCCAGTATCCGGGGCAGAGGATCACGAGCCATGACAGCCGCGGGCATTCAACATCTGTTGGTTCTTCCGGTTTTCTTCCCTGAATTCGCGGCAAGTGACTTGTATTCGGAATCCGGACTCTGTACACTGTACATATGCCGGAAATACGGTTCGAGTGGGACGAGTCAAAGAGCCGTCTGAACAGACGCAAGCACGGGGTGACCTTCGAGGAGGCACAGACCGTCTTTCTGGACGAGAATGCCCTCCAGTTTCACGACCCTGACCATTCGGCGGACGAGACCCGGTTTCTGATGCTCGGCATCAGTCTCCGACTTCGCGTCCTGGTTGTCTGTCACTGCTATCGCGCCAGCGATACCGTCATACGCATCATCTCCGCACGTAAGGCCAACAAACGAGAAGAAGCGGACTACTGGATCGCAAGGTGAACTTATGAGAAAGCACTACGACTTCGCAAAGATGAAGGGCAAGCGCAATCCCTACCTCAAGGCGCTGAAACAGCCGGTCACAATGCGTCTGGACAAGCAAACGGTGGCCTACTTCAAATCCCTGGCTGCCGAACTGGGCATGCCCTATCAGAACCTGATCAACCTGTATCTGCGCGACTGCGTCTTGAACGGGAAGAAACTCACGCTGAAATGGGCTTCGTAGTGAAGGGGAGATAGCCTCGATCTGTGCCTGCGGGCGACATGATTCCCGCCTCCTCTTCGCACCCGCCCGGCCCGGGCCGGGAATATCCGCCGCCCCCTGACGATATTCATGGGGTCGGCCTCGCGCGGACCAGGCGGCTCCGCGGGGCGGCGCAGGAGAACGATGATGAGATCATTCTTGACCGGGATCAGTGTCACCCTGTTGCTCGCGACCGCGGCGACGGCGGGAGACAAGAACCCCGCCACCGACTGGCTGCACGAGGCGAAGGTCGGGGCGTTCATGCACTTTCTTCCCTCCGAGTCCACCTATCCGCTGGTCGACAAGTTCGACGTGTCCGCCGTCGCCAGGCAACTGGCGGACGCCGGCGTGCGGTACCTGGTTTTCACGCTGGGGCAGAATTCCGGCTACATGAACTCGCCCAACGCGGTCTACGAGAAGCTCGCCGGGTACGCCCCCCATGAGCGATGCTCCAAGCGAGACCTGCCCAAGGAACTGGCCGCGGCGCTCAAGCCGCACGGCATCCGCCTGATGCTGTATCTGCCTTGCCAGACGCCCAATCGCGACCTGAAGGCGGTTCGCGCCTTCGCCCTTCCCGAGAAGCCCGTCAACGGCGACCGCCGCCTCGACCCCGCCTTCGCCGCCAGGTGGGCCCGGGTCATCCAGGAGTGGTCCGACCGCTACGGCCAGAGCGTCTGCGGCTGGTGGTTCGACGGCGGGTACAAGGGCGTGGCCTTCAATTCCGACATCGCCCGCGTCTACGAGCAGGCCGTCAGGCACGGCAACCCCAACGCGGTGGTGACGTTCAACCCCGGCGTGAGCCTCAGGCGATGGACCGACAGCGAAGACTACACCGCCGGCGAACTCAACGAGCCCTTCAAGTACGCCTGCGCCGGACGCTGGCTGGACGGTTCCCAGTGGCACGTGCTGACCTTCCTGGGCAAGCACTGGGGGGCTCGCGGTACTCGCTTCCCGGACGAGCAGTGGACCCGCTGGGTATGCGACGTGACCGCCAAGGGCGGCGCGGTCACGCTCGACCTGGGACCCAACTACGATCCGTCGGCCGGGGCGATCGGCACGTTCTCGCAGGAACAGTGGAAACAACTGCGGGCGATCGTTGACGCGGTCGACAAGGCCAAGGCCGTCCGGGAAAGCCGTTGACCAGGCGGGGCGCTTACGGTAGCCTCAAACCCGTCAGCAGTCGGCCTGCTGGCGATTGCAGAATCTTATCCCCAACCGTCAGGAGTCGCACAGGACTATGAGCAAGCCAATCACTCGTCGAAACTTCCTCCGTACCGGGGCGGCTGCTTCGGCCAGCGTCTTCATCATCCCCGCGGCCAGCGCCCGCACCTACGCCGCCAACGAGAAGATCCGCTTCGCCTGCGTCGGCATCGGCGGGATGGGGGGCAAGGGCGTCAACGTCGCCTCCGGCGAGCAGATCATCGCCGCCGCCGACGTGGACACCAAGCACGCCGCCGGCGCGATCAAGAAGATCCAGGGCAAGTTCCCCGACGCGAAGATCTACACCGACTATCGCAAGCTCTTCGACGAGCAGAAGAACCTGGACGCGGTCTGGGTGGCCACGCCCGACCACCATCACTTCCCCGCCAGCGTCCGCGCCCTGGAGGCGGGGTGCAGCGTCTACTGCGAGAAGCCCCTCTGTCACGACCTCTACGAGGCCCGCAAGCTCCGCGATCTGGCCAAGGCCAAGAACGTCGCCACGCAGATGGGCAACCAGGGCCACTCCGGCGAGCATGTCCGCCTGCTGGTCGAGTGGATCTGGCAGGGCGTCCTCGGCGACGTGACCGAGGCCCACGTCCGCCCGCCCTACAACCAGATGGACTTCGGCTCGCGCGATCCCGGCAAGGTGGCCTCCGTGCCCGAGAACCTGAACTGGGACCTCTGGCAGGGCATCAACAAGGAGCGGGAGTACCGCACCGGAATCGTGCCGGCCAAGTGGCGCGGCTGGCTCGACTACGGCACGGGCCTGCTGGGCGACTGGTTCTGCCACAACGCCGACGGCGCCGTCTGGGGCCTGAAGCTCTACGAGGCCGACACCTGCGAGGTCGAGTGCGAAGGCGAAGAGGCCAACGGCTTCAACTGGCCCCACGAGGTCCGCGTTTCCTGGAAGTTCCCCAAACGCGGCGACATGGTCCCCTGCATCATGCGGTGGAGTTCGGGCGTCTACAACAACTACGACGAAAAGCCCATGCCCTCGACCGTGGACGCCGAGAAGGTGAAGGCCGCCGCCAAGCACCCCAGCGCGTACTACGGCACGAAAGGCATGGCCGTCTCGGGCTGGTGGATGAACGGCGTGCGCCTGTTCCCCGAGGAGTTCCAGAAGCAGATCGGCAAGCCCAAGCAGGTCCTGCCGCGGTGCAAGGGCCACGAAGCCGACTTCCTCAACGCCATCCGCACGGGCGAGAAATCGTCGGCCGACTTCGACTACTCCGCCCGCCTCACGGAGATCATGCTGGTCGGCAACGTGGCCAACCTCGTCCGCGAGAAGCTCACCTACGACTTCCGCACGGGCAAGTTCACCAACAGCGAAAAGGCCAACGCCCTCCTCAAGCGCCCCCAACGCAAGGGGTGGGAGTTCGGATACGTGTAAGATGAGGCTGCAATTGTTCGCGCCGCCTTACAACTGGGCAACTTCCTGCGTCGGCTGGCCTTGCCATCCTTTGTGAAGCGCCGGTCTCTGACGACGCCGCGGGAGACGCTCGTCAAGATCGGGGCGAGGGTCGTGGCCCACTCCAGGTACGTGATCTTCCAGATGGCGGAGGCGCCGTTACGAAACGGCTGTTCCCGACGATCCTGGAACGGATAAGGCGACAGCGGTCAAGGCAGCGGGGGAACCCCACGATCGGTGACAGGATTATGAGATAGGCCGACGACGGTCGTCGGCGAGAAGCAATCCACGAAACCCCGGCAGAAAGGGCCCGTCGATGGACCTTGGCATGGACATGTGGAAGTACTTTGGCATCACCCACACTGACCACACGGTCATGAATCCCTTGAGCCTGGAGAAGACCCAGGAGCTCGTGGGTCTCTTGCGGCTGCCGGAGGGCGGGCGCGTCCTGGACGTGGCCTGCGGGAAAGCAGAGTTTCTGTGCCTCGCAGCCGAGGCGTACCGCGTGATGGCTACGGGCATCGAGCTTTCCCCCTACACCATCGAGGCGGCCCGCAAGAACGTGGAGACCCGTGGCCTGGCCGACCGCATCGAGTTGCTCCACATGGACGGCGGCGAGTACAAGCCGAAAGCGCCGGAGAGTCTGGATCTGGCCTCCTGCATCGGCGCCTCCTGGGTGTTCCAGAACCACAGGGGCACGCTGGCGGCCCTGACGAAGATGACCCGGCCCGGGGGCCTGGTCCTCGCAGGCGAGCCGTTCTGGATGACCGACCCCGACCCGGAATACCTGAAGTTCACGGGCGATGATCCCAACATGTTCGGGTCCCACGCCGGGAACGTGACCGTTGGTGAGGACGTGGGCCTCGCTCTCCTCTATACTCAGGTAGCCAGCCCGGACGATTGGGACCGCTACGAGGGGCTCCAATGGCAGGCTGCGGAGCGATACGCAGCCGACCACCCAGACGATCCCGACGTGGAGGCCCTGCTCCGCAGCGCCCGCCGGAGTCGCGACGCCTATCTCCGCTGGGGCCGCAACTGCCTGGGCTGGGCCCTGTACCTCTTTCGAAAGCCCTGAAACCGGGCAAGAAGGTCCGCCCCGGATGCGGCGTCCCGGGGAGTCGTCAACGGCTCATCGAGTTCGGCCCGAGCTGTCGCGACCGGCCATTCGTCGCCGACCTGACGGCTGTGCTGGATGAGCACGGCGTGCGCACAACAGGAAAGAAAGACCACGTCCTTTTCTGGGGCTACCGGTTTGAGTCGCCCCGTCCACTCGCCAGTCGCGAACCAGCTTGCCCGCAGGCAGGTCGACAATCGACCATCCTCCTGCTATCCTGTGTGCCTGCATGGGAGACAACCGTGTCAGAACGACCTGGACAAACCGAGCTGGAGACCCTGAGGCGTCTGTTGGCGCTGGCCCGCGAGGAGGACCTCGGAGCGGGCGACGTGACGGCGGCGCTGTTGCCGGCTGAGGTAGCGGCCCGGGCGGCGTTCGTGGCCCGCGAGGAATTGGTGGTGTGCGGGGCGGCCTTCCTGGCCGAGATCGCCGCCGCCTACCACGCCGACATCCGCACCGAGACCGTGCTGGAGGACGGTTCGTCTGCTCCGGC
>Ga0116149_1003620_pt1 | contig 15849 bp, 15 predicted proteins | sample AD_UKC057_MetaG_FD_89787 | JGI IMG/M metagenome (GOLD analysis project Ga0116149, IMG submission 89787) | Active sludge microbial communities of municipal wastewater-treating anaerobic digesters from USA - AD_UKC057_MetaG | ecosystem: Engineered > Bioreactor > Anaerobic > Digestate | place: USA... | reverse complement strand
ATTTTCATATAGTATAGCATCAAATACACGCGCGCGCAAATAAAAACAGCTCTGTGCATTTCACCCGCTAATTCGTAAGCGATTTTGTCTAAGGAATTCGTAAGAGATTTTGTGCTGTATCTTGATTATTAAGTATTATTGCATAGAAAACAATAATGCCGTAGTATTAGTGCATGGATTTTTTTGAACTGGAAGCTTTTTATATTTTATCCCAAAATCTGCATTTTGCACGCACAGCTGATAAAATACACCTTAGCCCTTCGGCCTTAAGCCGGCTTATTTCAAGGCTTGAAGCAGAGACCGGTGTTACCTTACTGGACCGCGGAACACGACAGGTACGGCTGACGGAGGAGGGCAGGCACTTTGCCCGTTTTGCCCGTGAGTCAATACATCAAAAAGCAAGCCTTCTTTCCGGCTTTGCGGTTTCCGATGAGGCAGTAGCCGGAACCCTCAGGGTGTATGCATCTGTCACAGCCTGTTATTCAATACTTCCATCTTTTATAGAAAAAATATCGGAGAAATATCCTAAAATAATACTTTCTGTTGAAACAGGAGATCCTGCAGGAGCACCTGATGCACTTAAAGAGCACAGATGCGATATTGCAGTTTCTGCTATTCCGGAAACAGGAATTGACGGAATGGATGCAGCTTTAAGCTCCATGCCGGTATTTTCATCGCTTGACTGTGTTAAAATTCAAACTACGCCGCTTGTTTTTACCGCAAAAAAGGGGAGCCGCTTTGACAGTCTAAGACAGGAAGAAGTGTATACTAAGGCGCATTTTATTTTACCAAAAATGGGACTGGCGCGCAAAAGATTTGACCGGAAAATCAAGGACTTGTCGGTTAAACCTCTTATTGCAGCAGAAACTGCGGGAAATGAGGCGGTTCTTGCATTGTCAGCCCTGGGCCTGGGTATAGGGCTTGTTCCCCGCATTGTTTTAGAAAGCGGTCCTTTTTCTCAGGGACTTATGCAGTATCCGGAATCGTTCTGCGGCTTAGGAAGTTATAGTATCGGCTTCATAATGAGACCTCATACCTCCGGTACTAACCGCTTAATGCAGATTGCCTCTGAGATTGTGCACTCGCTTGCAGTTTAAGATTATTTTAAGTAATGAGCCCGATACTTATTGTTGTATTTTTAATGCACATGGTAAAAATGCTTTTCTTTTAACTTTATTTTTGCTATCTTTATATATAAAGTTTATGTACACATTGTTTTGGAGGACGACATGATCGAAGTTGAACATGTTTCCCGTTCTTTCGGCTCTTTCCGCGCTGTTGATGATGTATCTTTTTCAATTAAGACAGGCGAAATTGTCGGGCTTTTAGGGCCGAATGGAGCAGGAAAAACAACTACCATGCGGATGATTACCGGTTTTCTTCCGGTAAGTTCCGGGACTATTAAGATTGACGGGCAGAACATTACAGAGGATGAAAAAACTGCCAAACGAAAGATCGGCTATATGCCGGAATCTGCACCTTTGTACGGCGACATGATTGTCGAGGACTACTTACGGTACGTAGCTGCAATGCAGAATGCTGATGAAAAAGAAAAAGTTCCTCAGCTGTGCAGAATATGCGGGCTTACAGAAGTCATGCATAAAAATGTTTCCGACCTTTCCCGCGGCTACCGTCAGAGAGTCGGTTTGGCTCACGCGCTTATGAATGATCCGGAGATTTTAATTCTCGATGAACCGACAAGCGGTTTGGATCCGAACCAGATAGGCGAAGTGCGGGATCTTATAAAAGAAATTGGAAAAACCAGAACGGTTATTATTTCGACACATATATTGAGTGAAGTGGAAATGCTGTGCGGAAGAGTTATTATTATTTCTCATGGAAAAATAGCCGCCGACAGCCCGACTTCCGATCTTCGCACCCGCTTCGGCAACAGCGCATCCATTCATATTCAGGCAGCTGGCTGTACTCAAAATCAGCTTGAAAAAATGCTATCTTCTTTAGACGGCGTTTCTTCTGTTCGCTTCATTGAAGAGGATTCGGATGCTCTAACCATTCCATCTTCTGTTAAAAAAAGATGCGGAGCTGTTGTCTCCGTTTCCGGCGACAACGAAATACGGCCTCTGATTGTTTCCGGCATTGCCGAAAAGGGATGGACCTTATACGACATAGCTCTGCAGCGCAACAGCCTCGAAGATGTCTTTAGAACTTTAACAACAGGAGGCGTTCAATGAAAAATCCGAAAGCTGTAATTTTAAAACGTGAACTTTCTGCTTATTTTACAAGCCCTGTGGCTTATATAGTTTCAGGCTTATTTATTGTCTTTTCAAGTTTTTTGTTTTTTGCAATCTTTTTCCTTCAAAACAGGGCAGAGCTGCGGCAGTTTTTTTCAAATCTTCCCATGCTCTTTGCTTTTTTTATTCCCGCAATAACGATGCGCCTGTTTTCCGAGGAGAGGCGGAACGGCAGTTTAGAAACGCTGCTTACATTGCCTGTAACATCGTTCGATGTCGTAATTGGAAAATACCTTGCGGCGTTCTGCTTTAGTCTGTGCATGCTTGTTCCCACAATTGCCTATGTTATAACAGTATTTATTTTCGGCAAGCCGGATCTTGGCCCCTTAATCGGCGGATACCTCGGCGCTGTTTTTTTAGCAGCCTCTTTTTCTTCAATAGGTTTGTTTGCTTCTGCCGTAACAAAGAATCAGATACTCTCTTTTTTCATAGCCTTTGCTCTGTGTATAGTTCTTGCGCTGGCAGACAGTTTTTTAGTGTTTCTTCCTTCTCCTGTGGTCGGCCTTCTCCAGTATTTTAGTGCAGGAAGCCATTTTACTTCAATTTCAAGAGGCATCATAGATACACGCGATATTGTGTATTTTGTCTCTATCACTGCTGTGTTCTTGACACTCACAGTAAAAGTACTTGATACTCGGAGGGCAGGATAATGAAAAAAATTCTCAACTGGATAACGGGAGACAAAAGTGATTTTATACTTTTTATTATTCTTCTTGTACTGCTGAATATTGTGAGTTTAAATCTTTTTGCCCGTTTAGACCTTACGTCTTCAAAATCATATTCTCTTTCAAATGAAAGTAAACAGCTTGTAAAAACTCTGGAACAGCCACTTTCTGTTAAAGTGTTTTTTACAGAAAATCTGCCTTCACCTTACAATACAGTCGGTCAGTATCTTAAGGACCTGCTCATAGAATATAAGGGAGAAGCAAATAAAAACTTTTCATTTGAGTTTTTTGACACCCGCAAAGAAGAAAATGCAGAACTCGCAGGAAATTATATGCTTCAGCAGGTGCAAATTCAGGAAGTAAGCGACACCGAAGTAGGATTGAAAAATGCCTATATGGGACTGGTTCTTATTTATGCAGACCGCATAGAAAAAATTGACGGCTTAACCAGTGCAGATGGGCTTGAATATAAGCTTACCACATCTATGAGTAAAATGGTCGCTACGACAAGTGCTTTATCAGGCCTTGACGGAGAAGTGAACCTGACGCTCTACCTGAATTCTGAACTTGATCAGTTTAATATCAGCGGTTTTTCTTCCGTGGAAACAAGTGTTGTTCAGGCACTTTCTTCGGTGAACAGCAAAAATATGAACCGCATACGGTATGAGAAAATTACACCTGCAGAGACTGATATTGCCTCTCTTTCTGAACAATACGGAATACAGATGATTTCCTGGAAGGATGAAGCGTCCCGGGATAAAGCAGGAGCCCTCGGTCTTGTATTATCATACAAAGATACCTTCCGGCTTGTTCCGCTCAAAATTGTACGAGGCTTTTTCGGCGGTTTCGGCGTTACAGGAATTGAAGAGCTTGAGCAAAATATATCTGAGGGACTAAAAGCTCTTGTTTCGCGCTCTACAGAAATAGGCTATGTTACCGGGCATTATGAAAAAGATCTTTCCAACACCGAAAACGGTTCTGCAAATTTTGCAAAAATGAATAATGATATGTACAGCTTTAAAGAACTTGATCTTGTCAGAGACGAGATTCCGGGAAGCATTACAAACCTTATTATTAACGGACCGCAGACAGAGTTTGCAGACGAAGAGCTGTATAAAATTGATCAGTTTTTAATGCGCGGAGGAAACCTCTCCATTTTCCTTGATCCCTATAACGAAGTTCAGGGAGAAATGTCTCAGTATTCCGGAATGCCCGAATTTGTTGAGAATAATACCCGGCTGGAGACTCTCCTTGAAAAATACGGAGTAAGGCCGGAAAAGAAATTTGTTCTTGATTCTGCCTGTTATACATCTAATCAGCAGGGGTACGGAACACTCAATTTTTACTATATTCCTCTTCTTCATAAAGATACCCTTGATCAGAAAAACCCGATATCGTCGAACCTTTCATATGTGCTTATGTATCAGATGGGGCAGTTAACACTCACCGATTCTGCAGCAGATGATAAAAAAGTAACGGTGCTTGCAAAGTCGTCGCCCAAGGCATGGACAGTGAGCGGTGCAGATTTTATACCTAATCCCATGTATCTGTCTGTTCCCTCTGATGATACGCTGACTCAGGAAAATCTTGTTATTCTGCTTGAAGGAAAATTTGAAAGCGCATTTGACAAGGCCCCCGAACAGAAAATTTCGGGCGATGATAATTCTCAAAAACAGGCATCATTGCTCTCTGCCGACAATCACCTTTCAAAGAGTGTGCAAAACGGAAAAGTCCTTATTGCAGGAGGATCGTATATTACCGGTCAGACACTTATTGACGAATACGGAAGTCAGCCGATTTCATTGTTTGTAAGGAATGCAGTAGATTACATGAACGGGAACGAAGATCTGTGCATCATGAGAACTAAGGGGCTCGGTTTGAATGTATTGAAAATCTCAAATCAAAAGCAGGCATCTTTTGTTAAGTCATTTAATACTTACGGTCTGCCTCTGCTTATAGCCCTCGGCGGATTAATCGTCTGGAGACTGCGTGTAGTACGGCGTAAAAAAATCCAAAAACGGTATATGGGAGAAAATGCATGAAACCAAGAAAAATAATATTGCTTGCAGGTATTTTAGCACTCACGCTTGTTTTAGTTCTTCAGCTGGTGCTGGCCGGCGGATCAAAAATCCGCTACCTGACTCTAAAAGAATTTCCGGATATGCTGCTTATAGAAAAAAACGGAAGTGATGCAATAAAGGCAGAAAAAAAATCTGATGAGCTTTTTATACTTAATGATTCAATAACTGCAGACACAGGATCTGCTTCTGCTATGTTTTCAGAAATTGAAACAATAAAAATTATTGACACTGTTGCAAACTCTGTAACTGATGAAGCAGAACTTGAACGATACGGGCTTAACCCGCTGTCTGTAATTACCGTAACGGCACAAAAAGACGGAAAAATTATTCGTACATTGAAGATTGGAAAGGCTGCCTCTTCCGGGGCTCAGACCTACGCTCAGATCGATACCTCGAGCAATGTTGTTCTTGTGTCGGGCTATCTGCGGTCTTATTATGAAAAAACACTGGAAGACTTAACGAAGAAGGAAGAAGAGGTTCTGCAAAGTGAGGAATCCTCTGAACCCGAACCGGGCATGATGGATGTAAACAGTATATCTGAATAGTTGCTGATACAGGGCTGTACCTAAAAAGTGCAGCCCTTTTTTATTTTACAAATGCTGTATACCATGCTATACTGAGTAAAATACATGAAGCAGGTTAGTGATGCAGAAAAAAATTGAAATTGAAAAATATGTTTGTATTTTGGCGATAATTGTTTTTTTCCTTTTATTTTTCGGGGCTTGTAAGACTAAATCGATCCAAATAAAAGACGGCACCGAAACTGAGACTGAACAGGAAATGCCCTCTGATCCGGTTCATAATCAGGAAGTTATGGCCGAGTATGATGCCATTATGGACGACAACTCAAGAAGCGAAATGTATCAGTTTTCTGATTCTTATACTCCGCTTGGATTTTCTGAAATCTGGGCCTACCTTATAGACTACGATGAAGGAAGCTTAAAAAAAACATACCCCGTGACAGATATAGGATACTTCGGCGCAGGCTTGAGCACCTTCGGTAAGCTGACCGGCGTTCCCTCATTAAAACGTCTTTCACACTATAACGGCCGCGTTCATCTCGTGATTGCAGACAACAGTAAATCCTTAACACACTTTTGTCTCGATCCTTCGTTCAGCGTGAGAGAGGAATTACTAGCTTCTATAATAAAGGCTGCAGAACCCTTTGACGGAGTGCAGATCGACTTCGAGCTTGTATCAGCCTCCGATAAAGAATACTTTTGGTCTTTTTTACGCGAATTAAAAGAAGGCCTCGGATCAAAGATTCTGAGTGCTGCAGTTCCCGCCCGTACAAAAACACTTTCCGACGATGCCTATGATTACAAAAAAATCGCAGACATTGCGGACCGCATCATTGTCATGGCCTATGACGAACACTGGAGCGGCAGCAAAGCTGGTTCCATTGCTTCCCTTGCATGGTGCAAAAATGTTGCCAATTATTCAATCAGTGTAATACCTCCTAACAAACTTGTTATGGGTCTTCCCTTTTACGGACGGGCCTGGTCGGATGACGACACAACAGGCGCCTACCGCAACAGCTCGGTACAGCGTGTTATGGGAGAGCAGGGGATTGATACTGCTGAGCGTGTGCAGGGTATTCCGTCATTCAGTTTTTCTAAAACCGTAACCTTTACCTTTTTCTATGAAGATGTTAATTCTCTTTACACAAGATTATCTATGTATAAGGATAAAGGCATTAACTCAGTTGCCTTCTGGCGCCTCGGTCAGGAAGACACCGGCATCTGGGAGTATATCGGTATAGAATAAATAGAGAAACTAACATCGAGTGCTGTAAAAAAAACACCCTTTGCGCTAAGCACAGGTCGCAGAGTCAGCGTCCATGCTTCCTCTGCTTACCGAGTTTCGCTACGCAAAACTCGTTCCTCGACAATAGCTAACCCGGTGGCATCCCTGCCAATCTTTTGAATTTTTCTACTGCAAGGATTGGGTTTCACTTTTTATTTTTCTTCGCGTCTTTGCGCCTTCGCGTGAGCCTCATCCTGCTCCCTTGTTCTACTCTAAACTCTGTGTGCTCTGTGTCCGCGTAAAGCTCGTTAGAGGTTAGAGGTCTGTGTGCATCCGTGGTTATTCTTCTTCCCGTCTTCCGTGCTTTACTCTAATATCTGTATAATCTGCGTCATCTGCGGATTGTAATCTCAGTATCCTCTTTTCTATTGTATCCTAAGTTCTTGCTTTTATGGTTAAATAGAGTACAATAAGAGCGGCGGAGGTTTTAATGCAGAGAAGTTATACCGTAATAATAGAAAAAGAAGACGCTATGTATACGGCTTTGTGTACAGAACTAGATATAGCAAGTCAGGGTTCTACAATTATTGAGGCTAAAGAGAATTTAAAAGAAGCTATTGAATTATTTTTTGAAACTGCAGATCCCTTAGAAATTGAACAAAGAACTGCAAAAGAACAATATATATCTACCTTAGAGGTAGCTATTGGCTAAGCTTCGTATTTTCTCTGGAAAAGAGCTCTGTGATTTGCTTTCCCGCCGCGGTTTTTCAGAGATCAGGCGCAAAGGCAGCCATATTGTTATGCAGCGTAGAGATGAATACTCAACCACAACAGTAATAGTACCAGATCATGATGAGTTAAAAATAGGAACGCTAATGAGTATAATACGACAGTCAAAACTTCCTAAGTCACTTTTTGAATAGAGACCGTTAACCACAGATAAATGTATCCGCAGATTTCACAGATAAAGAAAATCGCTAATGAACGCTAAAAAAGAAAATCAAACAGAGAGTCCTTTGTTAGCGTTCATTCGGGTTTATTTTCAGTTCCGCTCTTTCTTGCTGCCTGTTTTATCCTCAATCTGTGTTTGCGAAGCAACCGTGTGCTCTGTGGTTATTAATCTCCCCGTCTTTCTTGTTTAACCAAAACATCTGCGCCATCTGCGCAATCTGCGGATTATTCTCTGTGGTTTCTCTTTTTCTGTATTTCATGCTACAATATAAAAAAGGACAGGAGGGAACTATGAAAAAGACAGCCGTGATTACAGGTGCATCGAGCGGAATAGGAAAAGCACTATCAGATAGACTTACTAAAGAAGGATATAACTTAGTCCTCTGCAGCCGCTCATTGGATACAGCACTTGAAAATGATAGTATCAGTGTTTGCAACGCTGACCTCTGTGAAGTAAACACTCCTGCAATTCTCCTTGAAAAAGCGCTGAAAGATTTCGGGAGCGCAGATTATCTGTTTGTAAATGCAGGAATAATTGAATCTGCCCCGATCGACACTATTGATATTGAAAAAATGTGTGCAATGATGCGTTTAAAAGTCGAAGCTTCCTTCAGACTGATATATACCTTTCTTAAGTACATGAAGAAAAACAACAAAGGTCATATTTTTATAACCTCAAGTGTACTTGGCACAAAGACAAGGGAAAATTCGGGCGCCTACGCCGCCGCAAATTTTGCACTCGAAGCTCTTGCAGAGTCATTACGCATGGAGCTGTCCGATACCGGTGTTCAGATTACCTGTATAGAACCCGGGCTTGTTAAGACAAACCTGCACCGCGACTGGCCTGTTCATCCGTCTGAGCTTTTAGGCATTTCCAATTGTCTTGATCCGTCTGATATTGCAGATGCTGTTATCGATGTTATTAACAAAAAGGATTATATCAGGATTCCCCGCATCATGATCTTACCCAAGGGACACAAAATTTAGCGAAATTAATCCGCAGATATTTAAGCTCTTAGAGCTTTAAGATTTACACAGACAGAAGAATTTGGCTTTTAAGTTCTTGAAAATAGCTAACGATAAGACTGTAACGTTCCCTTTCTTTTTCCTGTCTTTCTTATCTGTGTTGCCGAAGCTCGTTAGAGCTTAAGGCTCTGTGTTTATCTGTGGTTTTTATTCTCCATTCTTCCTTGTTTTACCCGAAATCTGTGTGTTTCCTTCGGAAACTATCAGGTATATAGATTAGTATCAGCGCTGCGCCAGCTCGCGCCTCATCTGTGTCTGCGAAGCGGTCTGTGTGTTCAGTGGTTAATATTCTTCCCGTCTTCCTTGCTTTACCCTAATATCTGTATAATCTGCGTCATCTGCGGATTCTTCTCCTCCCTCTCCCCTACTTTAATTATACAAAAGTCTTGCATTTACACTAAAACTGCTGGTATACTAATAAGAACATTTTTTTAAACTGGAGTTTTCTATGCTGGAATATACGCTTTCTTCACTCTTACGCGAACAGACACAAAAAAATCCTTCACAGGAATTCATGGTCTATGCAGACAGAGATCTGCGTTTTACCTATAAAGAGTTTGACAGCCGTGTTGACGATATGGCCCGCGGTCTATTAGCAATCGGTGTTAAAAAGGGCGATCACGTGGGTATTTGGGCGACAAATGTGCCCGACTGGTTAACCTACATGTTCGCAGCCGCCCGCATAGGAGCGGTAACAGTTACCGTAAACACCAGCTACAAACTTCACGAGCTTGAATACCTTGTTCACCAGTCTGATATTTCCACCCTCTGTCTTTCGGACGGCATGAAGGACAGCAATTATGTGTCCATGATAAAAGAACTCATACCCGAAATTAACGAGTTTGAACGCGGCTGCTTAAAGGCGAAAAAGTTTCCTGTTCTTAAAAATGTCGTTTTTATGGGGCCGGAGAAATTCCGCGGTATGTTTTCAACACCGGAACTTCTCCTTCTCGGTCAGCATGTTGATATTGACGAGGTTCTTTCTATAGAGAAAACGCTCACAACCCATGAAGTTATAAATATGCAGTATACTTCGGGGACGACAGGCTTTCCCAAGGGGGTTATGCTTTCTCATCATAATATTATCAACAACGGCTTCACCATAGGCGAGTGTATGAAGTACACCTCAAAAGAGCGGGTTTGTCTTCCGGTTCCCTTATTTCACTGCTTTGGTATAGTGCTCGGGGTTATGGCTGTTCTTTCGCACGGTGCCACCCACATCATGCTCGAAGCCTTTGATCCTCTTGTTGTGTTAGCCTCCGTCCATAAAGAAAAGTGTACTGCTCTTTATGGTGTTCCGACCATGTTCATAGCAGAACTTAATCATCCCATGTTTTCCATGTTCGATATGTCATCTCTTCGTACCGGCATAATGGCGGGCTCTCTTTGTCCGATCGATCTCATGAAGCAGGTTATGGCAAAGATGAACCTCACCGAGATTACGAGCGTGTATGGATTAACAGAGACATCTCCGGGTATGACACAGAGCCGAACCGATGATCCTATGGAAATTAGAGCTACAACTGTGGGTAAGGAACTTCCTGGAATTGAGGTAAAGGTAATAAATCCTGATACCGGCAAGGAATGCGCGGTAGGCGAGCAGGGCGAGATGTGCTGCAGAGGCTACAATGTTATGAAGGGCTACTACAAGATGCCCGAAGCTACTGCAGAAATAATCGACAAAGACGGTTTTCTTCATTCCGGGGACCTTGGTACAAAAGATGAGCAGGGCTTCTTCCGCATTACAGGACGCATAAAAGATATGATTATCCGCGGGGGTGAAAATATTTACCCCAGGGAAATTGAAGAATTCCTTCGCGTTATGCCCCAGATCAAAGATATTCAGGTTGCAGGCGTGAGCGACAAGCGTTTGGGGGAGATCACGGGTGCATTTATCATCTTAAAAGACGGAGAAGCCTTAACAGAGCAGGATGTACTCGAATACTGCAGAGGAAAAATTGCAAAGTACAAGACTCCTCAGCTTGTTATGTTTGTCGACGCCTTCCCCATGACCGGAAGCGGGAAAATTCAAAAATTCAAATTAGGCGAGATAGGCGCTGAGTACCGTAAGTCGCTCGGTATTGAATAAAACAAAGGGGTTTATGTATGAACGAAGAACTTAAAGGTGTAGCAGACCGGTTAAAAGGCTTGCGCGAAATTATGGATGTCTCGGTGGAAACTGCAGCACAGGTGTGCGGTATTACTCCTGCTCAATATGCATCTTATGAAACAGGCTTGACCGACATTCCGGTGAGTGTTCTGCACTCAATGGCAAAGAAGTATAACTTTGAAGTTACCACACTCATATCGGGCGATGAACCGAGAATGCACTCGTATTTTTTAACAAAAAAAGGCAAGGGCCTGTCTGTGGACAGAAGGGCCGATTATAAGTATCAGTCCTTAGCACACGGCTTTATCAACAGAAAAGCGGATCCTTTTATTGTCACCGTAACCCCCGAGCAGACAAAGGAAATGCATTTTAATGCTCACACCGGTCATGAGTTTAATTATATGATCGAAGGTACCATGCGCGTTGTTATAGATTCCAAAGAATTAATTTTGGAAGAAGGCGATTCTCTGTATTTTGACGCCTCTCTAAAACACGGTATGCAGGCTCTTAATAACAAAAGTGCAAAATTTCTTGCAGTAATTCTATAACAATGAAGGTCTAATAATGGAAGAATTATTTTTAAAACAAACAGAGTTTTCATCATCAGATGATTTTAGAAAAAACTATGCGCTAAACGTTCCTGAGAATTTTAACTTTTCATACGATGTGCTCGATGTGCTTGCACAAAAAACACCGGATGCAAAAGCTCTTGTGTGGTGTAATGATGACGGTGAAGATTATACTTTTACCTACAGCGAAATGAAAAAGTATTCAGATATGACAGCTTCTTTTTTTATGCAGAAGGGTATTAAAAAAGACGACAAGGTTATGCTCATACTAAAACGGCGCTACGAGTTCTGGTTTTCAATTCTCGCACTTCACAAAATAGGCGCAGTTGCAATCCCTGCAACGCACATGCTCACCAAAGACGATCTTGTTTACAGAAATAATGCCGCAAGCGTTACTACAATTGTTGCAGCCTACGACGAAAAAGTTATGTCAAATGTAGAAGCATCGATGAGCGAGTCTTCCAGTTTAAAAACACTTATATCAGCAAGCGGTGTAGAAGGATTGTATGCCGGCTCTTACTATGCAAAAAAAAGAGAGAAGTGGGCGGATTTTAACGAAGGTATTGTATCGGCTCCCGCATTTCCAAAGCTCGACCGAAAAGCAGTAAATACAAACGACGACATCATGGTCTTGTATTTCACCTCCGGTACTACAAACCATCCCAAGATGGTAGCACACGATTTTACCTATCCGCTGGGGCATATAGTGACAGCCAAATACTGGCAGTGTGTTACAAAGGGAGGGCTCCATCTTACGGTGGCAGACACCGGCTGGGCAAAGGCCGTTTGGGGTAAACTATACGGGCAGTGGATCTGTGAATGCGCAGTCTTTGTCTACGACTACAGCTCAAAATTTAAACCTGTCGATCTTTTAGTTCAGATCGAAAAATTCGGCATCACCTCTTTCTGCGCTCCTCCAACCATTTACCGCTACCTTATTCAGGAAGATATGGCCATGTATAATTTATCAACATTGAAGGATGCCTGTACTGCAGGAGAGCCATTATCAGATGAGGTGTACAATAAGTTCAAGGCTCAGACAGGATTAGGTCTTCTCGAAGGATTCGGCCAGACAGAAACAACACTATCGCTTTTGAATTTTAAGGGCGAAAAGGTGAAGCCCGGTTCAATCGGAAAGCCTGCACCATTTTACAATATTGCCCTTTTAAAAGAAGATATGAGCGAGTGTGTTGACGGCGAAATCGGCGAAATAACCTTTCCATTATCCGGCGGAAAATTCCCCGGCCTTTTTAAGGAATACTACCGCGACGAAGAAAAAACAAAGGCGGTCATGCACGACGGTTACTACTTTACGGGGGACACGGCATGGCGCGATGAAGACGGCTTTTACTGGTTTGTTGGAAGATCCGATGACGTTATAAAATGCTCAGGCTACAGAATCGGAACCTTCGAAGTAGAGAGCGTTCTCATGCAGCACCCTGCTGTCGTTGAATGCGCTGTTACAGGCGCTCCCGATGAGGTAAGAGGGCAGGTTGTAAAAGCTACTATCGTCCTCGCTGCAAAATACAAACCGGGAAATGACGAGCTTGTAAAAGATATCCAAAACTTTGTTAAAGAAATTACGGCTCCGTATAAGTATCCGCGTATTGTGGAATTTGTCGATGAACTTCCAAAAACCATAAGCGGTAAAATAAAGCGGCGCGATATTAGAGCAAAAGAGTAAGAAGAGGAAAAGCAAAAAGGAAGCAAAAAGACACCCCAAAAAATGCACAAAAGAACACAGGCAGGGGTGTGCTTTAACTTCCTATTTTTAATAATGTGTATTATCAGTTTATTTAAAATGAATGAGGTAATTTCAAATGTTTCTACGGGTGCAGTCCATTGATCATATCGGTGAGAGTTTTTTGTACAATACCCCATGCTTTATTATCTGAATATTGTGCATTGGTTGTTGCCATGAGCGACGCAATTCCATGCACGAGTAAACTTATGCGTTCCAGAATATTTAATGCGTCTCCCTTCGTAAGTGAATGGCTTTCTATAAGATGATTCAACAATAATTGATTCGTTTTGTAATTCATTCTTGAAAGCTGAAACTCTGAACCTGCACAGTATGTTGAAAGAAAAATAAGGGAAAATACATTTTTGTCATTTCGTGCAAGGTGAATGAGAGAAAGACAGCTTATCTTAAAAAATTCTATGTTGTCTTTTTCTGCAAGGATGCCCTGTTCAAATTCGTTACAGGAAAAGTCATGCACAGCCTGCCTCAGATCTTCCATTGTCGGGTACTGACTGAATACAGGCTGGGTTGAGCAGCCTATTTTCGCCGCCACAGCGCGTGAGTTTACAGATTCTATTCCTCCTTCTCTTACGAGATTTAGAGCAGCTTCCATAATCATTTCTTTTGTTATACGTTGTCTGGGCGGCATATGGCATCCTTTTTTATGCTAGTAGTGTTTCAATAATACCACAACATTCATAAAAATTCATTATTTTAGGCACCGGGTATGAGGGGTTTCCCTCTGCAAGAGCTTTTTTTGCAATGAGCGGAATATCAGGTTTTTTGAGTTCCGGTATTTTATGCGTGATGCCGAATGCCGTGTTGAGCGATTCAATATGCTCTATCAGTTTTGCAGCAGAATACGCTGTAGAGTCTTCCTTCTTTGCTAGTCCTGAATACACTGCAATTTCTGCAAGCTTTTTTTCTACACTTTTCCCGTAAAACCGCAAGACTAAGGGTAGAATTGCCGCATTTGTTTTTCCGTGATTTGAATTATACAGTGCGCCGAATGCATGAGAAATCGTATGAACATAACCGGTGTACGCTCTTGTAAATGCATTTGCCGCATAATTTGATGCAAGAAGCATATTGCGTCTTACTCTTGTATCATTTTAATATAACAGGTGTTATATAACAAAAGGTATATATAAGAATGAGTTTTGTCAAGCAGTATAAGAAAATTGAATTATTTTTCTTGTTATTAATGTGTAAAGAGCCGTAAGCCTGTCTGTATGAGTTTCATGTTGTACTCGTCCGCAGCCTCAAGGACTCCGCTGTCGCGTACCGAACCTCCTGCATGTGCTATGCATGAGACGTTGGTTTTGTGAGCGCGATCAATGTTGTCTCTAAACGGAAAGTATGCATCCGACGATATACAGATGCCGTTAAACTGTTTAAAAAACTGTATTCTTTCCTGTAATGAAAACTGAGGAAGGTTTTGTCCTATTATAGCTTGAATATGTTTTTTTTCTTCTTCGTACAGTGTCTCAGAGGTGAGTATTTGGTCAATGAGGTTTGCCTTATCAACTTTTTTATACCCAGACGGGAACGTTATATTTCGTATTGTACTGCTTTGCTGTAACAGCCACTTTTCCGCCTTGGTGCAGGCTAGTCTTGTGCAGTGTATTCTCGACTGCTGGCCGGCTCCTGTTCCGATTATCTGTCCGTCGTAAGCGGCGCATACCGAGTTTGACTGTGTGTATTTAAGCGCGATTGTTGCGACAAGGAGCGATTCTATTTCTGCCTCAGTTATCTCTTTATTTTTTGATACTATGTCAGAAAAAATATTTCTTGTTATATGAGCCGTATTACGCAGCTGGGAAAACTCAAATCCGTAATAATCCCGTTTTTCAATTTCTTCCGGTTCATACTCAGGATCTATTTTAAGGATGACGAACTCCCCCTTCTTTTTCTGCTTTAGTATTTCGAGGGCTTCACTGTCATAGTCCGGTGCAATGATCAGGTCGCACACTTCCTGTTTTAAAAACTCTGCAAGGCAACTATCAACTTTTCCGCTTACTGCCGCCGCATCTCCATACGAACTCATACGGTCTCCGCCGCGTGCCCTAATGTAGGCAGTGGTTACTTCCGAGTACTCTTTTTTTGCAAGGAACTGTGACTGCAAATATTCATCTGTTAAGGGCTTTGCAACAGCAGCTCCTGCTGGGCTTACGTGCTTAAAAGAGGCCGCTCCCTCTTTTCCTGTTGCAGTTTTCAGCTCCTTAGCAAGCTGCCATGCGCTGAAGGCGTCGAGCAGGTTAATGTAGCCGGGTTTACCGTTAAGAATTTGAAGGGGAGATTTTTTCCCTGTAAACAAAACTTCTGCCGGCGTCTGGTGTGGATTACATCCGTATTTTAACGTGATATTCATGGTATTTCCTTATTAAAATAAATCGTCTATGTTTCCGATTTTAAACTCAATAAAAAATCTGTCGGGCCTCTCCAGTATAGGCAGGGCGCCGTCGTTTAAAACATAATGCACATTGTTGTGAATAAGTTTTTTAAAAAGTTCAGAATCCCATCCGATGGACATACTCATATTGTTCCAGATTAGCGAAAAAAATGCAACATCAACGGAATACTCCTTCCCATTATATAAGGTAACAACGCTGTTTCTGGAAACTTCCTCTGGAATCTGTATATCGCCGTTATTCCAAATTTCCCATAGATTAATATGCCTCTCCCCTGCCCAAAGATTAAAGCCCGCT
>Ga0116149_1003617_pt1 | contig 15856 bp, 15 predicted proteins | sample AD_UKC057_MetaG_FD_89787 | JGI IMG/M metagenome (GOLD analysis project Ga0116149, IMG submission 89787) | Active sludge microbial communities of municipal wastewater-treating anaerobic digesters from USA - AD_UKC057_MetaG | ecosystem: Engineered > Bioreactor > Anaerobic > Digestate | place: USA... | reverse complement strand
GTTTTTCAGTGCCAGCCATTCATGCATTGCGATGGCTTTAAAAGAACTGTAACTACCTGCAAGTTTGTCGATTATCTCTGATTGAAACGCGGAGTCCCATTCGCTCCGGTAGCTGATGCGGTATACCCCTCCCTCTGGTGCGACTGCCTGATCAGGCACTGGCATTACTGCACTCTGATAATGCCGCTGCACCTGTCGTTCCGAAACCTGAGCATACGCCCGCGATTTTTCGATCGCCGGGGTAAGATACTCTTCTCTGATTCGTGAATATTCGGTGTCGGCAACCAGTAAAATGCTACATGCTGCGTCGCAATATTTTTTAAGTAACATGTGCAGAAACCGGTGGTATGCCCCGAAGTCAGCTCCGTTAACACCGTTTTTATGAAGCAGGTACTGCTTTTGGTTTCCTTCGGGAGTGCAGATTATTACCCGGTTGGTGCCGGCAAAAACCAGCAAGTTGTGTGAATTATTGTTTTTCATGATGCTTAATCGATAGGTGAATTAATTTTATGATTCCTTGAATTAAAATGGTTGTTGCTGCGATAATTATCAGATAGTTCATGACTTTCTTTTTCTGCAAATAACGTTATAAATCAGCGAATTGGTTTATCAATTAAGTGAATTGTGTTGTGAATGAACCGTTGATGAAAATTCATTATATTTATGAAAAATTCATTAATTAATTTTGATAATAATGAATTAAGTACTATATTTGTACTTTCAACTACGTATGGAGGCCGGTTATAAATTCAATAACAGCGACGCAATTGTTGCACTGCAACATGTACGACTGCTTTTAAAAACATCGGCCAATTGCTATGCCCTGTGCTTCGATGGCAGCGAAAAATTGCTCAAACTCTATCGTTTTCCGTATTCCGAAAGCGAAATGAACTATATTGAGGTTGAAAACACCGATATAATCACTGGTTTACGCAGGCCGAAGAAAGCAGGAGCACAATGGTTGATGCCGGGTTCCCTCCCATTTGTATCGCACAGTGTGCAAGCCCATTCGCTGGATATTTTTGCTGAATCTGATAAAACCATGCTTTGCCTGCGCATCGCTGATGCTGCCGACGGTCTCCATGACCTTCTGGTGATTGATTTCCGTAAAGACCCGGGTGTTTTTGGCGTTGCCTTGCTGCAAAAGGACAGCGATGTGCAATATAAAGACCTTTTGTCGGCGTTGATATCAGGAAGTGTTGCGGCTGTGCTGAAGCAAGCCGCAAGCGAGCGCCTGGTTTTTGATTCGGCAAGTAAGCAGCTGACCCGTATCCTCGACATATCGCAAAAGCATAAAGCGGCTGCCGAAACCGAAAAGAAATTGCATAAGCAAACGGTGGCTAATCTGGCTAACGAATATGCCATCAGGCTGTCGCTGGAATATGGTCGTAATGTAATCATTTCGGAAGCTGCACACGAAGTGCTTTGGGAACACCGCGACTGTATGCATGCCTTGAACAATATTGTAGAGGATGCCCTGAAATATTACCTGAGTCAGTTTCCCGGACAAACAGGGGCTATTGTGCTGCACGAAGAGTTTTTCGATTTTCCGGTTTTCGAAAAATCGGAGCTTCGTGAAATTACAGGACAGGTGAAACCCGATTTATCGCGGGCACAAAAGTCAGAACAGTTCCTCTATCGCCTGAAAGGCGGTGTGGAGAAAGCCATGGCGCAGAACCTGCCGCTTACCGGTAAAATCGTTGGTCCGTTGTGTGAACCCACTATAACAGCACCCGGAATATCGGAGTACCTTGGTAAACATAAAGTGAGTATTGCCAATGTAATCAACCGCAATCCCGAGCGGTGGAAGCTGCTCACCTCGCAGTTTAAACCGGTGCAGAACATCGATTTAAATGCTTACCCGGTAATAAAAAATAAAGTAAACTAATCCTTGCTTTTCTCTTCGTGGTAATCCTGTTCGGTGTTTACCTCCCAGATATTCGCATTATCGTTGCGTTGACTGATAATGTTCTGTACAGCGGTAATGGCCGTCAACATGCTATGGTCTGAGTTGTTGTAGCGGTGCATTCCGCTGCGGCCAATCAGAAATAAATTGGGGATGCTATCGGTAAATTTCCGCACCGTGCCAAATTGTTCGTAGGCGCCAAAATACACAGGATAGGTGTTTTCCATGCGCAGCACCGTAGCATCGAGTACTTCCGATGACGAGGCAATGCCCATATCGCTAAGCTCGCGCACCGCCATTCCGATGAGTGAATCATTGCCGGCAGTCCACATTGTGTCGTTTTCGTTGCAAAAGTATTCCAGCCCAAGCCAGACCTTCGAAGTATCACTGACCATAAAGGGACTCCAGTTGTTGAAAATTTGTATCCGCCCCATGTTGACACCGGGTTCCTGTACGTATATCCAGTTGTCGGGAATCAGTCTGTTGCGCGTTTCTATTTTGGTAGAGTTCTCAATGTTAAGTTTGTTCAACAGTAATCCCACAGTGATAAAATTGCGGTGCTGAAGCTTCTCGGAAACAGCCCTGACTGCAGCGGGAACATCGTTGATTCCGGCAATCAGGTCTTTTACAGTAGCCGTTGAAAAAACGTAGTCTATATTGTTGAAAACAAGTTCTTTATTGTTTATTTTATCGAAGCATGAAATGGTGAATTTTCCGTTTGAATCCCGCTGTAATTTTTTAAATTCGCAATGCATTACCAGGCGGGCACCCTGATCGGTAATCAGCGAAGCTACTTTCTCCCACAATTGACCGGGACCGTATTTTGGGTACAAAAAACGGTCAATCAGGCTGGTCTCTTTATCTTTTTGGGCAATATCGTTTTTCTTCGATGCGAACAGCGATTTAATGTAATGCCCTATTACCCGGCTTACCGACAGTCCTTTGATGCGTTGTGCTCCCCACTCGGCCGAAATGCTGCTGCATGGTATTCCCCAAACTTTTTCGGTGTAGTCTTTAAAAAACGTTTCGTACAAGGCTTTGCCAAAACGATTAATAAAGAAGTCTTCGAGCGATTTTTCGTTTTTGCGTGGCGATATCCGTGCCTTCAAGTAACTGAACCCGATACGGACAATCCTGCGAAATCCCAGATTCCTGATGGTATTGGCATTTAGGCTGACCGGATAATCGAAAAAGCGACGCAGGTAATAAATGCGCGAAAGGCGTTCCCGGGTAAGAAAACATTCATCGGTTGCGAGTGGCCAGGTTTCGTTTTTGGCAATTATTTCGGGCGACTCAATCAACGGAAAAATATTTTGCCACCACTGCATCACAGTGTCCGATTTTGAGAAAAAACGATGGCCACCCAGATCAATACGGTTCCCCTTATAGTTCACGGTTTTCGAAATTCCCCCGATATCTCCCGATTTTTCGGCAACAATAACTTCAATATCCGTGTGCCGAAGCAATTCGTGAGCTGCCGTAAGGCCTGCCGGCCCTGCGCCTATAATGAATGCGGTACCCTGTATTGCTGCTTTTTGGTTCATCGCCGGCAAATCTACAAAAAAAACGAATTGTTGCTGTGTGACATTTTTGTCAAAATATTTGGTATAGTATTGGTTTATTTCATACTTTTGAAAATTCTTAAACTTAACAAAATGAAAAGAATCAGTGTATTATTTGCGGCAATCTGCCTTGCAGGCATTGGTGCTGTTATGGCACAGGATCAACCGGCTAAACCCGTTGATATTGTTTTCGAAAAGACCATTATCGATTTTGGTGACATTCCGTACAAAAGCGAAGCTAAAGGCGTTTTCGTTTTTAAAAACATCTCTTCCAAGCCCATCGCGCTGACCAATGTGAAAGCTTCCTGTGGATGCACCACCCCCGAATGGAGCAAAGAGCCCATCAAGAAAAAGAAAAAGGGACAGATTGTGGTTACTTATGATACACAGCGTATTGGTAACTTCAATAAAACCATTTCGGTATTTACCGACCGACAGGACAATCCGGTTCAGTTGCAGATTAAAGGTAACGTGCTGCCTCCCGTTGAAGGTGATCCGAACTACGATGAATATCAGAAAAAACAGTCTGACAAAAAGCAGATAAATAAGGACCCAAACGGCAAACAGATTCAAAAAGCCGATGACAAAAAATTAGAAGAAAAACCCAATAAATAATCTTTTTTATGCCTTTTATTTCAGAAAAAGGATTGGCGATGCCGGCATCACCAATCAGAAAGCTTGTTCCCTATGCTGAAGCAGCCAAATCGCGCGGTGTTAAAGTCTATCACCTCAATATTGGTCAGCCCGATATTAAAACTCCCGAAATTGCCCTCGAAGCAGTACGGAATCTGAAGGACAAAGTAATCGAGTATTCGCATTCGGCCGGTAATGCCGGTTACCGTAACAAACTGGCCGCCTCCTACCGTAAAATTGGTCTCGATGTGCAGCCCGAAGACATTCTGGTTACCACCGGTGGTTCCGAAGCCATCACTATGGCCTTTATGACGACCTGTAATCCGGGCGACGAAGTAATTATCCCAGAGCCGTTCTATGCAAACTATAATGGTTTTGCCATTACTGCAGGTGTTCAGATTATTCCGGTAACTTCGAGTGTCGAAAACGACTTTGCACTTCCCCCCATGGCTGAATTCGAAAAACTGATAACTCCGAGAACCCGTGGTATTGTTATCTGTAACCCGAACAACCCCACCGGATATCTGTATTCGAAGAGTGAACTCGAAGTGCTTGCCGGATTGATTAAGAAATATGACCTCTACCTGTTTTCCGACGAAGTATACCGTGAATTTTGCTACGATGGCAACGAACACTTCTCTGCCATGAATCTGAAGGGTATCGAAGAGAATGTGATTATGATGGATTCGGTCTCGAAGCGCTACAGCATGTGCGGAGTTCGCGTGGGTTGTATGGTTACCAAAAACAAAGAGGTTATCTGTACGGCACTTAAATTTGCTCAGGCAAGGCTTTGTCCGCCATCGCTGGGGCAGATTGCATCGGAAGCTGCCTTAGAAACAGGAAAAGAGTACTTTACTGAGGTGTATGACGAATATATTGCCCGCCGCAATTTTATGGTTGACCGGCTGAACGAAATGAAAGGTGTGTATTGCCCGAAACCCAAAGGCGCTTTCTATACCGTGGTGAAATTGCCGATTGACGACGCCGACCGCTTTGCCCAGTGGTTACTCGAAGATTTCGAGTACAACAAACAAACCGTGATGGTTGCTCCTGCTACCGGTTTTTATACGACTCCCGGATTGGGAAAAAACGAAGTGAGGATTGCCTATGTTCTTAAAATCGAAGACCTTGCCAATGCGATGGAAACATTGAAACATGCATTGGAAGTCTATCCCGGCAGGACAATCTGATAATGATAATGAAGGGCCGCAAGGCCCTTTAATTTTGAATATTACTTTTTAAGATATTGCATTATTCAGCCATTCTGAATTTCAACATTACCGGATTATGGTCGGAATGCACAAAACCCAGGTTGATACAATACACCGTATCAACCGTAATATTGGGTGAAACCAGAAAACAATCGATTACGGTGGTTCCGGTGTTGCCTTTTGTGTAGGCTTTATCCACCATGCGGTTGGTGGGTGTGCGGTTGTCGAACGCCCACTTCCACCCTTTCGGGGTAAAATCGGCAGGTACCGGCAAAGAATAGCCCGCTTCGAAACGGTCGTGCCTGAACTGAGGTTCAAAACCCGGAGGCATCTGGTTCCAGTCGCCACCGACCACTATAAAGTTTCCTGCTGCATATTCACGCTCAATATACATCTTCAGGAATTCCATTTCTATCTTTCGCTGCGATCCATCGTCGAAAGCCGAATTGTGGGTGTTAACCAACATCAGTTCTTTACCATTGCTGAGCTGATACCGCAGCACCATAGCACAACGGTCGAGGTTGAAATAGCGCATCGGAAATCTTTCGTTCGACGGATAGGCCCGCCGCACTACCGATTTCGGATTAAACTTCGATAAAGTGACCAGCCCGCTTTCTACCTTCCCCATAGGCGTGGTTATGGGCATCGGGACAAATTTCACACGATAATTGGGCGCATAGTATGCTTTATATCCATCAAGGTGCTTCAGGCTCCAGAAATTGTCGAATTGCTTGGTTCCATAGCTGCGTTTGGAGCCGTTATCGACCTCCTGAAGCAGAATCAGGTGACTGCTGGTGTCGGCCTGCAGAAAATCCTGGATCTCGATGAAATTCTCGAAAAAAACTTCTTTTTCGGGCCTTACTTTGGTGCCACCATCGTAGAAAAAATCCATATCGCAGCTTAAGCCACAGTAACCAATGTTCCAACTGAGTATTTCGATCGATTTACCCGGATTCAGTGTGTCGTAGGTATTGCTTTCGTCAATTATAACAGCCTGGGGGGGCTTGTAATCGCAGGCGATGTTCAGCACCAGCACACCTATCGGATATGCCAGCATCAGCAGCAAAATAATAATTGCCCAGACCGTGATTTTATATATTCTGTGTTTTGTCAAAGTCCATCCCTGAATTTTCCGAAACAAAAATATAGGTTTTTTTTAAAGTATGAATATGTTTTTTGGGTGATGCATAATTTCTTGTTTTATGCTTTTTTTAGATATTTTTGCAGCAACAAAACAAAAAACGGATGTTTGAGAATTTAACCGACAGATTAGAGCGATCGTTTAAACTGCTGAAAGGCGAAGGAAAGATTACCGAAGTAAATGTGGCTGAAACACTTAAGGATATCAGGCGTGCCCTTCTGGATGCCGACGTCAACTTTAAAACAGCCAAGCAGTTTACCGAAAATGTGAAGGATAAGGCCATGGGTCAGGATGTGCTGAAGGCAGTGAAACCCGGCCAGATGATGGTGAAAATTGTGCACGAAGAGCTTACGGCCCTCATGGGTTCGTCGGCTACCGATATCACCCTGAAAAACCGACCGGCAGTGATTCTGATGTCGGGCTTGCAGGGTTCGGGGAAAACCACTTTCTCGGGCAAGCTGGCCAATATGCTGAAGACCAAGAAATCGCGAAAACCCTTACTGGTAGCCTGCGACATCTACCGCCCCGCCGCTATCGAGCAATTGAAAATTCTAGCCGCTCAGATTGAAGTGCCGGTGTATGCCGATCCCGAAAACAAAAATGCCGTTGACATTGCCCGTGCTTCGCTGCGCTATGCCAAAGAGCAAAACTGCGATACCGTTATCATCGACACCGCAGGTCGTCTGGCTATCGACGAGCAGATGATGCGCGAAATTAAAGCCATTAAAGATGCCGTGAACCCCGACGAAATTCTGTTCGTGGTCGATTCGATGACCGGTCAGGATGCGGTGAATACTGCCAAAGAGTTTAACGACCGCCTCGACTTCGACGGTGTGATACTTACCAAACTCGACGGTGATACCCGTGGTGGTGCTGCGCTTTCCATCAGAAGTGTGGTTGACAAACCCATCAAGTTTATTGGTACCGGCGAAAAAATGGATGCCATCGATGTGTTTCACCCCGAACGTATGGCTACCCGTATTCTCGGTATGGGCGACATTGTTACCCTGGTCGAAAAAGCACAGGAACAGTTCGATGCCGAGGAATCGCGTAAACTGCAGAAAAAAATTGCCCGCAACGAGTTTAATTTCGACGATTTTCTGAAGCAGATTCAGCAGATTAAAAAAATGGGGAACTTCAAAGACATTGCATCAATGATTCCCGGTGTGGGCAAAGCCCTGAGCAAAATGGACATCGATGAAGATGCTTTCAAAGGCATCGAAGCTATCATAAAAAGTATGACTCCCGAAGAGCGCAGCAACCCGAAGGTAATAAACGGCAGCCGCCGCAAACGTATTGCCGATGGCAGTGGTACTACCGTGCAGGACGTTAACCGCTTGCTGAAACAATTCGACGAAACACGCCGCATGATGCAAATGATGACCGATAAAAACAACGCCCGCAAAATGATGGGCCGTATGCCGAAAAAACACTAAAAAACTGATTGTTATGCAACTGATTGACGGGAAACTGATTTCGGAAGCGATGATTTTCGAAATCAAGCAAAGGGTTGATGCTATTGTGGCCTCGGGCAGGCGTGCCCCCCACCTTGCAGCGATAATTGTGGGTAACGACGGTGCAAGCGAAACCTATGTGGGTCACAAAGAAAAAGCCTGTGCCAAAGTGGGTTTCAGTTCGACCATTGTCCGCTTTCCCGAAAACATTCAGGCTAGCGTATTGCTCGACAGGATAGCCAAAATCAATGCCAACCCAGACATCGACGGCCTTATTGTGCAGTTACCCCTGCCCGCTCACATCGACGAACAACCGGTAATTGAAGCCATTGATCCCGGCAAGGATGTCGATGGGTTTCACCCGGTAAATTTAGGCAAATTGCTCGCCGGAATCCCCGCTTTTGTTTCGGCCACCCCGTTTGGCATTATCGAATTGCTCAGGCGATATCAGATCGAAACCGAAGGAAAACACTGCGTGGTTATTGGCCGCAGCAATATTGTCGGTAAACCCGTGGGTGTGCTCATGGCCCGGAACAGTTATCCCGGAAACGCTACAGTAAGCATGTGCCACAGTAAAACAAAAAATTTAAAAGAACTGTGCCTGTCGGCTGATATTCTGATAGTTGCCATAGGACGACCCAATTACCTTACTGCCGATATGGTGAAACCCGGCGCCGTGGTAATCGATGTGGGAATAACCCGCATACCCAGCGACAAAACCAAATCGGGATGGAAACTGGTCGGTGATGTCGATTTCGAAAATGTTGCACCCAAATGCAGTTACATCACCCCTGTACCGGGCGGTGTGGGTTTGATGACCATTGTTTCGCTGCTGAATAATACCCTCGATGCTTACCTGCAAAAACACCCCGGCGTATGAGCTATTTCGAAGAAGTGCTTACACGCAGCAACCACACACACGAAGACATTGTGCAAATGCTTCAGGCCGAAGGCGACGACTATGTACGACTGCTCGACTTTGCCTACCGGACCAAACAACAGCATATAGGTAATAAGGTCTATTTCAGGGGATTGGTCGAATTGTCGAATATTTGCGACAAAAACTGTTTGTATTGCGGTATCCGTAAGGACAACGAAAACGTGAAGCGCTATGTGGTTACCGACGACGAGGTAATCGGCTGTGCCGAATATGCATACGAACGAAACTGGGGGTCGGTGGTTATACAATCGGGCGAGCTCAACACCGATAATTTTGTGAACCGCATCGAAAGCCTGTTGAAAAAAATCAAGCAGATTGGCAATGGGGCACTGGGAATTACGCTGTCGTGCGGCGAACAAAGCGAAGATGTGTATAAACGTTGGTTCGATGCCGGCGCGCACCGCTATTTGCTCCGTATTGAGGCTTCGTCACCCGAGTTGTACTCAAAAATTCATCCCAACGACGAATTGCACCGCTACAAAAACCGGCTGGCAGCCCTCGAGCGCCTTAAGAAAGCAGGATATCAGACCGGAACCGGAGTTATGATAGGACTTCCGTTTCAAAGCATCGAAGACCTTGCCGACGATATTGTGTTTATGCGCGATTTTGACATCGATATGTGCGGCATGGGACCCTATATCGAACATGCCGAAACCCCGCTGTATCAGTACCGTAAGGCGCTGCCCCCGCTCAGCGAAAGGCTGCTCCTCACCTTCCGGATGATTGCCACGCTGCGCATTGTGATGAAAGATGTTAATATTGCTTCGACTACTGCACTGCAAACCATCGACCCGCGTGGACGAGAAACAGGGCTGAAATCGGGTGCCAATATAATTATGCCCAATATTACCCCGGTGAAATATCACGACGATTATAACCTCTACAAAGGAAAACCTCAGATACCATTCGAAACCGATGAATACCTGAAACAACTCGAACAACAAATAAACCGGGCAGGCGACGAAATTGCCTATGGCTCATGGGGCGACCCGAAGCATTTCTTCAGGAGGAAGTAAGCAGGTTTTATTCGGTGAAATTGCAAAATTTGCTTAAGCATTTAATTAATTGATTTCCTAATATGTATTGCTGATCCATGAATCCAAGTATCTAACCCCGCTCCAGCCCTCGTTTAAAATTATTAAAAAAATGTTAAATTTATTTTGGTAAATAAGTTCTTTATTACTTTATTTGAACCAAATTTGATTGCATAAAACAGTTTAATTTTTTAATTTTACCGCAAGGCAACTTAGAAAACAAAGCGCATGAAGATTTTCAGAAAAATATTCAATTTTTATTACGAAGGATTTCGTGATATGCCTAAATGGGGGCGCATGGCCTGGGCCATCATTCTGTTGAAAGGCCTCATTATTTTTATACTGGTCAAGTTTCTGTTCTTTCCCAATTACCTGAAGAAGAATTTTGAGACCGACGAAGAGCGTGGAAATTATGTATTTGAACAATTAACCAATACAACTGACGATTATGATGCTACTGAACGTTGACCCGTCGCTGATCGACTGGTCTAGGGCGCAATTTGCGCTAACGGCAATGTATCACTGGATTTTTGTACCCATCACGCTGGGTATATTATTCATCATTGCCATCATGGAATCAATCTATGTGAAAACCGGAGATCCCGAGTGGAAGCGGATTACCAAATTCTGGATGAAGCTGTTCGGGATAAATTTTGCCATTGGGGTTGCCACGGGTATTATCCTCGAATTTGAATTTGGTACCAACTGGTCGAATTATTCCTGGTTTGTGGGCGATATTTTTGGTGCGCCGCTGGCCATCGAAGGTATTATGGCCTTCTTTATGGAATCGACCTTTATTGCCATTATGTTTTTTGGATGGAACAAAGTGGGGAAAAAGTTTCACCTTGCTTCCACCTGGCTCACCGCTATCGGAGCCAACCTTTCGGCCTTGTGGATATTGGTAGCCAATGGCTGGATGCAGTTCCCCGCCGGGATGGAGTTCAATCCGCTCACGGCACGCAACGAAATGGTGAACTTCTGGGATGTGTTCCTCTCCCCTGTTGCCATCAATAAATTTGTTCATACCATTTCGAGCGGATACATTGTGGCATCGTTGTTTGTGGTGGGTGTAAGCTCATGGTTTCTGCTGCGAAAACGCGAAACACTGCTGGCGAAACGAAGCATCGTGATTGCTGCAGTTTTCGGCCTCGTGGCAAGTGCTTCGATATTGTTTACAGGCCATGGATCAGCCGTGCAGGTAGCGCAAAAGCAACCCATGAAACTGGCTGCCATGGAAGGATTATATAAGGGAGGCGAAAGAGCCGAGTTTATTGGTATAGGTGCCCTGACACGCGATAAAAAGGTGAACGATGGAAAAGATGCCTTTGCATTTAAGTTTGCTTTCGACGGAATGTTATCGTATCTGATTGCTTTCGATAAAAACCATTATGTTCCCGGTATCGAAGACCTGGTGAACGGAGTACCCGAACGGGGTATTCTCTCGGCGCAGGAACGTATCGACCGGGGAAAACTGGCGATAAATTCGTTACGCAACTATAAGCAGGCACTCAAAAACGGTGATGCCGAACTGGCTGCTGCCGAACTTAAGGTGTTTGAAGAAAACTACCAGCATTTTGGATATGGCTATCTCGAAAAACCTGAAGACATTGTGCCGCATGTGCCCCTGGTGTTCTACAGTTTTCACACCATGATATTTTTGGGTGGATTATTCATTTTGATGTTTGCCGCTTTCCTGTGGTTTACCATGCGCAACAAAATTGAAACCCTCCGTTGGCGCAAGCCCTTGTTCTGGTTGGGTGTACTGGGTATTCCGCTGGGATTTATTGCCTCCGAGGCAGGTTGGATTGTTGTTGAAGTTGGCCGTCAGCCCTGGGTAGTTCAGGATCTGATGCCGGTTTCGGCAGCCGTAACGCGGATTTCGTCAGCATCGGTTCAGATTACCTTCTGGGTGTTTGCCGTGATATTTACAGCCCTGCTGATTGCCGAAGTGAGTATTATGACACGTCAAATAAAAATAGGACCCAAGAAAGGAGAATAAGCCATGATAACAAGTATTTCGTTTCTCGCATTGCAGCAATACTGGTGGTTACTTGTATCGGTATTGGGTGCTATTCTGGTGTTCCTGATGTTTGTTCAGGGTGGCCAGACATTTATCTTCAGTATGGGTAAAACCGAACTGGAACGTTCGCTGCTGGTGAATACCCTGGGGCGTAAATGGGAATTTACCTTTACAACCCTGGTAACATTTGGCGGGGCATTTTTTGCGTCGTTTCCCCTCTTCTACAGTACGAGTTTTGGTGGTGCCTACTGGGTTTGGACACTGGCACTGCTGGCCTTTGTGGTGCAGGCAGTAGCCTACGAGTTCCGGTCGAAACCCTCGAATGTACTGGGCAAGAAAACCTTTGAGGTGATGCTTTTCCTGAATGGTTTGCTGGGCACCGTGCTCATTGGAACGGCTGTTGGAACCTTTTATAACGGTGCCAATTTCTCACACGACTTTCTGAATCATGTCGACTGGCATCACCCGGCCCGTGGACTCGAAGCAGTGCTGAACCTTCACAACGTATTGCTGGGTCTGACCGTATTTCTGCTGTCGCGTGTGCTCGGACTCCTGTATTTTTTGAATACCATCGATCACGAAACCATAGTACAGCGTTCGAAAAAATGCCTGCTTTACAATGCCATACCTTTTGTGGTGGCATTTCTCAGCTTCACCATCTGGCTGATGCTGAAACCCGGTTTTGCTGTGAATCCCGACACCGCTCAGGTGTATATGCAGGACTACAAATACCTGATTAATCTGATTGAGATGCCTGTAGTACTTGTTATGTTCCTGCTGGGTGTTGTGGGTGTTCTTTTTGGGATAATCAGAACCCTGTGGCCCGGAAAAACCTACGATAAGGGAATATGGTTTTCGGGTATCGGAACATTTCTGACAGTGCTCAGTTTGTTTCTGATAGCCGGTTACAACAATACAGCCTTCTACCCTTCGCTGGTAGATATCAATCAATCGCTGACCATTACCAATGCCAGCAGCAGTATGTATACCCTCAAGGCAATGTCGGTGGTTTCGCTGCTGATACCATTTGTGTTGGCTTACATTGTTGTCGCATGGCGTTCCATTAACAAAAAGAAAATCGACAAGAGCGAAATCGAAGATTCAACAGAACATAACTACTAAAAACCAAGCCATATGAAATATACTACCGAAATACTTACGCTGCTGATGTGGCCGGTAATCATTGCCATAACCTATGTGTTAAGCATGCTTGCCCTGAAATATTTCCACAAAAAAGCCAAAAACGAAATCCCCGACGAAGTAAAATAACTTTGTGTTGTGTATATGTTGTAGTAAGGACGTGGAAGCAATTCCATGTCCTTTTTTTTATGAAAGCAGTCAGCGTCAACACTAAAGCAGTCAGCGTCCACGCTGACGGTTTATTCAACCAGCGTCCACGCTCACACCGCAGCGTCCTCGCTGACGACTCTTAACCTTAACGCCTTGCATTCTTTCAGCGTTCACGCTACCATACTATTTCTTTTCTTATTCCCCTATCGCAAGAAAATTCCTGAATAGTGCATGACCGCAACCCGAAACCACCGATTCGGGGTGAAACTGAATTCCAAAAATTTGGAGTGTTTTGTGATATACCGCCATGATATTGCCTTCGCTGTCGGTGGCGCTAATGCCAAGGCAATCAGGAATATAATTTTTGCTGGCAGTCCACGAGTTGTATAAACCCACCATGCAGTGTTGGGGTACATCTTTTAGCAGGGTATTGCCAGGGTCGGCCAGATGCAGCTGCGCCTTGTGTCCATGCCTGATAACCGGCATTTTTTCGATTTGACCGCCGAAAAACTCCAGTATCGCCTGATGTCCCAGACAAATCCCCAGAATCTTATGTGTTTCAGAGGCGTGTTTCAGGCAGCGCGTAAAACCTTTTGCTTCGGCAGGCAGCCCCGGTCCAGGTGATAGCACCAGACCCTGGTAATGATGCAATGTGGAAATGTCAAGTTCATCCGAAAACACCTTATGTGCTTCGCAATTACCGCTTTCTTCGAGCATCCTGATAACGTTGTACACAAAAGAATCGTAATGATCGACAACCAGAATTTTTTGCATCGGTCCCAGGTTTTTATTTGACAAATATATTAATTTCACTACATTTGCCTAATCAATCGACCGATTAAATTGAAAAACAACCGTATACAAAAAACAGTCGGTGAAATGAACCGACTGGGAAGTTGTGCGATGCCGTATCTGTTCGGTTTCGATTTCGAGCTCGAGAACTCTTTTCTTATTGAGAATCCGTTGCAGCAGAACAAAGTGCTTTTCAGAACTCCGGATGCCTGCAATTACACTATTCCCGAAATGCCACGTCCTGATGCCTACATACGCATCGAGAATAAGGGCTTTATCAGCCTGCGGGCCTACCAGAAAGGCTTTAGCAAGGTTCTCGGTTCGTTACAACGCGGCGATACCTACCTGTGTAACTATACCGTGAAAACACGGATTGCATCAACGGTTTCGTTGCCCGATTTGTTTCTGGCAACCAAATCGCTTTTCGGGCTATGTTACCACAACCGCTTTGTGTCGTTTTCCCCGGAGCGGTTTGTACGCATTGCTGATGGTGTGATTGTTTCGAATCCGATGAAAGGCACCCTCGATGCCAATATGCCTGATGCCGCCAAAAAACTGACCGACGATTACAAGGAAGATTGTGAACACAATACCATTGTCGATTTAATAAGGAACGATATTGGAAAAGTGGCAACGCGGGTGAATGTTAACCGGTTTAAATACCTCGACACGCTTACAACCGATCGCGGCAATCTGCTGCAGATGAGTTCCGAAATTTCGGGGCATCTTCCGCCTGATTATCTTTCGCATCTGGGTGATATTGTGCTGTCGATGTTGCCGGCCGGTTCTGTATCGGGAGCACCCAAAGCCTCCACACTCAAAGTGATCCGCGAAAGCGAGAACCGTAAAAGGGGCTATTATACAGGTGTTTTTGGCTATTTTGACGGGCAAAGCCTTGATTCGGCTGTGTTAATCCGATTCATCGAAAAAAACGGCAATAAATGGCACTATCGCAGCGGTGGAGGCATCACCATCAACAGTATCTGCGAGCGCGAACGCGAAGAAGCTGCAAAAAAGATCTATCTGCCGGTGTAAGCCCATGCAATTTTTCGAAACCATACGACTCGATAATGGAATTGCTACTAACACACCCGGGCATATCGCTCGGGTTAAAGCAACAGCGCAGTATTATTTCGACAAGGCTGCGGCTGAACGCCTCGCCAATGAATTTAAAAATGTGTTTAGCGAATTATCACGACAAGAAGCATCCTGGAAAGGCGTTCAAAAACTACGTGTCAGTTATTCCGGGTCAATCGAAGAAATATCGGTAACACCCTATGTGAAACCGGAAATTGTCACACTCAAACTGGTGTATGACGACAATATTGACTATGCATACAAAAATGCAGACCGTACTGTTCTGAATTCTCTGTTTGATCAAAGGGATGAATGCGACGATGTATTAATCTGCCGGCAGGGAGCAATTACCGATACCAGTTTCTGCAATGTAGTTTTCGAAAACGAAAAAGGACTTTTTACTACTTCCGATTTTCTGTTGAATGGTACACGGCGCCGGCAACTGCTCGACATGGGTGTGGTTAGTGAACGCAGAATTCGCCCCGAAGATTTGCACGAATACCGCAAACTGTTCCTGATCAATGCCATGCTGTATCCGGGCGATGTCCCTGCAATTCCGGTGGATACCGGCATTTGTGTTTAGCGTGGCTCCCTTCTGCATTTTTCACCCTGAGTAGCGAAGCGCTAATCGAGTTTGTCACCCTGAGTAGCGAAACGAAGTGAAGCGCTAATCGAAGGGTGCATCCGAAGCCGTATTTTCTCTGTAACCCCTGTCTATGCTTCGATTAACGTTTCGCTGCGCTCCACTACTCAGCATGACAGGGGCATTTGTCACCCTGAGTAGCGAAACGAAGTG
>Ga0116149_1003612_pt1 | contig 15862 bp, 8 predicted proteins | sample AD_UKC057_MetaG_FD_89787 | JGI IMG/M metagenome (GOLD analysis project Ga0116149, IMG submission 89787) | Active sludge microbial communities of municipal wastewater-treating anaerobic digesters from USA - AD_UKC057_MetaG | ecosystem: Engineered > Bioreactor > Anaerobic > Digestate | place: USA... | reverse complement strand
CTGGGTAAGGTTCTTCGCGTTGCCTCGAATTAAACCACATGCTCCACCGCTTGTGCGGGCCCCCGTCAATTCCTTTGAGTTTCACGCTTGCGCGCGTACTCCCCAGGCGGTATACTTAGTGCGTTAGCTGCGGCACAGAAGGGGTCGATACCTCCTACACCTAGTATACAACGTTTACGGCGTGGACTACCGGGGTATCTAATCCCGTTTGCTACCCACGCTTTCGAGCCTCAGCGTCAGTTTCGCGCCAGAAGACCGCTTTCGCCACCGGTGTTCCTCAGGATATCTGTGCATTTCACCGCTACACCCTGAATTCCGTCTTCCTATCACGAACTCAAGACAAGCAGTATCCGAAGCAAGTCCGAGGTTAAGCCCCGGGATTCCACTTCAGACTGACTCGTCCGCCTGCGCTCCCTTTACGCCCAGTAATTCCGAACAACGCTTGGAACCTCCGTATTACCGCGGCTGCTGGCACGGAGTTAGCCGTTCCTTATTCCTGAGGTACCGTCAAGCCGGGGTCATTTCCTACCCCGGATGTTCTTTCCTCAGAAAAGAGCTTTACAATCCATAGGACCTTCGTCACTCACGCGGCATGGCTGGGTCAGGCTTTCGCCCATTGCCCAATATTCCCTACTGCTGCCACCCGTAGGTGTCTGGACCGTGTCTCAGTTCCAGTGTGGCCGATCAACCTCTCAGTTCGGCTACCCATCGAAGCCTTGGTGGGCTGTTATCCCGCCAACTAGCTAATGGGGGGCGGACTCATCTCCCGGCAGCGCCGTGAAGCGCCTTTCTTTGATGCGCCGCAACGCATCAACCGAATGCGGTATTAGCGGCCGTTTCCAGCCGTTATCCCCCACCGGGAGGCAGATCATCCACCTGTTACTCACCCGTTCGCCGCTAACTCGCCCCCGAAGGGGTCCGTCCGCTCGACTTGCATGTATGAGGCCTGCCGCCAGCGTTCGTTCTGAGCCAGGATCAAACTCTCCGAATTAAAAACTCGAAACACCCCGGAGCGAACCCCGGTTTGTTGTTGACAAGTTTGATTCCTTCTATAGATGTTGTTTTAGAATCACAACACAAAGGAAATCTAACGTCGTTATGGGCCGGAAACCGGGCAAGCCCGATTTCCAGTACACAAGCGACCATGTGTTGTACATCGTATTCAATTTTCAAAAAGCGTCCGTGCGCCTTTGCGCAACCGGCGACCCGCCCATAAATTCATGGAAGGGCAAGAATCGTAAGTATAGCACCAACAAACCACCGTTGTCAAGTAACGTGTTTCGTCATCTACTTGATGACTTCGTAACCTGCGGTTTGCCGTGTGTCCAGACTTTCCCTTTCCGTTGCGGCGCTCTCAGAAACGCCTCCTGCGGGAAGTGCGGGAAAGTTTATCACACTGCGTCACCCGATTTCAAGTTTGTTACTCCACTATTTTTTGGAGCGTACAGTCTTAGCAAAACTTATCTGAACTTTTGCATCGGCCAGAAATACGGATGATAGTTTTGTTGGATTGATTAAACTTTAAGTTCTTCGACACAACACAACATTAGGTCTGTGTGTGTGGGAAGAGGATGGGCTTACACCGCATCAGAGCAACGGCGAAAAGTATACCACACAAAAACACGCGATGTCAAGCACGGTGTCCCGTACTTTTCCAACCGCATTTCTGCGGGACACGCAACAATCACCGAACGGGCGGTAGTTTACACGACAGATTCGGGCAAAGTCAAATTTATATTTCAATGCGACAAAGATTGCGTCCATTGCTTTCTCTCCGGTGCCGTTTTGCCTGAACAGCATTTGTCGTGCCCTTTCCTCTTCACTATATTTTTTTGGTTTTACATAGACATTGCCCTTCAATCCTGATACAATCAGAAACCATCGACACGCATTGAACGCCTCATCCGTCTGTGGCCGCCGCTGGAGAATTCGCTTCTTCACAAAACAGCGATGCCCTGGCGGGAAGTGAGGAATGTTGTTTTTTTAACTTGACAGGCACGGAAATTTCAAAGGAGAGTTTTAGGTATGCCGCAGATTTTAAAATACAAGGTAGCGCCAAAAATTCCGGCGCGTCTTTCCCGTCTTGCTGATATCGCCCACAACCTGTGGTGGTGCTGGAATCCCGAAGCGGTCGACCTGTTCTTCCGCATGGACAGGGCATTGTGGAGCGAAGTTGAACACAATCCAGTGAGGCTCCTGGGGCAAATCGAACAAGCGAAAATGGAAGAACTGGCGTCGAACGCGAGTTTCCTGGCGCACCTGGACCGGGTAGCCAATGCGCTTGACAGTTACATGGCGGACGGCGAATGGCGTTCCCGCCACGACAGCGCGCCGAAGGATCTGCTGGTCGCCTACCTGTCCGCTGAATTCGGTCTGCAGGAATCCGTGAAGATCTATTCGGGCGGCTTGGGAATTCTCGCCGGCGACCATCTGAAGGCGGCCAGCGATCTGGGCGTTCCCCTGGTCGGGCTGGGCCTGTTGTACCGGGAAGGTTATTTTCGCCAAACGCTCAACGAAGACGGGCTGCAGCAGGAAAACTATCCAACGAATGATTTTCACAATATGGCGATTTCCCTGGAATACGACGCGTCAGGAAACCCGCACGTGATCGAAGTTCCCCTGCCCGGGCGCATGGTCAAGGCGTATATATGGCGCTGCCAGGTGGGGCGCACGGCACTGTTCCTGCTCGATTGCGATCATGAAGGCAACACACCCGCGGACAGGAACATCACCGCGCGGTTGTATGGCGGTGGCAAGGAAACGCGGATACAGCAGGAAATCATGTTGGGCATGGGCGGCGTGATTGCGCTGAAGCACCTGGGGCTGCATCCCACCGTCTATCACATCAACGAAGGCCATGCCGCATTCATGACGTTGCAGCGGATCAAGGATCTTATCGAACGGGACAAAATAAGTTTCTGGGAAGCGGTCGAACTTGTCCGCATCGGCAGCATTTTCACCACCCATACGCCAGTGCCTGCGGGCAATGACGTGTTCGACCCCGCCATGTTGGCCCCTTATTTTCAAGAGTACTGCCAGCAGTTAAACATATCCATAAACGCCTTGCTGTCGCTGGGCCGCCAGGACCCGAATAATAGCGCGGAACACTTTTCCATGACCGTTCTCGCGCTGAAACTTTCTTCCGCTTCCAACGGCGTCAGCAAGTTGCACGGGCAAGTGGCGCGCAACATGTGGACGAACGTCTGGAAGCACATCCCCGAAGACGAAGTGCCCATCGGTTCGGTAACCAACGGAATCCATATACCGACGTGGATATCCAAAGATCTGTCCATGCTTTATGACCGATATTTGGGACCGGATTGGGTGGCGACACCTCACGACCAATCGGTGTGGGAGCGCATAGATACCGTCCCCGACACGGAGCTCTTCAGAATCCATCAACGCTGTTGCCAGCGGCTGGTCTCGTTTACCCGCCGCCGCGTGGAACAGCAGCTGATTAATCGGGGGGCTCCCGTATCGGAGGTGCGCGCCGCCCGGGAACTGCTTGACGGCGAAACGCTGACCATCGGCTTTGCGCGCCGCTTTGCCACGTATAAACGGGCCCTGCTCCTGTTCAAAGACCTGGAGCGTCTCAAGAAGATACTCTTGAACCCGGAGATGCCTGTGCAACTGATTATCGCGGGCAAAGCCCACCCCGAGGACAAAGAGTCCAAGAATTATATTCGTGACATTATTCATGTTGCCCGGGAGCACGAACTGCGTCAACATATCGCCTTTGTCGAAGACTATGACATCAATGTGGCCCGGTATATGATACAAGGGGTGGACTGCTGGTTGAACACACCACGAAAACCCATGGAAGCCAGCGGTACCAGCGGCATGAAGGCCGCCGCCAACGGTGCGCTCAACATAAGCATCCCCGATGGCTGGTGGTGCGAAGCGGAGGAACTGGGAGAAAACGGCTGGAGCATAGGCAGGGGCGAGGTTTACGAAGATATTGCGGAACAGGACCGGAATGAAAGCCAGGCGTTGTATGAACTTCTCGAACAGGAAGTGGTGCCCATGTTTTACGACCGCGACCGGGAAGGGTTCCCAAGACGATGGATTGCCCGCATGAAAACCTCCATACGCACCATTGCGCCGGTATTCAACACCTACCGCATGGTGATGGAATATGGCGACCGCTTTTACGTGCCCTGTTGCCAGCGCCGCCATCGCCTTTTCCAGCAGGACCGGAAGCTGGTCTACGAACTCTCCAGAAAAAAACAGTTCATCGCCACGCACTGGCCTTCCATCAAAATACTGCACATTGAAAGCGGCCCGACGGAAACGCTGTGTTTTGGCGACGCCCTGGAAATCAGGGCACGGATACACCTGGGCGAATTGTCAACCAGTGATGTGGAAGTGGAAATCTATCACGGCAACCTCGATTACCATGGAAACTTCCAGACAGGTTCCTGCGGCCCCATGACGTGCGTTTCCGACCTGGGCAACGGCGACTACCTGTACAAAGGGGTTGCGCACTGTGACAAGACCGGATATTCCGGATGTACTGTCCGGGTCATTCCAAGCCATCCAGACTTCCTCAACAAGCACGAAATGGGATTAATCGTCTGGGCATGACGGTGTTCCCTTGAAATGACCGCAGTCTTGCCGGGCATTGTCCGCCGGGATGCGGGCGTTACGCCTGCCCCCGGGCTTGGAGCCCGATTTGTTCACGGGCATGAACCAGGGAAGCCAGCATGGTATTTACCGGGCAGGGGATATGGTTCGTTTCCCCGAAACGGGCGATGGCGCCGTTGAGGGCGTCTATCTCCGTCCGCCGCCCCTGCAACAGGTCCTCGCGCATGCTCGCATAATGGGCCGCCGTGGGCGGCAGCATCTGGTGGTAAAAGGCGTGCAGATACGCTTCGGCCGCCGCGGGCTCCAAAGGGATATCCAGAGCATCGGCCACCCGGTACAATTCGCCGACGACATCGTTCATAATGGCGCGGGTATGTTCGTTCTCCGCCAAGACGCCATAGGGAACATTCAACAACGCCGACAGCGGATTCAACGCACAGTTGTAAGCCACTTTGCTCCATAAGACCGTCGGTATGCGATCCGTGAAACAGGTGGGCAGACTCGCGGCATCCATCAACCGTGCCGACTCGCGCGCGGCCTCTTCCGCTCCCTTGCCGCCATACCCCCCGATGGCCGTCGGAGCGGCGATAACCGTTACCGCCACCCTGCCCGGTTCCATAATCCGCGCGCCATAAATTACCCGCGCGCCCAGGACACGGTTCCATCCGATTTCATGCGCAATGGCCTCCGCATTTCCGAGGCCATTCTGATAAGAACAGACCCAGGTGTCCGGAGACGCCAACGGCGCAATTTGCCGTGCCGCTTCGCCCGTATCATAGGACTTGACAGCAATCAAAATAAGGTCGAATTCCCGTTGTGACAGGTCTTCAACCCGGGTGCGCGCCGTGAGGGTGGTCACATGATGGGACCCCCAAATGCCTTCTATGAAAAGGCCGCGCTCCACGATGCGGGTGACATGAGCCTCGCGGCCGACCAGGTGTACCTCGTGCCCGGCGCGGGCCATGAACCCGCCGGCAACGGAGCCCAGAGCGCCCGCGCCCATGACGAGAATTCGCATAACTATAACTACTCCTGTGCCCTGAAATGTTTGAGTCCGTCCATTATCCGGCATACCGGTCGGCATCAGGCGGATCTATTGGAACCGGAAAACTTGAATGCCAATCGCACTTGCACTGTTATCCTCCTCCCTCCCCTTCGGTTCCTCCCTCGGGTTCACCCTCCGGTGCCTGTTCCCGCTGCGCGTCGACCGAAAGTTGACGGTTGAACACTCCGTCTTCGATAAAAGAAATGCAAAGTTCCGCAACAATCCGGCTGTTCATGATGAAGTTGTGGGACTGGTGCACGACAATCCAGTCGGACATGCCGGCCAGTTTGGTATTCTCTACCGTAATCACCCCATCATTCGGTTGCTTCAATATGAAAGACTGCCCGCGGTCCCCGGCGATGATGCCGAATTTCACGTCCGGCACCGGCAATTGGGCATAGAACGTGTCTGATGCCAATTGTTGCCCACTTGGCCCCATAAACCATTGATAGATTTGGTTGTCGCGCAAAGCACGCGCCAAGTCAGCAGGCTCATTCGGCGGCGCCAGCATGACAATGCGGCCCAGTCCCGGCGGATAACCAAAGCGAAAGGCCGCGCGCAGGATTACATTCCCCAGGGAATGCGCAATGAGATGGAACCCCTCCGTTTTGACATTTTCGCGGATAAAAGCGACCAACTGTTCGCCCAGGCCGTCTATGGAATCACGTCCCGCGGAATAGGGGAAGTTAAGCGTTTGATACCCGGCATGCTGCAACCGCGTATCAAGCATCCAAAGGGATGCACGTCCCCGGCCCATTCCCTGCAACAATACTATGGTATTTTCCACGGGTGCCGGGGAACTGTCCTCCACTGCGGCCGAGGTTTCGGGGCTTTCCGCGGAAAGGATGGAAGCGGGACATAGCGTGCCGAAAAGGCAAACAACGAACATCGCTCCGGTGGTACTGTTCCACTTCATAACACGGGCCTTACTCTTGGAGGCGCGCATGATTTCACAACGAAAAATCAAGATACATATAGGGTGTTGCGCCCTCCAACTTGAACGGTTTGGCTTGTTTTTTCATCAACAACCGTGCCGCATCAAATTCCGCCGGGCTCACTTTGGTCGCGGATCCATACAACGTCACGGTACCGGCACCTGCAGGCAAATTCTGCAGTTGAAAGGAAGTGGCGGCACCCAAGTCATAATAGAAAAGTTCCCTGCCTTCCTTCAGGTCATAGGATGCCTCAACGTAATAAAACGATGCCCCTCCCTGCGCGTTGATACTTCCTTGCAAGGCCGCCGGACCGTCAACAAAATTAAAATCCAGCCAGGTAGGTTCTTTGTGACTGATGGAAACCTTCAGTTCCAGTTGACGCCTGAACCAGCGGTCCGATTCCTCGGGCGCAACGCCGGCCAGGACGACCACGGGTTCCGGCGTCAGCATGACCTCGTATTGCCCTGGAGAAAGATACTTGACATTCTTTGTCAAATCGACGATACCGCCGACATTACGATAAAACGCCTCGAATTTGGCTGGGCGCCTCCTCAGCGTAATATCCCCCGTAATAGACCCTTTACGCGGAAACTGCACTCTCACTTCCGTGGTTTTCCCCGGTTCCAATTCTACAATCGCACGCGCGACTTGTTCCTGGTACATGAACAGAAAAGACTGGAGGCCGACAGGCAGTGTATATAAATCAAACCGTCCCATACTGTTGGTATGGCCGTAATACACAGACTCCTGCAGCACGCCATAGGCAGTCCCCTGTCGCGGCACGATGGAAACGCCGGCAATGCTCAATTCGTTGGCGCCATAGACACTGCCCATGAACCTGACCGCCCGGTAAAGGGGAAATTCATAAACCTGGTCTCCCGTCCAGTTCTCATCAATGGTGAATTGAACCGGCAGCGGTGCATAACCCCGTGCGCGGACGTACATGGTATAGTCGCCAAGGGTGAGAAAACGATCGTAAAGCAGCCCGGAAGCGTTGGTCTGCTCCCTGAAATACTTCAGCAAATACGGCTGGAGCATGTCAGCCAATTCTTTGCAGGTCGCCACCTCAAATTGGGTAATGCTCCTTCCCGTATTCCGGTCAAAAACGCGCCCCTGAAACCGGTACCTGGCGGGGATATGCTCGTCCAACCCTATCGTGACAGGCTCGTTGTGCTCCTCCGTGTGCATCCGGATTCCCCGCGCAACCACAGTATCGCCGACGCGGACAGTTACATCGTGGCGTCCCCGGGAAATGCCCTTGATTTCGAACCCCCCGTAGGAGTCGGTCTCATCCTGCTGGCCTCCTGCCTCCACAAGGACACCGGCGACACCGTCGGTAATAAATCGTTCGTCAACCACACGGCCTTGAAGCGAATAATTTGCGGGATTCCCCTTGGAACCGTCCGGTGGAACATCCGCAGGTGCGTTTGCTTCCGAGGAATTTGGGGCAGGCGCGGCATCGGAACCCGGCGCCGACCCTGCCTGTATACGGTTGAACAGGATGTAGGCGAAGTAAATGGAAATACATACCACGAGGACCGCACTTGAGGCCAGCAGCATGGGGACAATCTTGAATTTGGGCTTACCGGTTCGCGTATCCCGGGCAGCCTTGGCTGCAACCTCTTCACCCCCCACCTGGGCAAGAATATGAAGAAGCCGTTCCTTGTTATCCACTTCCGGCTTCAGGGTTTTTACAACTTCTTTCAACAAGGCCCGTTCAATGTTCTCACGGGTTCGGGAAAGGTCTTCCTGCGCTTCTTTACGGTCAATTTTCAACACTCCGGCAATGGTCTTGGCGGAGTAGTTACAGAAGGCATTCAGCAGGATGCCCATGCGTTCCTGGGGGGTAAAGGAACCCAAATCTTCTTCTAAAGGTTCAATAAGCTCATTTTGCACCCATTTCAAATCCACGGGCGGAACATCCGTGTCGCGGGTACGCGCCTTGTTCCAATTGGGAACGCGCCGCAAGGACAGCTGGTCCGCAATTTGCTGGGCAATGGAGGCGAGCAAGAGCCCCAGTTTGCGGGCATCGGTAAGTGAGAAAAGCCGTTCATACCCTTGTTCAAAAGTCTCCACGACGACCCTATCCGCCAGATAAACACTGCCAGTCTGGGCGAGAGCAATGGCATAAACCATAGGCTGATACTTCTCGACGATGTGCTGGTAGGCCGAAGCATCACCTTGAAAAACACGGCGAACCGCCGCGGCATCTTTCTTCATTCCTGAAAAGGAAAACACTTGGCTGAACCTTATTTATACCTTTCGGAAGGATATTGCGGTCTTCCCGCCTGAACAACGCTTCACACCCCCTCCCCTCCGGAGATAGACCCCACAGGGCAGGTTGTGCTGGGACTGACGGCACCATTTCCTTCCGACGACATCGGAACACAAGCCTGATTGTTGAAAGTGTACTATTTTATGGGCGAAAAAACAAAGCAAGAGGCATTGTAAACCGGATCAGGCGGATCCGCATGACAAGGCGGCCATTTCAAGCACTTTTCGGATATCAGTATCGTCAAAGGTAACGGTATGCATGCTGCCATGGTCCGCATACCAAAGTATCCCGCGAGAGGGGTGCCTCCCTTTAAGGGTTTTAAAGGCGGCGGCGTACAAATATAACTGCATTTCATAATAGTGCTGCAGAGACGGATCGGGTTGACCTGTCTTGTAGTCCACAATAACGTCATCATCAATAACCGCGTCCACAACGCCCCGAATAAGGGCGGTACCGATATCCAGCAGGAAGGGAGTCTCCCGCTCTACCCGTGAAGCGCGAAAAAACATGGGCCACAACACTGAAGCACGGAAACGTTGTGCCACCTCAAGGAGGGCCATGCTCAATTCGGGCGCACGGTCCATTCCCAGGCCGGCCTCCCGCACCAGCCGTTTCACCTCTGGAAGCCGGTCCCCGGCAAAATCCCAATATTCAAACAATCGGTGGACAAGCGTGCCCCGTTCCATGGAATACCGCCTGTGCCGCAACAGTTCAGGGGTGATGTCGATACCGGGGGTATCCTTCCACTCTTCATCCATATCCATAAGCCCGGTTATTTGGGATAACAAGCGGGTAACCGAAAAAACGCGCCTGTCCCCCACGTCTTCCATAACAACCGGTTGTATCCGCGTTTCAATGGCATCCTTGTCGAGTTTACCTGCCACTTTCTGGGCCGGGCGGACCGGGCACGTTTTGGGAAGGTTCCGCGTGACGCGCAATTGCCACCCTGGGGCGGCGATGATACCTTCGTCGGAACCATCCGCTAAATCATAGGCCCGGTTGAACGTGTCCGCCCAGCTAAAACCGGGGGGGAAGGGATGACCGCACAAAACCAGATACTCCCTGGCGCGGGTCATGGCAACATATAAAATCCGGGCACTCTCCATTTTTTCATCATGACGACGGAACCTGTTGATGACCTCGAAAAAATTGCCTGCTTTCATCGTTCCGTCTTCATCCGTAGTCTTGGCGGCAACACCAAAATGCTTGTGATGCAGTAACACCTGCTGTCCACCGGCCTTGTCGTTGGCAAAACATTCGGGCAGGAACACAATCGGAAATTCCAGGCCTTTGGCCTTATGGATGCTCATCAAGGTAACGGCGCCCATCCCCCTGGATTGCAGCGTGGATTCCCCTTCCTTCAGCTCGCGAAACGTGATATCTTCAAGATACCGGGTGAATTCGGCCAGGGTCGAGGGCCTGGACTGGGAAAAGTCATCCGCCATCTGGATTACCTTGCGCAGATTAGCCGCGTGCTGCAGACCCAGGTGCCGGCCCAGCAGCACCGCTTCGTATCCGGTCCGGGCAAAGACCTGCCGCAGAAGGTGTCCCGGTTCACTTTCGCGCCGCTCATACAGTTCCATGAAAAGACGACGCGCACCGTCCAGCACTTCGTCCTGTTCAAAAGACGCGGGACAGGCGCCTGAATGAAACGCCGCCGCGATGCCGCCCTCCATCAGCGCCATACGCATCAAACTTTCATCGGACAACCCGATGAGCGGACTGCGCAATACGATTACCAGCGCCTCTTCATCCCAAGGGTCCAGAAGCACCTGCAGCAGGGCGAGTATGTCCTGAATCTCGCGGCGCTGAAAGAAACCTGCGCCGGAAATCCGGTTATAGGGGATGTGGAATTCCCGAAGGGCGGATTCATATTCATGCATGTAAGAGCCCCGACGGAAAAGCAGTACCACGTCATCATAGGTCGCGTCACGGGTGAGGCCGCTTTTCTCGTCCGTCAGGCGCAGGGGCGCCGACCCGCCACACAATTCGAGGATACGCCGGGCGATAAATGTCACATCCCGTTCCCGCATGGCCGGTGCGGTCTCCTTCCCCGCGGACTGGGGCAGAAAATATTCCACGCAAGGAGCACGATCAGATTGGCGGTGTATTCCCATGGGCCGATAGGCCTCTACCGCATCCAGCAGTCGGGTGCGGTGGAAAAAATCATTCACGAAATGAAGCACCCCCGGCAGGGAACGGAAATTATCCGGCAGTGTCAAAGGCTCGCGGGTTTTGTCCCTGATACGATTGAAGATGTCTACTTCCGCGCCACGGAAATAATAAACGGACTGCTTGACATCTCCAACGATAAAGAGATGAGGGCCCTCCTCCGTCATCGCCAGCAGTTCGGCAATGTCGAGTTGGCGGTTATCGGTATCCTGGAATTCGTCGATAAGCAGATAGCGAATCCCCCGGGCGACACGGTCTCGCACTGCCGGTTCGCCGCGCAGCAGGTCCAGGGTCTCATTGATGATATCTTCAAAATCCAACACGGAACGCCCCTGTCTAAGCTGCCGGTAGGCCCCCATGACCTGATTACCGACCTGAATGAAGTCGCAGGTCATTTGCGCGGATTTCTGTTCGAACGCTTCGTCCCGTTCCGGGAGCAGGCACTTCTTCTGAAAGAAGTCTTTGGCTTCCTTCAGCGCGTCCTTTAAAGCGTTATACCTATCCGGCGACGGCCAGTGGTCTTTGCTGCCGCCCATGCGGGGATACGCCGCGAGGTAGGCGTTTAGCGTTTCCGTCAAGCCTTCTTGTCCCTGGAGCATGGCCTGCAACACGGCCCTGCATGCGCAGCGCTGGCCCTCCCGCTTGTCCGAGGCGTCGGTGCACTGTCCTTCGAAGGCATCCAGCGCCACCAGAAGGCTGCGGGCTTCCTGATTATATTGAAAGACCCGCAGCAACGCCTCTTGCGCGCCGGGCGACTCCTCCGTCCATCGATCATACAGGGCCTTCGGTGAAGCATAGCGTTCATCGTCGGGAAAAGTCTGAAACTTCCAGCGATTGGCGAGCATGAAGGCCAACGCATCCTTTAACTGATTGCGGCTCATCTCCAGCGACAGGCGGAAGCAGGCGGGGTCTTCCCGTTCCAGCAGGCGATACAGGGTTTCCTCCACCGCCTTTTCCGCCAGTTGTTCCGATTCGGCATCGCTCAGCACCCCCCAATCCGGGTCCAAGCCGACTCTCAGCGCCTGTTCACGCAGAATGGAAGCGCAAAACGCGTGAATCGTGCTCACCCGGGCGCTGTCCACCTGGCGTTCCATCTCGCGCCAGAAATGCATATCGGCGGAATTCGCCAGATTGGCGGCCTCCCGGAATTTGCGGCGCAGCCGGGCCTTCATCTCGGCGGCGGCCTTGTCGGTAAAGGTGATAGCCACAATCTGGTCCAGCCCGAGTTCCCGGCCGGGCTGTGTACGGAATTCTTCCAGCAGTTTCACGATTCGCTCGACAAGAATGGTAGTCTTCCCCGAGCCGGCGCCCGCCGCCACGCATACCAGCGGGTCCCGTGCGTCAATGGCCCTGAGTTGTTCCGGGGTAAAACGGGGAAGCGGGTTGGCCGCGTCTTCCCGGTTGGCGGGAGAACCTCCGGATTTTTGTGTATCAGCCATAGTCAGTCTCCCGTCTCTTCAATCACATTGCGCTCCGGAAATTTTCGTTGTATGCGCCAGGCTTCAAACCGGGCCGCAGGGGGCAAGGAATGCTTTTTCGGATCGTAGTGCGCATCCGGCAGCGGGGGAAAATATCCGTTTCGAATCCCGGCGACGGCTTCCTTGATACGGTTTAGAGCGGTCTCCTCCCTGCTCCCGGCATCCTGCGCCTTGTCCAGAAACAACGCTTCCCGGGGCTTCCCTCTGAAAACGGGCAGGTAATGGGCGCTTTCAACGGTGCGCCTGGGAAGCAAATACCGTTCCACCGCCCACGCGTATAAAGTCAACTGCAATGACAAACCATACTTGATATCCGCTTTCTCCGGAAATGAGGCGGTCTTATAATCAATAATGGACACACGGTCGCCGGAGAGGTCTATCCGGTCGATGATGCCGGAAAGGGGAACGGCCTCGCCATCAATATCCAAAAGAAACGCTTCTTTGCTGGAAAGAGCGTCTCCGGATTTTCGAGGCGCGCGACCAAAGGCAACCTCGAAATGAGACGGATTTAATCCGGTGGGACGTTGTGCTTCCCGGTTCAGATAGCGTTGCAACGCCTGGACAAAACGCTGTTTCTCCACCCGGATCAGGGGAACCGGAATGTGCTTCAGGTCACGGCCGTTGCTGATAAATACCTGCTCAACCGTGTCGTCCATGAACTGCCGGGCTTCCGCATCGTCCCGGGCCAGGAGCTCCGGAACCGCTTGACCCGAATATCGTTGGTGAAATCGCTGCAGTACTTCATGCAACAGGGCGCCGCGCCGCAGGGAATCGAGTTCGCCTTCGGCCTCAGCCGTTTCCGGAACCCGTAGAACGCGCCGCAGGAAAAATTGAAAGGGAAACGCGATATAACTTTCCAGGGCGTCCGTACTGAATTGCGCCCCGGCGCCAAATTTTTCGCCAAGCCACGCCAGCAGGTCGGGCGCCTGGATCACGCCGTCATACCGGCCAAAGGGTGCAGGACCGTTGCGTTCCTCCTCAATGGCGGCCAGCCTCCGAACCGGCCCTAAAATCTCCGGAAAGTCCGTTTCGGCGGCGGTAATCTTCCCGTAGAACACGGCATTCGCCAAGTCTCGGGGTGAAGCGATATGCGCGATCCCGGGCACAAAACAATCAGGACCCGGTTCTTCGTCCATGATGGTCCGGGAACCCGCAAACAGGTCCGCAATTTCCGTTACATAGGGACTGGGCAGTGATTCCCTGCCCTGCTTGTCCTGTTTCCGCCAGGTCAAGACCAGGGTTTTCTGCGCCGCACACAGGGCATGGTAAAACAACAGCCGCTCCCGGTAAGTATGTTCGCGGCGTCCGGCGAGGTCCACCCCCTTCCCCCGCAGGCGGGGCAAATCCAACTCAGTATACAGAACGTTCCGCGGCGCCGACCGGGGCAACATGCCTTCATTCAGCCCGCCGAGGAAAATATGGGAAAAGTTCTCGCAACGCAACCCGTCCATATCCGTGCATACTACGGCGCCCCCGGCAGGCCCGTCCGGCGGCAGGGTTGTCTCTTCCATCCCTTCCCGCAACATCACGACAAAATCGGCAAAAGAAACCGGGGCGTCCGCCGGTACACCCTCGGCAAGGGATTGAAGAAGACCCCGCAGGGCGGCCACGGCTGCGAGGTTTTTTTCCTCCGCCTCCACCGCTTTCTCCATACCCAGGGCTCCAATAAGCGCGTCGCACCACCCGGCGTAGGCTTCCAGTACCGCATTCTCCGGAAGACGCGATTCAAACGCAGCGAACAACTCCACCCGCTGCCTGAAAAGAGCAAGCGCCTCGGGAGTAATGGCAGGGGAAGGACAGCCCGGAGATGCCGCCCTGCACCCCTGCAATTCTTCCAGGGCCTCCTTCCAGGCGGCATGCCCCATGACAACACCCGTTTCTCGCGCAATAAGAGGAAACACCATCACCGCTCTCCGCTGTTCGGGCGGGGTGTGCAGCAGCGGGGAGGTAATCAGTGCCACAAGGTCCCGGGTTTCCCATTTTCCAATCAGGTCGAATACACGCATCAAGACGGCGGCCGGCGGAGTAAAAAGGAGGGGAGTCCCTTCCCGGAAGGTGCAGGGAATTCCGAACCCGTCAAAAATGGAACGGACCATGGCCGCACTTTCCGCCATGTCCGTCAGCCCCACCGCAATGGAAGCCGGCGCGACTTGCTGACCGGTGATTAGGGACTTGACCGAACGGCCGATGAATTCCAGTTCGTGCTGCGCGTCGGCGCAGGGAACGATTCGCAAATTAGGCGTAAGCGATTCCGGTATGGAACGGATGTTACGGCCAAAAATGCCGCCTGCGGCATACTGCACCGCCGTCACAGGCGTATGGGTCTGGCAGGTCAAAACTTCAACATCCGCCTGTTTCTGAAAATATTCCGTCCACCGCCACTGCAAATGGAAAAGGTCCGCCCGGTCCGGGTCGACATCAGAATTCAGGCCGATAACCAGTCGGGAAACATGGTGAGACAGACTCAGCAGGAACCGCTGCTGTGACGGGGTAAAGTCGTCAAAGCCGTCCAGCAGCACCACGGACGCGCCGCAGGGAACCGAAACATGGCCCTCTTTGCAGCAGTCTTCCGCTGCCCAGTAGAGTCCGGGCACATCATACAAACCGCCCTTTAAAAGGGCCTCCTGGTATCCATCATATACGGCGACGACAAGGGGGTCATTCTCCTCGGCTTCCCCCCCCGACATGACTGCCCGCCGAAAACAGGCAGGATCGACGCCCGCCTGTTTCAACTGGGTAATGATTTGCACCAGATGTTTTACCAGGCCCGAGGTGATGTCATAACAGGGCTGGAAATTATCCGCCCGGAGGTGTTCAAGTACTCCCCGCACGATCATACGCCGTTCCAACCGCGAAATCATGCGGACCGGGATACCTGACTGTTCCAACAGCGCCTTGGCAAACGCGCCCAGTTCCCAGGCACGGCTTCCCCAAAGTCCGGGCAGTTGATTGGTGCGTACATAGGCTTCCTGGCGCAGCCAGGCCAGACGCGGCGTCGGTGTCAACAATACGGCACGGTCCCCGTGGTCCTTCCAGAGCGCGTCGATACGTTCAGTGCGGTCGGAATGCAGGGCGCCGCAAATAAGCGTGATTTTCCCCATGAATCCGTCGATTCCCTTTGGACAGGACCGCCCCGGGATCCATTTCACGGACCAGCCTCATCCATAAACGTATCTTAACGACCCGGCCCGGAAAAATGCAAACGGGCTTCTCGGGCAGTTCTTCTCCTTTGTGCGTCTATTCCTGATGTACCTTCAGGGCGCCAATACCCAGCAGACGGGTGGGTCTTCGTCCGGCTCATAGGCATAGCGCTCCCCGTTTTGCCACAGGTAGGCGGCGCGGATGGCGTAGGCCATGGGATTGGAACCTGCCT
>Ga0116149_1003610_pt1 | contig 15865 bp, 6 predicted proteins | sample AD_UKC057_MetaG_FD_89787 | JGI IMG/M metagenome (GOLD analysis project Ga0116149, IMG submission 89787) | Active sludge microbial communities of municipal wastewater-treating anaerobic digesters from USA - AD_UKC057_MetaG | ecosystem: Engineered > Bioreactor > Anaerobic > Digestate | place: USA... | reverse complement strand
TAGGTAATTCCCGGGTTATCCCCCAGGAAATAAACCTCTTTCAAATTTCCGCAATTCAGGAAGAAGCTATCCCCATGATTGTTCTGGTAATACTCCTCCTTGATATAACCGCAGCCCAGGAAAAAGCCATCCTGGACCTCTTTGATTCCGGCTCCTATGATGACACTCTCCAATGCGTAGCAATGTTTGAACATGTAGGCTCCGGCCTCAATACAGCTATCCGGAATATAGGCGAATTTCAGCTTTTCACATCTGTAAAAAGCCGAGTCTCCGATCGTTTTGACATAAGACGGAATATCGAGCACTTCCAGACTTTTGCAGTTTGCGAAAGCTCCCGCGCCTATACTCGTCACGGTGTCGGGAATATCTATTTCCTGAAGATTTACGCAGCCGAAGAAGGCATCTTCCCCGATGGCCTCCAATGTGGAAGGAAGATGTATTTTCTGCAATCCTTTAAACTTGTAGAACGCGTTTTGCCCAATCACATTCATGCTCTTGGGAAGAATCAAACTCGTTAAGCCGGTGCAATTATAAAACGCAAAATTCCCAATAGAAACAACTCCCTCCGGAATAGTATATTCACCCCCTTTTCCTTGCGGATATTGAAGCAAAACTGTTCCCTCTTGACTAAAGAGAACACCACCTTGACTGCTGTAATGAGGATTACCGGGTGCCACATGGATATTTACTAAACTCGCGCATCCGAAGAATGCCCAATTTCCAATTTCGGCGACACTGTCCGGGATTTCCATGTTTGCCAGATTGCTGCAGCCACGGAAAGCGTTAGCCGGAATAAGAGTGGTTGAATAATTGATCTCCCCATTAATGACCAAGGCGGGAATTACAATATCACCGGATATTTCTTTGGATTCTGCCTGAACAGAGACCGTCCCCGTTTTAGAGGCCGGTTCCTCCGTTAGAACCGTGTATTTCAGTCCGTCCAGAGTGAATATATCACCGACGGCAGCCTGTGCCTTTGGCAAAACAAGAAGAGATGCCAGAAGGATGAATGAAGTGATGAGGCGCGAAATGCAGCCCGAACAGGATATTTTATCCGCTCTCATAATTTCTCCTTTGTGTTTCTCTAATTTAGATAACGCATATCAACCGCCCCAGTCTAAGCCTTTTTTTCGGTTTGTAAAGAGGAAATTTTGACTACCCAATCAGACCGCCTTGCCTCGAAAATGCGCACCGAAAAGTGAGGAACCACGAATGGACACGAGATAACACGAATAGGGAACCGCAGATTCCGCAGATGGGCGCAAATTGGGGATGGGATGGGTGGAGCACGGAGTCCGGCAGGGAAAAGTCCCGGGCTATGGGGCTGGACATGGAGACCTCTGGGTACGAATCCTCTTCTGCGGGAATCTTCCTTATTTTAAGTCCTGATGTGCCGCCCTTCAGGCGGGGACATGGGGGGTGATTCCTGTCCGTAGGTACCTCACCCTACGGGAGAGGCACCTACGGTTATGCACATTCGCCTCTCCGAGGCGCGTGGCCACCGGGCATGAATCTCGGGGCGTATTGGCTCAAAAACGGAGGGCTCTTTTTTGAGGGAGGAGGATCTTTTTTTAACAGTCAGGAGCATAGTCCGTTAGGACCTTCGGACGGGGAAGCGGCTCTGAATTTACTTTCTAAGTTTAAGAATAAATCTTAAACTCGTCCTATATGGCGGTTGCTGATTTTGTGCATTTGCATGTCCACTCCGAGTTCTCACTGCTCGACGGAGCATGCCGGTTGGATAAACTGGTGGATCGGGCCAGAGAACTCCAATTCCCCGCGCTGGCCCTGACGGACCACGGGAGCATGTCCGGTGCGATAGATTTCTACCGGATGGCTCTGGACAGGGCAAAAAAAGTGGACCAGGCCGAAGTCAAACCGATCATCGGCTGCGAAGTCTATGTCGCTCCGGGCAGCCGCTTTGAAAAGCGTTACAAGATCGGCGGCGGCAAACCGCGCAGTTACCATCTGGTTCTCCTGGCCGAAAACAATATCGGCTACCAGAATCTGGTCCGTCTGGTCACGGCCGGGTATATGGAGGGCTTCTACTATGAGCCGCGGGTGGACCGGGAGCTGCTCGAAAAATATCACGAGGGCCTCATCGCGCTCTCGGCCTGTCTGGGAGGGGAAATCCCCCGCCTGATTCGGGATAACGATATGGAAGAAGCCCGCAAGGCGATCGAGTGGCATCGGGACACCTTCGGAGCGGAGAATTTTTTCCTCGAATTGCAGCACAACAGCATCCCCGAGCAGGAAACAGTCAACGAGCATCTGGTCGCTTTTTCAAAGGAGATGAATGTCGGACTGGTCGCCACGGCCGATGTCCACTATATCCGCAAAGAGGATTCCCACGCCCACGATATTCTGGTCTGCATCGGCACTAACAGGACGATCGACGACCCCAACCGGATGATTTACCCAGAGGGCCAATTCTACCTGCGCTCGGCCGAGGAGATGAAAGCGCTCTTTGCCGATACCCCCGAGGCCATCAGCAACACGGTGGCGATCGCCTCCCGCTGCAATGTGGAGTTCGATTTCAAGGCGCTCCACTACCCCGAGTGGACTCCTCCGGCCGGTAAAACGACCATGAACTGTCTGCGCGAGCTCCTCTGCGAAGGCTTCAAAATCCGTTACGGCATCGAGGTGGATACCGACGGCGAATCATTCAGTTACAAGCCGATGCTCCCGGAAGAGGCTCGCAAGCTTCCTTCCTGGAAAGAGCCCGAAAGCGCGGACTCTGCCGAGCCCTCCGCAGCCCTCATGGAAGAGGCCGCCAAAGCCGCCGTGGAATCGATCATCGCGCGTGTCGATAAGGAGCTGGGCGTGATCCAAAAAACGGGCTTCCTCTCCTACTTCCTCATCGTGGATGATTTCGTCCGCTACGCCCGCAGCCAGGGGATTTACTGTCTGGCCAGAGGCTCGGCCGCAGGGTCCATGGTGACTTATCTCTTGCAGATTTCCAACGTGGAGCCTCTGCGCTTCAACCTTCTCTTCGAGCGATTCCTGAACCCCGAGCGCGTCAACCCGCCCGATATTGATATCGATTTCGCCGATGACCGCCGGGCGGAAGTGATCGACTACGTCCGCCAAAAGTACGGCGATGATTGCGTGGCACAGGTCACCACCTTCGGCTCTCTGGGCGCCAAGAATATCGTCCGCGACGTCAGCCGGGCCATGGGGCTGGATTACAGTTTCGGGGACCGCATCTCCAAATTGATTCCCGGGACGATTGAGCTCGAAAAGGGAGAAAAATCGGCCCTCTGGAAGGCGGTCACGACGAACCCCGAGCTCAAAGAGGCTTACGACAACGACGACAATACGCGGGAAATGATCGATGTGGGGCTGATTCTGGAAAATATCGCCCGCAACGCCTCCACCCATGCAGCGGCGGTCGTCATCGGCGCCGAGCCGCTCAGCAACATTCTGCCGCTACGCAAGGACGATCACGATGCCGTCGTCACGCAATACCCGATGGGACCGGTCGGAGACCTGGGCCTGCTCAAGATGGATATGCTCGGGGTCAGAACCCTCACGATCATCAACAACACCTGCAAGCTGATCGAGAAGAATCATGGGGTCTCCATCGATATCAATAAGATTCCCCAGGACGATGAGAAAACATACGCCCTGCTCAACCGAGGCGAAACGGTCGGCGTCTTCCAGTTGGAATCCGGCGGAATGCGCGATCTCTGCCGCCGCTTTGAGCTGAGCTCCATCGAACATATCACGGCACTGGTGGCGCTCTACCGTCCGGGGCCGATGGACCTCATTCCGGATTTTATCAATCGCCGCCACGGGAAAGTCAAAATCGAGTACCTGCACCCGCTCCTGGAGAGTATCTGCGAAGAGACCTACGGCATCATGATCTACCAGGAACAGGTGATGCAGGCCACTCAGGCGCTGGCCGGCTTCACCCTGGGCAAAGCCGATATCCTGCGTCGGGCCATGGGTAAAAAGGATGCGGCCAAAATGGGGAAGATGCGCAAGGAATTCGTGGAGTGCTGCGCATCGGCCCACCAAATCCCGGAAAAAAGAGCGGATGAAATTTTTGACCTTCTGGAGAAATTCGCCGGATACGGCTTCAACAAATCCCACGCCGCCGCTTATGCCTTCGTCGCCTACCAGACGGCCTGGCTCAAGGCCAATTACCCGGTGGAGTTCATGGCCGCGGCGATGACCAACGCCATGGAAGATCAGAAGAAGCTCCTGCCCCTGATCGAAGAGGCCAAGGAGATGGAGATCGCCATTCTGTCGCCGGATATCAACCGGAGCGATACCTACTTCACTCCCGCAAAGGATGCCCGGGCAATCCACTTTGCACTGGCCGCCATCAAAGGAATAGGCGTCGGCAGCGTCAGCGCCATTCTGGAAGAGCGGGCTCAATCGGGCCCCTTCCAATCGCTGGAAGATTTATGCGGCCGGCTCGGGACCAAGGCGCTTAATAAGAGGGTGCTCGAAGGCTTGATCTTTTCGGGCGCACTCGACTCTTTCGGCAAGACGCGTTCGGTCCTGGCCGCCAGTATTGATGCGGCTCTGGCCGCCGGAGAGCGCAAATTGAAGGATGCGCTCCTGGGCCAGGGTAACCTCTTTGATCTGCTCAGCCCCCAGGAGCAAACCACGATGATCCCGGAAATCCAACTGCCTGAGCTCCCCCTGAATCAGCGGTTGGAAAAAGAGAAAGAACTCCTGGGCTTCTACGTCAGCGGGCACCCGTTCTCACCGTTTGAGAAGGATGCCCGGCGGCTCGTTTCACACAGAATCGCCAGCCTGCCCGAGGAAAAAAATCGCGCAATGGTCCGGACCGCAGGTCTGGCTACCGGCATCACAAAGGGCCTCAGCAAGAAGAACAGCAAGCCCTTCCTCTCCTTCCAACTCCAGGATGGAGAAGGCAGCATCGCCGTTCTGAACTTTGGAGATCAAAGTGAGAGATGGGGCTCTCAGCTCAAAGAAGGCGAACCCTATGTCGTGACAGGCCAGCTCAGTGCCGGCGACAAGGAGAATAAAATTTTTGCAGAGGAAATTATCCCGCTCTACACCTTCCTTCAAAACTGTACCCAGCAGGTGCAAATTCGCCTGGACCATGCAAAGACAACTCACGAAAAACTGGATGACCTCTTCAAGCTCGTCCGGAATTTCAAAGGCGATTGCCCGCTCCTGATCGGCTTCTATTTCCCCGACGGACAGTATGCCTGGATAGAATCTGCCGAATCCTTCTTCGTTCGCCCGGTGAAGGATTTGGCCGATGCGGTCAATGCGCTCCTGGGCCCCAGGACGTGGAGCACGCGGCTCAAACTGCCTCCCCTGCCCGAGCCCAAGCGCTGGGAACCACGCAAGAAAGGCGATTAAAAAAACCCGGTATTTAAAGCGGAGAAAAGTGGATGAGTAGTTTATTTGAAGTCGTGTGATTAGTTTTTCTAATTGTTGTTATACATTTTTCTTACTTTTTTGTTGCTTCCCTTTTCAGCCTTTTGTAGACTCACCGCCGACTTGAGCCGTTGGCTCGCTCGGCCGCTCTGCGAGAGCTAAGCCCGGAGACTCAAGCCTGACAAAAGAGTCCATCAGATGATATTGAATGGAATATTAGACACACACATGAATAGCTACATCCAAGAGACCATACAGCTCGTCAGCAAAAGAAACCCCAACGAACCTGAATTTTTGCAGGCTGTTACCGAAGTTCTGGGCTCCATCGCTCCGGTAATTGAACGCCACCGTAAATATCAGGATCACGCCATCCTCGAAAGAATCACGGAGCCTGAAAGACAGGTCATTTTCCGGGTACCCTGGGTCGATGATAAAGGCAAAATCCAGGTCAATCGCGGTTTCAGTATCCAATTCAGCAGCGCCATCGGACCCTACAAAGGCGGTCTGCGCTTCCACCCTACGGTTTGCGCCAGCGTTCTGAAGTTTTTAGCCTTTGAACAGGTTTTCAAAAATTCTCTGACCACCCTTCCCATGGGCGGCGGCAAGGGAGGATCGGACTTCGATCCCAAGGGCAAATCCGAAGGCGAAATCATGCGCTTCTGCCAATCCTTCATGTCCGAGCTCTTCCGCTACGTCGGCCCCAACACCTATATCCCGGCAGGCGATATCGGCGTAGGTAAGCGCGAAGTCGGTTATTTCTTTGGCCAATACAAGAGACTGGCTAATGAATTTTCCGGAGTCCTGACCGGCAAAGGTCTGCAATGGGGCGGCTCGCTGATTCGCCCGGAAGCCACCGGTTACGGCTGCGTCTATTTTGCCAAAGAGATGCTCAACACCAGGGCGCTGGATTTGAAAGGCAAGACCTGTCTGATTTCGGGTTCGGGCAACGTCGCTCAATATACGGTCGAGAAGCTCAACGAGTATGGGGCCAAGGTCCTCACCATGAGTGATTCTTCCGGCTTTATCTATGACAAAGAGGGCATCAATGCCGAGAAGCTGGCCTGGGTCATGGAGATCAAGAACGTGCAGCGCGGCCGCATCAGCGAGTACCTCAAGAAGTACCCCGACGCCGAATTCCACGCAGGCAAGCGGCCCTGGGCTGTTCCTGCCAAATGCGCTTTCCCGAGTGCCACGCAGAACGAAATTGACGCCGAGGATGCCAAGACGCTGCTCAAGAACGGCTGTATCATGGTTTGCGAAGGGGCCAACATGCCCTCCACCCTGGAAGCGATTGAGCTCTTCCTGGAAGCGAAAATCCTCTTCGGACCTTCCAAGGCCGCCAATGCGGGCGGCGTAGCCACCTCGGGTCTGGAGATGACCCAGAACAGCATGAGACTCACCTGGACGGCCGAGGAGGTCAATGCCCGTCTGCACCACATCATGCAGATGATCCATTCCAACGTCTACAATAACTCTATCGAATACGGCCAGAAGGGCAATTACCTGATGGGTGCCAATATCGCCGGCTTCGTGAAGGTGGCCGATTCCATGATCGATCAGGGCGTGGTGTAAACAGGTTTTACAGGTTCTATCGCCAGAACAGTATATTTCCTGATATTCCGGGAGCGGTTCGCCGCTCCCTTTTTCTTTTCCCGGCCGCGCCTCTTTATCAACCACGGATGAAGACGAAGAAAGAAGGAACCGCAGATGACGCAGATTAGCGCAGATGGGAGGATGGGATGGGCGGATGCTTCCCCGGGGTCCTCGACCCCGGGCCAGGAGATGGGTATGCTCCGCATCCCTCAGGAGTGCGCATCCTGGCGGATGCGGGGGAACATGCCTTCTCTCCTCATGGTTGTTCGTGGTTCTTTGCTTTTTCGGCGGTTTTTTGGGGAGGAGCCTCTCTAATGGAGGAGATTTCTTTACTTTTGCGGCCTATTCAGATAGGCTTGGCCTCGCAAGTAGAGCAATATGAGCAATATGAAACAGAGCCCTGTTCCTCCGAGACAGAATCGGAGAAGATTTTTAAAGACTATTCTCGCAACTTCCCTGGCTCCGCTGGTCGTCCCGCCTTCGGTCCTGGGACGCGGCGGCGCTATCTCGCCCAATAACCGGATCGTCTTTGGCGTGATCGGCTTCGGCAACCGCGCCAAAAGCATCATCCAGAGCTTCATGGCCTTCAAAGAGGTGCAGATGGTGGCGATCTCCGATTGCCGCAAAGCCAACCGCGACGACGGAATCAATATCGTCAATGCCTATTACAATAACCAGGATTGCGTCGGCATTCCCGATTTCCGCGACCTGCTGGCCCGCAAGGATATTGACGCCACTTTTATCGCGACGGGTATGCGCTGGCATGGTCTTGCCTCCATCTACGCCGCACGCGCCGGCAAGGATATCTATTGCGAAAAACCGATCGCCCTCTCCATGAATGAGGGCCGCCTGTTGGAGGAAACCTGCAAGCGCTTCGGCACCATTTATCAGGCCGGAACTCAGCGCCGCGGGACCGGCTCCTACAAGTTCGCCCGCCAGATGGTTCTGGAAGGGAAAATCGGCGCCCTGAAAAAAATCGAGATGCAGCTCTGGACCGGCGGCGGAGTCCGCCCGGAACAGCCGGTCCCGGTTCCCGAAGGATGGGATTGGGATATGTGGCTGGGGCAGACACCCTGGAAACCTTTCACCTGGGGTCTGGCCGGCGGCGGCTGGCACTACTTCTGGGATACGGCCGAGGGGGCTATGACCGATATGGGCTGCCACTATACCGACCAGATGCAATGGGTGCTGGGGACCGATCACGAGATGCCGGTGGAATACACCGGACAGGGAGTTTTCCCCGATCCCAAAGAATTTATCAGCGATACTCCCCTCACCGGAGAATGGCACTGCCGCTACGCTAACGGCGTCGAAGGAGTCATGTACCAGCGCCTGGGCTTTGAAGACCGCTACATCACCTATATCGGCGAAGAAGGATGGATCCGCGTCGATGACCAGACCGATATCGTGACCTCCTCGCCGGACTCCATCGCACGGCTCCGCACGGCCGGAGGCGCAGGCTGGGATGATGCCAGCTCCCATATCCGCAATCTTCTGGATTGCATCCGCACCCGCAAGCAGCCCGATTGCAACCCGACGGTCGCCCGCCATGCGCTGGGGATCGCCCAGGCGTGGAACCTGGCTCTTCGTCTCAATAAAAAACTCTCCTGGAATAACACGACCCAGAGATTTGACGATGAGACCGCCAGCCGGATGATGTACCGCCAGCCCAGGGCGCCCTGGGTCATTTAGCACGCAATGACGAATTCACGCAGAAACAAAAACAGAATAGGAAGAATGATGAAAAACAGACTCCTGAAAAGAAACGTATTTTGTACAGCCATGCTGGCGGCGCTTTTCTCCCTGCCGACTCTCGGCCTCAATGCCCAGACGATGCAGGCCGATACGGTGACCTCAATCTCGCTGCCCGTCCTGGAGATGGATGAGACCCTCAAAGCTCTGGCCGTTTACGACAGTTCGACGGGCAAGGCGGTCTGGGCTCAATTGGAAAACCAGTTGGGTGATCCCCAAAACCACCCGGCTCTGGAAGAGACGCTCATCCGGGTCATCAACAGCCAATCCACTCCCGACGCCCGAAGCCGCGCCTGCAAAATGCTCGCCGTCATCGGAACCGATAAATCGACCCCCATTCTGGGCAATCTCCTGCGATACGGCCTCAAGCAGAACGTCCATGACGTGGAAATCGCCTGTTTTGCTCTGGCGGCCTCTTCGGACCCGCAAGCCGTAGAAATCCTCCGCGAGGCTCTGGCTGAAGCTCTTGAAGTCAAGAGCCAGGACCCCGCCGCACGTGTGCAGATCATTAACGCGCTGGGAACCCTGCGGGACCGCGCCTCCATACCGACCCTGGCAGAGCTTGCCATTCTGGAAAGCTCGGACCCGCAGACCGCTACGGCAGCGATTCTGGCACTGGGGCGCATCAGCAGTATCGAGGCGCTCAACGCCGTCAGCGAGGCGCTCGCCCTCAACGCCGAATCTCCGAGTCTTGGGGTTCTCAATTCCGGCTATGAGGCCATTATCGGCCAGGCCGATTTGCGGCGGACGGATACGCTCCTCTTCAATGCGACTATTTTTCAGCGCATCCGCAATTCAAAAGCGATGCCCGATTATATTCGCTGCTCGGCGCTTCTGGGCGAGCTCAGAGCCGATTCAGAGGCGGCCATGCAGATCATTCTCTCGGTGTTGAGAAGCGATGACGCGCCTCTCAAGCCGACCGCTGTCGCCGCCATTGAAAACCTGCCTCTTAAATTCGATTCCCAGCCTTTCCTGGAGCTTTTCACCGGGAACCTTCTGAGCGCGGATGATAAATCGCTCCTGATTCGCTCGGTTGCCTCCCGGCCCGATCCCTACGCCCAGAAAATAGTCGCTCTGGGATTGGCGAGTCCGGAGCCGCACATTCGCCGTGCCGCCATTGAATCGGCATCGCAGACGGCGATCTCCTCCGCCGTGTTGAAAGGCCTGGTCCGGGCGCTGGCGGAATCCCCGGAGGATCAGGCGGCAGTGGCCCAGACTCTTCTGCGCCTGCCCAAAGATGACCTGGTCGATATGGGGTTAATCCAGTTGCTTCAGGAATTTCTCGGCGATGAACCTCTCCGCGGGAACGGCCACGAGGCTCAGGCGGCCAAGGTCACCCTGATTGACGTGCTGGGCAAACGAGGCAACCCGCTGGCCTCGGCGGCTCTGCTCCTGCAATCCTCCAGCACCGACCCGGCCACGCTCAAGAGCTCTTACCAGGCGCTGATTCGCACCGCTACGGCGGCTGACCTCCCGCGGCTGACCGCCACCCTGCTGGCAATCGGCGACGACACGCTGCGCAGAAGCTGCGCCGTTTATCTGGCTCAATTCATCCAGAGGATGGAGGACCCGAATTCCGCCGTCGGAGTTCTTTCCGAGACGCTCCTCAAAGGAAACCTCAACCCGGCACAAAAAGCGACCCTGGTCACGCTTCTTTCGGCCTGCCCGACTCCTGAATCGCTGGATCGGATTGTCGGTCTGCAAAATGAATCGTTCCCGGCTCTCAAGGATGCCGTCGTTTCGGCTCTGACCTCCTGGCCCGACAGCACCGTCTGGAAACCGCTCTTGAATGTCTTTGAAGCGAGCGATACCCCGGCTCACCGCTCTCAGGCACTGCGCGCGCTCTTGGAAATTCAGATGGAGGAGAACCCGAGGGCCACGGCCGATCTGGCCCGCCGTTACGAGGCCCTCTTTAAGGCCGCCAAAAGCAATGAAGAGAAAAAGATGATCCTGGCGGCACTGGCCCAGGCGGCTCATCCGGATACGCTGGCATTGGCCCTGAGCCAACTCGATAACCCGGCAGTTGCCGCCGATGCCCGCAGAGCGGCCGAGCGCATTGCCGCCTCGCTCGAAAACACTCACCCCGAGGAGGCCGTCAAAGCGCCCAATAGCGCCCGATAAACCGGGGTGCCGAGAGCGCCTGAAATGCGAAAATCCGCAGAGAGCTGTTTTGTTCTCTGCGGATTTTTAAATTCTCTTCTTCTCTCTTTTGGAATCAGGACGGGGAGGCGTTCTTTTTCTCCGGCTGCGAAACCACGACCGTCTCCACCGGTTGAACGATATGCTGCTTGCCGGCCTCGATCAATTCCCAGAAATGCGGGTTATCTTCCAGTATTTTATCCTCGCCCATATTGATATTGATGCTGGAGCGGAAGAAGAAATCCTTGAGCGTATTGCGGCTCAGAATCCGGTGAATCAAAACGCCCAAATCATGTTTCTCGAAATAAACCCTGTAATCGCCCAAACGGAAGCGGTGAAGGGTACGGCCCTCACGCTCCAGGCGCCCAAAGCTCTCATCGGCCTGATAAACCTGCTGAGGCAGGCCGCGGAATTCGCCCAGGATATTCAACTGCAAATCCTTGGGCATTTTGGAAAGCTCAGAGGCAGCCACAGGAGTGAATATGATTTGAAATGGTCTCATTTGACTACTAAAAGGGCGCACGGTATATAATGACCGTGCGCCCTTAGAGTGTAGCCGAGCTTCAACGCTCCTGCAAGCGCTAAGCGCCCGATTTCAAGGAGCTCAAAACCGGCCTCTGTCTTTTAAATTACGGATTCCTCAATGCTGAGGTCCTATCCACAAGCCACTTGGCATCCTTACTATTGGCATGAGTCTCCTGGACAATGCCTCTCTCATTGCCTTTTTTGGCCATCGCGGCAGTGCGCGAATCCTGCCACTTCTTAATCTCGGAGTGGCCGTCGCCGAATGCGAAACCGCAGGCGTTGCCATGCTCGACAGAGGGAATATCCACCCATCTCATGGTCGCAGTGTCGCCGGTTTCACGGTAACAGGCAACCATGGCTTCTACGCCGAAATTGGCATCATTGATCGAATATTGATCCTCATCCACAAACACCCAGGTACGGCTGGGGCCCGGGCGGGTCATGCTGCCCAACTTTCCATAGGTCAGGAAGACGCCGCCGCTGTTACCATTTCCCCCGAGCCAATCGCTGTGAACCGGGCTGTAATCGCCGCTGCCCTCTGCACCGGTTTCGTAGCTACCCACCGCCTGATTCATCGCAAAAGTACGAACACGCGGTCCGCGGATCGTTCTGCTTTTATCAGCGGGGCACTTGAAGATTTTTGGGTTTTTGCCAATGTAGGGTGCCAATTGGCAGGTCTTCGGGTCCATCAACATCATGACGTTGGTGTTATCGGTATTGCCAATTTCAAAATTCATATCCCCACGCACCCACTCGGTCGCATTGGCACCGGGATCGCTGCCGGTCGGATTACAGGGGAGCCAGTCATTATTATCGGTAGCAAACAGGATCGCTCCCGTCATCATCTGTCTACCATTATTCATGCAGGCGGTTCCCTGGGTCTTGCTTTTAGCCTTGCCGAGGGCAGGTAAAATCATACCTGCCAAAATGGCGATAATCGCGATCACAACCAAGAGCTCGATCAGAGTAAAAGCACTCTTTACTTTACTGAATTTACTATTTGTTACTTTCATAAAATGTCCTTAAATTATTCCCGCTCCGGGCGGTGACTTTTTCCTTACAAGGACCCGGGGTTCTGGAACCCCGGGTCCCATTGCATTATTCGTCTAATCCGTCATTTTTCAACTACGGATTTCTTCCGATTAGACCTACTGAGCGTCCGTACTCACCACCAGTCTGTAGTAGGCGGTCTTCTCGGTCATCGGCACTTCATAGTAGTAGGTTCCTTCATCAAGCTGCGGCACCCCGGCATGAGTCCAGGTTCCGCCCATTGCCTGAGTAGAGACTTCCAACACGGCACGAGAAGAGACAGCCCAGCGCAGAACCAGCTTCCCGTCTACGACGGCAAAGTTCAGTATGGGCGGCGTAATCGGCGGCTCGGGCGTGTCGCTCAAGTTGAAGAAGTAGAATTCACCCAACTGCATACAACCCGCAGTAGCCGGATTTTTCACCGTCGGGAAGAGAACCTTGTAGGAGGTATAAGTCACCTCGTTATCGAAGCGGACGATGCCGGAATTTCTGTAACGGAAATTATCCGATACCAGAGCACCTTCTGCAATCAGGGTCCAATCTTCGTCGATACCGGCGCTGTTATCCAGGCTCGTGATCGGATCATCGGTGCCGTAGACCTCAACGCTTGTCGGGTCGCGTTGAACGGCATCGTTGGCCGTGGTGAACATGAGCGCATTGGGAGTGATCGGCACCGTCGGGGTGACAATGAAGCCTGAGCGCTCCATGCCGAAGTTCAGATATTTAACCTTGATATTTTCATCGGCCACTGCGAAGGGACCTTCCTGTGCAGGATAGCCGCTGCCGGACATGTAGTCTCCGACCGCAATCGAGAAATCCTCAGCAGAGAGGAAATACTCATACTCCGGAGAAATGAACTGGATGTCAGCAAACTGCATCGCGGTCTGAGGATGCTCACCTGCTGAATCAACTCCCTTAATCGTCGGGAAAACAATCTTCCAGGAGGTGAAGGCCGGTGTCGCTGCAGGAAGATCGACCCAATATCCCGTCTTCTGACGTTCAGACGGGAATTCAAGTGTCCCTTCGGCAACGAGTGTCCAGTTTTCGGCAGAGCCGTCGCTGTTATCTTCGCTCGTGATCGGATCATCGGTCCCATAGAGCTTGTAGCTGGACGGATCGCGGCCTTCGAAGTCATTACCGGTACTAAACTCCATGTGTTGTATGGCTTTCTTGCCCGCAGCAGGAGTAACGATCATACCCAGATTGTTGGTGTAGTTTCCGCTGTTGAGATACTTGGTGGTCACGTTACCATCCAACGCCATCGCCGGGGATTCCAGCGGATTGTTATTGTACCTGGATGAAGGCGAGAACGCACTGCGCACCGCAATGAAGAAATCACCGCGGAGGTTCGAAACCAGGTTCACCGGAGCCGCTTCCAGAATATCTCCGTAGAACTGAATCTCGGAGAATTGGAGTCCGATGCCTTCCTGTTCACCGTCTTTACCGCGAATTGTCGGGAAGATAATCTTGTAAGCGGAATAGGCCTTGTCATTTTCGAAAACGAACGGCTCCAGCATCTTGGTCTTGCGTGATTCGGGCAGATCCAGATCACCGGATGCAATCTCTTCCCAGGTCTCGTCGTTGCCGCGGCTGAAATCCGGGCTCACCACCTCTTCATTGGTTCCATAGAGGATGAAGGAGGCAGGGTCGCGCTCGGAGGAGTCGTTAGCAGTTGTCAGCTCGATCGCTTTCACAACCGTGCTCGAATTCATCGGCAGGAAAATAACACCCGAATCGGTGCCCGCCCCGTTGTAATACTTGGTCGCAGTATTTACGTCGATCGTGTGCTGAGGAGATTCACCTGTTCCGGAATGAGAGGCCGGCTTGGAAGCCTGGACTGCAATAATCGGATTGCCCGGAGCCAGGATGCCCACGGTACCTTCTGCATCGGAATAGAGCTGCATTTCAGCCAACTGCATGAGGGAGTTGCCGTTGGTTCTCAAGCTGGGGAAGATCACCCGATAGTGCTTGTAAGAAGCGCTGTTCTCCACGACAACCAGCGGACCTTCAGTGTTGCGCTCAGTGGGCAGAGCTATCGCACCTTCGGCGATCAGAGTCCAGCCTTCCGCAGTGCTGAGGCCATTATCCGTCTCAGTGTAATCGGTGTTTCTGCCCCAGATCTGATAGACATCCGGATCGCGTTCAGTCGCGTCGTTGGCGGTCCACATCTTGAAGCTCTTGACGGCGGCAGCCTCCGCAGGCGTCACAATGAAGCCGGTATATTCACCACCGCTGTTGAGATACTTCGTGGTCACGCTTCCATCAATCACCAGAGGAGGATTTTCATTATTCGGATATTTGCTGGAAGAGTTCGTCGTCCAGTAGTTAATGTCTTTGGTGGCATTGATCGGACGGGCGATATCACCGGGAATTAAAAGAGGTTCCCCAATACCGAGATCTTCCTTGAGTCCGTAGAACTGCATCTCGGAAATATGGACCACTTCCGCATCCGATGCGGCTGCATCGCGGATACTGGTGAAGAGCAGCTTGTAACCACGATAATACTCATCAGTTTCAACACTCACTTCAGGACTCCAGGTCGAGCGGGCTTCAGGCGTCTGCAGAGAGCCCTCACCCAGGAGAACCCAGGTCTCGTTGGTTCCGAGGCTGTTGTCGGCGCTCTGCCGGAAATCAAGCGTGCCGAAAAGCTGATAGGTCATCGGATCGCAAGAGGCACGGTTGGTGAAGGTGTAGATATTGAAGCTCTCGAGCTTGGTCAAACCGGTCGCGGGCCAAATCGCCAAACCGACGTTGGTCTTGGCGAAGTTCGCATAGCGGTTGACATAGTTCAAGTCAATGGCGTTGGCAGGAGGGCTTCCATTCCAGTCGCTCGTGTTATAAGCCGAATCGGTGCCCACCGGAGGCTGGATCGCAATGGTCGAATCATAATCGGCAATGCTCAAGATACCCCAATCGCCCGCTTCAAAATCCGGTTCAGCCATTTCATAAAACTGGACATCAGCTATCTGCATGAGGGCACTCGTACCTTTCAGGGTCGGGAATATCATGCGGTAGGAGGTATAGCTGACCTCGTTCTCAAAGGAGTAAAACTCACTCGCCTTCAAACGCTCGGCAGGCAGATTCAGAGTGCCGGAAGAGATCAGAGTCCATTCTTCCTGGTCTCCAAAGCTGTTATCCGTACTCTTGATCTCATCATTGGTGCCGTAGAGCTCATAGGTAGCCGGATCACGCTCGGGCGCATCGTTAGCAGTGTTAAACTGCATACTCTTGATCACCGTCGCCCCGTAGACGGGAGTGACGATGAAGCCCGTATGAGCCTGGCCACGGTTGAGATACTTCGTGCTGGGGTCCTGGTCGGTCAGACAACCGGGAGCCTCATTGGCCGGATAAGAACTGTTGTTCTTCATTTTTCCGCCGACCGCGATGACGTTATCGGCAGAACTCAGCAGCTTCGTCGCTGCAAGCGAAGTGCTGGCCGAAACCGCAACGCCCACAGCGAGAG
>Ga0116149_1003607_pt1 | contig 15876 bp, 16 predicted proteins | sample AD_UKC057_MetaG_FD_89787 | JGI IMG/M metagenome (GOLD analysis project Ga0116149, IMG submission 89787) | Active sludge microbial communities of municipal wastewater-treating anaerobic digesters from USA - AD_UKC057_MetaG | ecosystem: Engineered > Bioreactor > Anaerobic > Digestate | place: USA... | reverse complement strand
CTTGGCCTACTGGTGGGCTGCCAGGCAGAGACGCCTGGCCTACTGGTGGGCTGCCAGGCAGAGACGCCTGGCCTACTGGTGGGCTGCCAGGCAGAGACGCCTGGCCTACTGGTGGGCGGGCTTTGTCAGGAGGAACAGCCCGGAGTTCGCGAAGGGCTGCGACGTTGCGATCTCAGGCTTGCCGAGATTCCTCACATTCGTTCGGAATGACAACAGGTCTGTCATTTTGACCGAAGGGAGAAGTCTCATTGAAGCGCCCAATTTTGGTATCAGTTCGCAATGGCGGTTGCAGGCGGACTTTCCCGGGAGTATGAAAATTGCAATTAAACCCTGAATTCCTGGAAGGTTATCAATTTCGATGTTAATGATGGAAGAGCTTTTTGCGAGCCTGGACGCCCTGGAGCAGCGTGTAAACTCCTTATCCTTGCGAGTCCGAGACCTGGAGGAGGAGCGTGACCGATTGCGTGAGGAGGTGGAACAGACCCAGTTGCAAGGTGGAGACTGGAAAGAGAAGGTGGAGGTCCTGTTGCAGGAACGGGATCAGGTAAGGCAACGCCTGGAGGCCTTGATTAAGCGAATTGATGAGATCGAGCATGGGGCGGCGTGAACCTGAGTGCGACGGGGGGATTTGTCTGTTTCGAGTTCAATGCCGATTCGGTAACCTGCTGTGACAGGAATAACATTCGGAGCCGGTCGAAAACGTCATGGAACCGATTGAGTTTTCCGCCTTGGGAATCCGGTTGCGTTTGGCGCCGGGTGACAACCCGGAAGTGGTGCGCAGGATTGTGGAGTTTGTAGAAAAGCGTATCGAGGATGTAAGTCAGGCCGCTCCGAACGCTCAACCTCTTCAAATTGCCCTCCTTACCGCATTAAACATCGCCGAACAGATGTACAAAGAGCGTGAGCAGGAACGTGCCGAGTATATTAAGGCCGTGGATAAGGTTCGCTTGATGCTGCACTCGCTGGAATAGGGGCATCAGGCTCTCTACAATGCTCTACAGTGCATCGGGTCGATGAACGGCAACCCCTCCACAGACAAATTCTCCAACCTGTCCATTCTTGCACTCAATTACGAATATCCACCCATCGGCGGCGGGGGAGCAACCGCCCACGAGGCCATTCTGCGTGAAATTGTCCGGGACGCCGGATGTCGTGTTTTACTCATCACATCCGGAACAGGGAAGCAGAAAGAGGAATTAAACCCCCAGTCGAATTTCCGAATCCTTCGCATTCCGGTGGGAAAGAGGGACTTTCGCTTCTGGCGTCGAAGCGAGGTTTTGCGGTATCTTCTGGGGGCGTGGGGGGAGACAAAACGGGAGTTGCGACGAGAGCCTTACGATATCTGCCACGCGTTTTTCGGCATTCCATCCGGGCTGGTCGCATACCGGCTGCGGAAACGAATGCCATACGTGATTTCATTGCGGGGTTCGGATGTTCCCGGCTACAATCAGCGGTTCACATTGGATCACAGGTTGCTGCGTCCGCTGGTGCGTCGCAGCTGGGAGTCCGCAGCGGCGGTTGTGGCAAACAGCGAGGGATTGCGAAGACTGGCGGGGAAAGCATTTGGCGATTTGCCCATTCAGGTGATCCCGAATGGGGTCGACACAAATTGTTTTGTTCCGAAGCCGCACTCTCCGGGGGATGCGCCGGTATTGGTTACGGTGGCCCGGTTGATTCCGCGCAAAGGAGTTGATTTGCTGATCACCGCACTGGGGCAGTTGCAGGACAGACCCTGGCGGCTCCTGGTCATCGGGGATGGTCCGGAAAAGCCCGCATTATCCACACTGGTAACGAAATCGGGGATCGATAACCGTGTGGAGTTCGCGGGGGACCGTGACCGCGACTGGATTGCGCGGACTTTGCCGGAATGCGACCTGTTCATCCTGCCGTCATTGGCGGAAGGGATGTCGAACGCGGCGCTGGAGGCGATGGCTTGCGGTTTGCCGGTCCTTCTGAGCGACACAGGGGGCGCGCAGGATCTCGTACAGAACAACGGTGAGGTAGTCCCGTGCGGCGATGTGGCGGCACTGCGTTCCGCTTTGGTGAGGATGCTGGACACACCGGGGCGTTGGGGGCAATGGGGAGCGACATCCCGCAGGATTGCGGAAGGCCGGTCCTGGTCTTCTGTGGCAGAACAATACCTCCATTTGTTTCGCCGGATTGTCGGCAAATGACGAAATCCATCTATGATCGCATTCGTGACAGGGATCGGACAATCGCCCGGGAAACCACGGGAAAAGAAGACTATTTTCTACTGTCGCCGACACGGGCGAGTTTAATTCGAGCGCTGAAACCCCTGATTGAAAAATATGTCCGTGGAAGAGCGCTGGACGCCGGAGCCGGATCGAAAGCCTACGCAGCACGTTTGTCGGCGTTTGCGGCGGAGTATGTGAGCCTGGATGTGACGGTTGAGCGGGCTGCGCCTTCGGTGGTGGGGTCCCTTCTCGACTTGCCGTTTGCGGATGGGTGTTTCGATACGGTATTCTGTTCACAGGTTCTGGAGCATGTGCCCGAACCCGCGAGGGCGTTGAGGGAAGTCGCGCGTGTGCTTCTTCCGGGTGGAATGTTGATTTTGACCGCGCCGCATCTTGCCTATCTCCATAATGAACCTCACGATTATTTCCGATTCACCTGCCATGGCTTGAGGTATCTGTGCGCAAGCGCGGGGTTGGAGGTCGAGGAGATTCGACCGGCGGGCGGGCTTCTTTCGTTTTTGGGGCACATTCCGTCGGTTGCGGGCAAAGCACTCCTTCGTCCCGTGCCGTTGGTGTACGATGGTTTTCTGTTGTTGAACGGCGGTTGGTCGAGGATGGTGGCCTGGCTGGATGAACGGATTGAACGACGAAAGATCTTTGCCCTCAACTATATTGTGGTGGCGCGGAAAAGCGGGTGACCGGATTCCCGGCATCGCGCTGTCCATCGTTGTTTTTCTCATCCTGTTTGCGACATTGGACGATCCGGGGGTTACCTGGGATGAGGCGTATCCCAACTTCGATGCCGCCAAACGTCAGGCGGAATGGTTCCAGCTCCTATTCAAGGGCGAAGGGGCATTCTCCCGCGAAACAATCGACCGGTACTGGTTTACGACCTCAGACCACCCGTCTTTTCCCCGGACATGCGCAGCGCTCAGTAAGTTGATCGTCGGCGGATTCCTGGATGAAATCAGAGCCTACCGACTGCCCTCGGCGGTGTTGTTTTCGATCCTGGTCGGCACGGTGTTTTTCTGGTGCAAAAGGCATATCGGGTCGGGGGCTGCGTGGATGTCGGCGCTGTGCCTGGTGATGATGCCGCGCGTATTCGGTCATGCGCACCTGTTCAGCCTGGATGCGCATATTCTGTGCTGGTGGATTTGGGTGTTGTTTGTTGCGGCGGCGGCGGTGGAAGGAAAATGTTCCGTTTGGATGGCGGGGCTGGTTTATGCCATGGCGTTCGCCACAAAACTTCATGCGGTGTTTTTGCCGCCCGTTCTTGTTTTGTGGCTCGGCCTGGTCTGTTTGAGAAGTGAAAATCGCCGGTTCCTTCTCAGAAGAGGATTGATGCTTGCCGGAGCGGCAGCCATCTTAACACCGCTGGTCTATCTGGCCACGCAGCCCTGGCTCTGGCATGACACGGCAACGCGGATTTACGAACGTTTTTTCGATTATGCGCGGAAAACAACCGTACACCCCATCGGTTTGTGGTATTTCGGCCGACGGTACTTGAACGACACACCATGGCATTACCCCTGTGTGATGACGTTGTTCACGGTTCCGACAGGGATTTTAATCCTGATCGGCATAGGGGTCGGCACGGGATGGCGCAAAAGCCTCTCCCCCAAGATTGGGGGAGATGGGGTTGAACCCACCAGACCGACGACCGCCATCCTACCCGGCTGGTCTCTCATGGTTCTGGGCGCGCTAGTCCCCCTTGTCGTGCTGATGCTGCCGATGGCGCAGGGATATGATGGGGTCCGCCTGTTCCTGCCCGCGTTTCCCTGTTTTGCGGTTCTGGCAGGGTACGGATATCAGTTCATTTTGAACCAAGTGGATCGTTTGAACGCTCCGCGAAACCAGAAGATATTGCTGTGTGTGTTGATTGCGGTGGGGGTATCGGTTCCGGCAGGATTAGATATCATTCGCATTCACCCGTGCCAGTTGTCCTATTTCAACTTTTTGTGCGGCGGACTTCCGGGTGCGCAACGGCTCGGCATGGAATCGACTTACTGGTGTGATGCCTTGACCCGTCCGTTTGTGGAGGAAGTCAACCGGATCGTTCCGCCCGGGGCGAAGATGCGCCCGCTTTCCATGAACTATGCGGTGATTGGATACTGGCAGGAGCGGGGTGTCCTCAATCCCGACATCATTTATGATTGCGATCCCCCGTACGACTTTCACCTGCTTCAATGCAGGCAGGGAATGTTTGTCGGTATTGAATGGTATCTGTATCGAAATGCGAAACCGCTTCTGGTCCAGGTGCGGGATGGAGTGCCTCTGTTCATGCTGTTCGGAAAAATCCCTGGATAGAAGAGAGAGACAGAAGGATAGATGGGAGAAAAGATCGGCGATCACTATTGAGCCGATTCAAGAACAACCTCTGCCACAGCGATGGCTCCGTCATGACTGATGGAAACCTGTCCGGCGCAGACCCCCAATTGTGCAGCAAGTGCGGCTGCCCGGCCCTCGAAAAAAAGGACCGGACGGCCGTTTTTTCGTTCAACTACGTAGATGTCATTCCAGGCAATGCCCCATCCGGGGAACTCTCCGAGCGCTTTTTTTGCGGCTTCCTTACAGGCGAATCGTCCCGCAAGGAACTCCGCCCGGTTCTTCCGCCGTTCCAGAAGGTTCCGTTCAATCGGATGAAGAATCCGGCGGAGAAACCGTTCTCCGTACAGACGTTCCATTCGCTCAAATCGGTCGATTTGAGCGATATCGATCCCGATCCCGATGAGCGCCATGAAAGACCTCCAATCTTGATGTCACTGTCCAAAGAAGGCAGCATACCGAGAATACCAGAGTAAAACCGGAAAGTATCCCCGATCCGACATGATGGAACCCCCTGCGCCGTTTGAGTTCCTTCGCCGATACCGCGACCTTCTGGTTCTTACCATCCTGAGTCTGATTGCCCTTCTGTTCTCCGGTCAGCATACTACAACCGCTTTTTCCAAAACCACCACGCTTTATGTGCTGGTGTGGCTGACATTGATTGTGGAGATTGTGCTGATGTGGCGGGAAGGATGGCCCGGGGGGAGGTTATGGCGGGCGACCCTGATTTGCCTGGCAGCCTACCTGCTCTGGTGCGTGATCTCGGCGGTGTGGATCGCGCCGATTCCACGCTCGTTTCGCGAACTCTCCCGGATGCTGGCATTGATGACTCTCGTTGTCGTATCCATCGGCGCGGGCCGGTCGGAGTGGTTTCGGCGTCAGGTTCTCTGGTTTGGAACCGTGATTCCGCTGATTGTTGCCGTGTATGCCTGTGTGCAAAGCCTTGGATATGATTTCTTTCTTTGGGGGGATTTTGACTGGGGCGGAGATTTCAAGCGTGTCACAAGCACACTGGGCAATCCCGATTTCATGGCGGGGTATCTCCTGACAACCATTCCATTAGCGGCGGCATTCGGCCTGGAATCAGAGAAACGATGGCGCGGGGTTCTGGCCGGGATTTCGGCGGGATTGCAGGTGATCGCGATTGTTCTCAGCCTGAGTCGTGGCGTCTGGGTTGGTGTTGCCTGGTCGTTTGTGGCGCTTCTTGTCATCCTTCCAAACAGGAGGGAATACCTCAGAAGAGCGGGGGAGATAATCAGGAGGCCGAGAACTCTCGTGGCCGGAACGGTTACAGCCGTTATTCTGGTCATTGTGTTGTGGCCTGCGCTTGCAGGTCTTTACCGGCGATTCGCCGGAGGGGTCGGCTCGTCATTGGAAGAGCGCGGCCTGATTTATACATCCTGTATGAAGTTGCTCAAAGAAAGTCCGCTTTGCGGGGTCGGGCTGGATGCTTTTCCAGTTCGATTCCCGGATGTGAGGGATCCCAGGCTGTCGCGGTATCTTCCGATTGGCGGATTTTATGTGGAGCACGCACATAGCGAGTTTCTTGAGGTTCTGGTGAATCTGGGTCTGCTGGGATTTTTGTTGTGGATGGGGGCCTTATTTTTTTGGGGAAGGACACTGCTCCAACAACTTCGCAGTTCGGATCGCACAGCAGGGTTGCTCGCCGGGGCTTGTTGGGTGGCCGTTGCGGGAACGTTGGGGCATAACTTGTTCACCGTAACGTTGCGTCATACCTCCAGCGCAGCAATGTTCTGGTCGATGTTCGGTTTCGCAATGGGAGCATTGAGCGCGCCGGAAGAACAGCGGGGAGACCGGCGGGGTAAGATATGGCGTTGGGTGGGGCTTGCGCTGCTGATAGCCGGCGGGCCGCTTGTGTGGTGGCATGGAGTACGGGAGGATCAATGCGACCGGTATCTTCGCCGGGCGAGCGATATTATCGACCAGGCTCTTGAGGAGGGTCCGGCAAGCCGGAAGGCTCAAATGCGACACTTGGCGCTCGATTTACTGGCTAAAGCCGACAGTCTGGGTCCGGTGCGCAAGGAGAGCCTTTATTGGCGTGCATGGGCCTATTACGAATCGGGGGAGTATGCCGCCGCCAGGGATGAATACATGCGCACCCTCAAGCTGGAGGGTCCTTTTGTGGATACCATTCCCAATATCGGGAAGTGCTGTATCCGTGAGGGAGCGGAGTATATGCATTTCGGATTTCATGGATCCGCGATGAAAATGTACCGGGACTCGATTCCGTGGTGGGAGAAGGCCTGCCGGATGGACCCGGAGCGCGCAGAGCATTGGAGAAACTACGCAGGAGCGCTGGGAACACTGGGTAGAATCGAGGAATCCCGCGCCGCATACAACCGCGCTCTTCAACTTGAACCGACACCGCAGGGGAAAAAGGAGATCGGCAGATTCTTGGAAGAACTGGCTAAAAATGAGGCAATACTGAGAAAACCGCCACAGTAGTTGGGTATCCTGTCGTGGTGGGGTGAGGGTGTTCCCGATACTCTTTTTTCCGGCTTCCACAGCAAGGAGATCCATGTTATTCTTTTTATGGGGAAAGGACTGTCCGGAGAATCGGAACCATGGACAGAAAACAGGGCTTCACACTGATCGAGTTGCTGATTGTTGTGGCCATCATCGGGATTCTGGCGGCCATTGCAGTCCCGAATTTCCTGAATGCGCAGGTCCGCGCGAAAGTAGCGCGGGTGAAAGCGGAGCTGCGCTCGTTTTCCTCCGCGCTGGAGCTGTACCGCACGGATAACGGGCAATACCCGTACCCGCTGATGGAGAAATACCCCGCCAAAGGTCAACTTCACACCGCGAATCATATTGTGAAGGCACTGGTGGAACTCACCACTCCAGTGGCGTATATGTCCAGTGTGGATTATGCGGATCCTTTTTTTAAAACCGGCGAGGGATTTTGGATTGCTACGGTCCCGGCGTATTCCAGCTATACCTACGTGAACTATAAGGGGCGATGGGGATTATCGTTTGTGGTTGATCCGCTGATCGATGGGTATGGGCTTGCCAGTTTCGGTCCGGATAAATATGACAGCGGCGGAGTCTGGCCTGCGGTCCAGCAGGCTCGCGGCGAGGCGGTCAGCGGATCGTGTTTTTATCACCCCTCCAACGGCACGGTCAGCGCAGGGGATATTGTCCGGTATGGCGGCGATGCCCACATTTCCGGTTACGGCGATGACTGATGCCTCTGTGTGCTGGAACACGCCAGGGGATCGGGGTCACTTGAACATTTGCTCGCGAAGAGAATGCTGGGGAGTGACACTGATTGGGGAACCCGCGGGCGCAATAGCTTTTCTCAGCGCCGACCATGGTTCATTCAGGATTTTAATCGGTTCGAGGTTGGATGGCGCGCCCTGATGCCCGCTTTGCCCCAGGGGATTCCACATACTCGGCTGCCGGGTCTTGGACCGTTGCTCTGCCTGGCTGAGCAACCGCTCGGCAAGTTGCCGACGTTCTTCCCGCTGCTTCTCCAACGCGCGTGCTTCGCTGTCTGGGACACTGGAGATCGGGTCCAGTATCAGAGGCACACCGGTCTGGGTGGGCGAGGTTGTACAACCGTACAAGAACGCTGCCAGAACGATTGAAATCAGCCAGCGAGCAGACATCCCTCTAACTCCGAATCTTGCTCCGCGCAAAGCGCCTGCAGGCAATGCAATCGATCTAAGGACACTACAGGCAGCTTAACGCTTTCCCCGAAGGCAAGTAACGGAACTCACCTGCATAGAAATGCGGACGATTTGCCTCTCGCATGAAGATTGCAAGTACGGTTTCTTGTATAGCAACTGCCATGCCTTCGCGGTTTGACATCCGGTTATTTCCGATACATTCGAATATCTGCTGCCGATACCTCGCCGCTTCTCATCTTCACGAGAAGCATATCGAAGCATCTCTTTTATTTTACGTTACGATGCAATTCGTGTCAAATCGAATTTGCCGCGAAATTGATCTGATGCCCCGTGGCCCTCCAAACCGGAAAGCAGAGTTCCCATATCAACGCGACGACGGTCTAGTATTGCAGGGATAATGTGGCACACGAGAGGGAAAAATCTGCCAACTTTTTCCGAGGATGCCGCGATTCTTCCGGATAAAAGGCCGGATCAGGGTTTTGCATATTCCCCGTCAAGGCCGATTCCATTCTCATTGTCAAAGAAGGAACGAGCCTCCCATTGCCGCTGGTTCCAGATCCGATTGTCACCCTGATGAGCGCGCGGGTAAGAGTCTCTGCCGCCCAGATCCATGAAAAGTCCGAACGAAAACGTAAAATCGCGAAAACTCAGTTGATCCACACCGATCTGTGCCGCGCCGAGTGTCAGGGAACCGGTTGTTCCATAGCGGTCATTTCCATTCCGATCGAGCAGAATGCCGATGGCATTTGCATTGGCGGCTCCCATACTGAGATTGGGAGCCTGATAGGTGTCGTTCCCCGCGCGATCCACCAGCATGGCAAGCGAGAAATCGTGCGCCCCGCCTTGTGCCACATTGATGGATGCCGTGTATCGGTCATCCCCGGACTCATCGATGAGCGCCGCGGCCCCGAAATGAGCGCCCGCACCTTGTGTGTACCATACGCCCTCATAAAGATCCTTTCCTGCTCCATCCACCAGCATTCCCACCGCATACCAGTACGCTACCCCCTGCACGAATATACCGCCCTGATAGCAGTCATCCCCTTGCGCGTCGATCAATATCCCGATCCCCCCGCCCAGGCTGTGACCATGCCACAAATCCCCGCGCAACCCGGCCCCCGCCCCCTGGCAGAGATTGCCGTTATGCTCTCCTGTTTGCGAAGATGGGAACCGGATATCCGTATCGTCGGCAATGTAACGGTCATCTCCGTCGCAATCCATCAACAGCCCGCAGCCTTTCGTGAACCCGTAGCCCTGTGACAGGCGATAGGTGGAATAGGTGTCGTTTCCTCGCCGGTCTATCAGCAAACCCAATCCGAATTGCCCGGACCCCTGCGCCAGGGTAACGGATTGATATGTGTCGTCCCCGCCGGCGTCCAGAATCGCACCCACTCCGAACACCCCGCAGCCCTGTCCGAGTTCCTCCGCTTCATACCGGTCGTCTCCATCGGAGTCCACCAGAAAGCCGTATCCCTGGATTCCCGCCCCGGCAGATCCGTTTCCGGTATAGATGTCATTGCCTTTCAGGTCGATTGTGATGCCGAGGGGATAAACGGGCGGGCGCGAAGATGCCGCATTGAAATAGGTGTCATTCCCACCCCAGTCTATTGTAAGGAAGAGATGCTTCTTGCTTTCAAAGGTATCATCGCCGGTTGTGCCGATTTGGATTTCGCCGAGAATAGTCTTGAGGCGAAGCGGCGGAGTGTATAACTCATCCGAGGCGGAAAGCAACCGTGCCGTTGCGCGGTCCACTGCCTGCGAGATGTCCAGCGCCCCCGCATAGAGGAACTTGTAATCGACTTCGCGGATGAGCCGGTACACATCCCAATCCATGTCGCCTTCCTCTAGGAGCGGCAAGGTGTGCAGGCGATCCGAGAGTTTTTCGAGATTGTCACGGTCGATGCGCTGAAACGCCATTTTGTGCCAGGCCAGTCCCTGCGCCGATGCGCCCAGAAGCAGGGCCAGGCATTTCACAAGTTCCGGGTGTGCCTCTGCGGACCATTTCCGAATTTCGCGCCGAAGGCTTGCGGGAATATGTTTCCCGTATTGCTTATAGAGCGTGTCCAAAGCCACAAGAATGCCATCGGGTTCTTCGGCAGTCTTTTCAACCTCTTCCAGGTCGTTGAAATACAATCCACGCCGCACCCCTTCATCGACTCGAATGCTCATCAGCATCAGCGCATCATGGAGCGAAGCGGATTTTTCCAGGTAAATCTCTTTGCTTCGAATGCAATACGGTTCGACTTTGAGGGGATTATTGATTAGAAGATCGAAGAAACTCAGTCGCAGGTCCCCGCCGCCGAAAAGCGAGGAGTCGTATCGGTCGAATCGCAGGTCATCGGGAGTTTTTCCTATCGATGCCATCGCATCGGTCCAGGGATCGCGTAACTCCGATTCTGCGTAGGAGAATGGGACGAATGAGACCAATAGGACCAATAGGACGGATGGAACACGCGAGAGGGAAAGAACGGATTTCGCCGTCATTATGAGCCTTGCTCCGGCAGGGCCGGTGATGGGGTGAAGAAAGTGTGCTTCCCGGCCTTCTTTGCCAGGCAGGGACGCCTGGCCCACTGGTGGGGATGCCTGGCCCCCTGGTGGGGATGCCTGGCCCCCTGGTGGGACAGGCCTCTGTGCCTGTCGATGGGCGATCTTTCTTAAAATGGGGTGAAGAAAGTGTGCTTCCCGGCCTTCTTTGCCAGGCAGAGACGCCTGGCCCACTGGTGGGGATGCCTGGCCCACTGGTGGGGATGCCTGGCCCGGTGGTGGGGATGCCTGGCCCACTGGTGGGGATGCCTGGCCCCCTGGTGGGACAGGCCTCTGTGCCTGTCGATGGGCGATCTTTCTTAAAAGTGATTGAATCGGAAATGTCCGGTCATTTTGCCGGAAGTTCGACATTGGGAACATAATTCCGCTCGTCTTCGGGGAGATCGCCCAGTCGGGTATAACTTTGTTTCGCGAACGGTCCTCGGAGCCGTTCCGGGAATGGTCCCCCGCAACTTTGAATGAACAGCTGACAGTACAGAATGACCAGAAGGAAGGTACAAGCCCCTGCCAGGAAACGCTCCAGTTGACGAACGGTGATTTTCACGGACGGATCCTCTGATATGCGGCGGTTCCCGGAAAAAACGAGACACCTGACTACTCGGTAACGACCTTATGATGATAGGAAGATTCGGGTACAATTGCCAGAGAGATTATGAATATCGCAAATGCTTTGTCGTTGGGTCGGATTCTTCTGGTTCCGTGCTTTTTCTGGCTTTGCTATTACAGTTACAGCCAAGTGGGCGCGCCTGAGTTTGTTGTATGGGCGCGAATTGTCCTGGTGGTGATCTTCCTGAGCGACTTTCTGGACGGATATTTTGCCCGACGTCACGGCCAAGTGACCGCCCTGGGGGGACTCTTGGACCCGCTGGCGGACAAGCTGTTTGTGCTGACCTCCTTTATTCTTCTAACCATTTTCAACCGGCTGCCGATCTGGCTGGCCATGATTGTTGTGAGCAAGGATATCCTGGTGGTGATCGGGTGGGCCTTGGTGGCGACGATTCTGGGGCGGGTGGAGGCCGCGCCGACACGGACCAGCAAATGGGCGACGGGTTTTCAGTTCGCGGCGGTGGTGGCGGCGGTTTTTTCTTTCCCGGCTCCCTATTCTCTGATTATCAATGTGATCGCCGCGGTGCTGACCCTGATTAGTGTGGGGCAGTATTTCGTGCAGGGACTTCGTCTGCTCAGTCCCGGCGACAGCCGATCCTGACAGCCTCCCGACAGCCCCACGGTCCATTCCTTGCCATCCGGGGGACAACGCCTATAATCAAGAATTCATCCATCCGGCATCTTGGCCGGAGAGTTGTACCAACAGAATCCAATAGGAATTAAACACTATGCCGGAAATTGCTGAATTGAAAGAAATTGCCGGGAAAATCCGCATTGATGTGATTCGGATGCTTGCGGAGGCCGGTTCCGGGCATCCGGGCGGTTCGCTGTCCGCTGCCGACCTGGTGACCGCCCTGCTGTTTGCCGTAATGCGGCATAATCCCAAACGTCACGACTGGCCTCATCGAGACCGCTTTATTCTCTCCAAGGGACATGCCATTCCCGTCTGGTATGCGGCGTTGGCCGAGGCGGGCTATTTCCCGCGCGAGGATTTGCTGACCCTGCGGAAAACCGGCAGCCCGCTTCAGGGACACCCGGACCGGAACAGGATGCCTTGCCTGGAAGCCTGTACCGGATCGCTCGGCCAGGGACTCTCGGTCGCGCTTGGGATGGCCCTCGCAAGCAAAATGGGCGGTTCGCCGTTTCGCGTTTATTGCCTGATGGGTGATGGCGAAACACAGGAAGGCCAGGTCTGGGAGGCCGCCATGGCGTCGCCGAAGTTCAAAGCGGACACCCTTTGCGCCATTCTGGATTACAATAAGGCCCAGATAGACGGATATGTGAAAGATGTTATGCCGCTCGAACCCATCAAGGACAAATGGGTCAGTTTCGGCTGGCATGTCATTCCGATCAATGGGCATGATTTCGAACAAATCCTCGGCGCCCTGAAAGAAGCCGCCGAAACCAAAAACCAGCCCACCTTGATCCTTGCCGATACCGTTAAAGGCAAAGGGGTTTCGTTCATGGAGAATGTGGTGGATTGGCACGGCAAGGCCCCCAACGCAGAAGAGGCCGCCAAAGCGCTCGCGGAATTGGGCGCGAACTGAACACGACGATCAAGGAGACTCTGAATATGGCGAAAGCATCACGATTGGCATTCGGCGAAACCCTTGCCGAACTGGGCGAAAAGGATGAGAAGATTGTCGTTCTCGACGCGGACCTGTCGAAATCCACAATGAGCATTCTGTTTGCCAAAAAGTTCCCGGATCGGTTTTTTGAGTGCGGGATTGCGGAATCCAACATGGTCGGCATCGCTGCCGGGCTGGCCCTCGCTGGCAAGAAACCGTTTGCGTGCAGTTTTGCGTGTTTCCTGACTGGGCGATACGAAACCATCCGCATGTCGGTGGCCTATTCAAACGCCCCTGTCCGCATCGTCGGAACTCACGCGGGAATCGGGATCGGAGAGGACGGCAACAGCCAGATGGGCCTGGAAGACCTGGCCCTCATGCGCGCTCTGCCGGGCATGATTGTCCTTCAGCCGTGCGATGAACTTGAAACGAAACAGGCTGTCACATTCATGGCGGAACACAACGGTTATTCTTACATCCGCCTGACACGCCAGAAACTCCCCGATATCAACAGCCCGGATTACCGTTTCCAGGTCGGAAAAGGGGTTGTTCTGGCGGATGGCAAAGACCTGACCATCATGGCTACCGGCTCCACGGTCGCCGAAGCCCTGGAGGCCGGGAAGGTCCTTCAGGAAAAGGGAATCCGTGCCCGCGTGGTGAATATCCACACGATCAAACCCATTGACAAGGACCTTGTTGCGCGGTGCGCAAAAGAGACCGGGCGTATTTTCACCGTGGAAGATCACAATATCATGGGCGGAATGGGTAGCGCCGTGGCGGAGGCGGTCTGTGAAACGCACCCCGTACCCGTTCGTCGCTGGGGATTGCTCGATAAGTTCGGAGAATCCGGCGATCCCGAGGAACTCTATGCAAAATACGAACTCGATGCGGCGGGCATTGCACGACAAGCCGCCGCGTTTGTGCAGGAGAAGTAGCCATGCTCAAGTCGGAACTCATTCACCCGCATATCTCTGCCGCTCTTGCCGGGGCCGGGCACGGAGCGAAGGTACTCATTGCCGATGGCAACTATCCCTTGAGTACACGCTCCGGGCCGAACGCCGATCTGGTGTATCTCAACCTCCGACCCGGATTGCCCACGGTTACGAATGTTCTGGAGACTATTCTGACCGAAATCCCCGTTGAGGCGGCCGAGGTGATGGCTCCCCCGGATCACGAGCCGAAGATTTTCGCAGAGTTCAGCAAACTGCTTCCCGATATCGAACTTCAGCACCGGGATCGATTCGCGTTCTATGAAGCGGCGGAATCGCCGGAAGTCTGCCTGGCCATCGCCACCGGTGAGGAACGCACTTACGCGAATATCCTTCTCACCATCGGCGTGGTGAAATCATAGTGTCCCGTAACCGAATCGACTTGATGGATTGCCGTTTTGGAGAAACCACCGGCAAGATGCCGGCGCCACCCTATTCTCCCTCTCCCTCAGGAGAGGGTTGGAGTGAGAGATGATTCGGGTGGTACAGGCTTCCAGCCTGTGATGCCGGTTTAAGGAGAACCTTCATGTCCGACAAAGTCCGTCTGGGTATCATCGGCACGGGAGGAATGGGGCAGGGGCATTGCAGCCAGACCCCGGACCTCGAAGAAGCCGAGTTGACCTGCATTTGCGATATTGACCCGGAGACCTGCAAGTCCGTTTCCGAGAAATACGGTGTCAAGGGATTCACCAATTACAAGGAATTGATTGACAGCGGCCTTGCCGAGGCGGTAATTGTCGCCACCCCGCATTATTTCCATCCGCCTATCGGTATTTACGCCCTTCGGGCCGGATTGCACGTTCTCAGCGAGAAGCCCATCGCGGTGACGATCGGCGCGGCGGAGGAGCTGGTTTCAGGCGCCAAAGAGAGCGGAAAGGTCTTCACGGTGATGTTTCAGTTCCGCGCCGAACCGTATTTTCGCAAAGCGCAGGAGATTATTGCGAGCGGTGAACTCGGTGAGATTTATCGCACGCTGCTGATCTACACCGATTTCCGCACCCAGACTTACTATAACTCCGCTGAATGGCGCGCCACATGGGTGGGAGAGGGCGGTGGAGTGCTGATTAACCAGGCCCCCCACGCGCTCGATCAGTTTGTCGCCCTTGGCGGGCTGCCGCACGAGGTCCTCGGGTTCACACACACCCGTGTGCATGACATCGAGGTCGAGGATTCCGCCTTTGCAATCTGTCGATATGAAAACGGCGCGCATGGATATCTCACGGCGAGTACGGATGAATATCCCGGCACGTTTCTTCACGAAATCGCGGGCGAAAAGGGTAAACTGGTCTATCGAGATAAGAAACTGTATTTTGCGAGGGTCACGCCTGATGTCTCCGAATGTGCCCGAACCAACCCGGAACCCTGGGGTGGACCGAAAGCGGAAATGAAGGAAGTCGAACTGACTCCCTGCGAAACCGGCCATCGGGCCGTCATACGCAACTTCCTGCGAGCCATCCTTGGAAAAGAAGATCTGCTGATTGACGGTTCCGTTGGGACCGGATCGCTGGAATTGTCCAACGCGATCTATCTTTCCGCATATCAGAACCGCAAGGTACACATCCCGCTGGATCGGGAGGAGATAGATGAATTCTTCGCCGATCTTCGAGCGAAATCCATTCCGAAATCCGGGGTGAAGAAGATCATCCAGACCGATCCGCAACATAAACGGGAAGCGTAATCGAACCCTTCCTGGAATCCTCTCCGGGATTGCCGGCCTTTCGAGTCCGTAAGTGTAATTAAATCCAATCTTTTTGTATTTCCTCCGGGCCGGGAAACCGGCCGGTACAGGGATGGATTGGGCTTGAGATATCCTCCTTCTTTTTCTCGCAACTGATCTCCTCCAAGTTTTTGCCAAAAAATCTATCTCACACGCGAGCCCGCATTTCTCACAAGCCTCTCGGGAGAGGGGTGAGGCCGGTTGGATATCGCGAGAATAATCGCGGCGAGTGGTTTCTTGAAGAGATGAGACCATGCGAGTCAGGATAAACAGAGAAACGTG
>Ga0116149_1003595_pt1 | contig 15912 bp, 9 predicted proteins | sample AD_UKC057_MetaG_FD_89787 | JGI IMG/M metagenome (GOLD analysis project Ga0116149, IMG submission 89787) | Active sludge microbial communities of municipal wastewater-treating anaerobic digesters from USA - AD_UKC057_MetaG | ecosystem: Engineered > Bioreactor > Anaerobic > Digestate | place: USA... | reverse complement strand
GCCACGGTTAACGTACACTCCTGAGCGATCACGCGATGCCTCCATGGGGGGAGGCATCATACCCGGCAGGGATGACATAATCGCTGTGGCGTTAAGGGGTGTCATAATCGCTGTGGCACGACAAACGAACCGCCTGCGGTTGACGCCGCCCTCCATCGTCTGTAGGATCGTTGTTGGACACTTTCCGGAAGACTCCATCATGACCGTGCATGACGTAATACGCCGTGCCGAGGCCCTGCTGCCGGGTCGGCCTGCGCCTGAGGAGCAGGAAAAGGACCCGCGTTGGCAGGCGATCATCGAGATCGGAAAGTACGTCGAATCGGATTGCGATGCCGTGTGGGCGTTCGCCGCTCGTTGGGGCAGCCAGGGCGACGAGGATCTCCGCGCCGCTGTCGCGACCTGCCTGCTGGAGCACCTGCTGGAGTACCACTTCGACCGGTTCTTCCCGCTCGTGCGAAATCTGGCCGGGAGCGATCCGCGATTCGCCGCCACGTTCCTGCTGTGCGGGAAGTTCGGTCGGGCGGAGTCGGGCGACAACTCCCGACGCTTCGACGAACTTCGGGTGGAGTTGGGCGCCTCGCCGCTGTCCGCCCCTGCCCACTGACTCCCGGCTACCGGCTACTGACTACCGGCTACCGGCTACGGGCTACAGTTTGGTGATCCGGCGGACGCGGTCGTAGGCCTCGGCGTAGTACTTGCCCAGGTTGCTCCAGTCGAACTGGTCGCAGGAACTCTCGACGCGGTTTCGCAGGTCGATCCGCTCGCGCCGTTCCAGGGTGGCGAAGTCGAACAGCCACTGGGCGAGCTGTTCGGCGGCCTCGTTGTACGACTTGTAGCGTCGCAGCAGCACGTACAGGCCTCGCTCGTTGTGGTCGTGCATGTGCTTGAGCAGGTAGGTGCCGAACCCGGCCAGGTCGCTGGTGATGGCGGGCACGCCGCGGGCGGCGCACTCCAGCGGCGTGTAGCCCCACGGCTCGTACGAGCTGGGGAAGATGCCCAGGTGGCAGCCGCGGACGAACTGGTCGTACTCCATGCCGAACAGCGGGTCGTTGGGGGTGATGAATTCCGGGAAGTAGACCACCTTGACCGGGTCGTCGGGCAGGTTGATCAGCATGCTCGAGCGCATCTGGGTGAGCACCTCGTCGTTCTGGTCGACCAGGTCGTGCGTGACGATGCTGGGCAGGCGGGGCGAGCGCCAGGCGTGCATCTGGCGGCGCAGCCTCAGCCGCCAGTAGTCGTCCACCAGCGTCTCCAACTGCGGCCAGCGACCCATCGCCACCGAGCGGAACAGCCTCTCGCCGAGCTGGTTCTGGATCTGCTCGCAGTTGTCCCGCATCTCTTCCATGAGCATCCGCGAGCGGAGGACCTCGGCGTTGACCGAGCGGTAGGGCCTCCTGGCCAGCAGGAAGAAGACGATGGTGCGGTCCAGTCCCGTGCGCCGGATCTTGTGGTTGAGGCGGGCCAGGGCCTCCAGGGTGATGTCGAAGCCCTTGTTGCGGTACTCGTAGCGCCCGGAGGTGAAGACGTAGAGCGTGCGGTCCAGGTCGAACGTGTAGCTGGGGAAGAAGTGCCCCATCACGAACCGCTCGATGTGCTCGCGATAGACGCGGTGGAGGTTCTGGAACTCGTGGACGGCGACGAAGCGCTCGATGTTCAGCCCGTTGGGCAGCAGCAGGTCGGGCTTTCGCCCCAGGAGGTACTCGCACTCGAAGGCGGTGATGTCGCTGACGGTGGTGAACAGGTGCGCGCCGTGGGCGGCCGCCCGCTCGATGCGGACCTGGGGCTCGATGTTGAACCGCTTGGCGTCGGCCTCCCAGTCCACGAACGGGACGTGATCGTAGAACCACGGGTCGTTCATGGCCAGGTAGCGGCCCAGGCTGGTGGCGTGCGTGGTGAAGATGATCGAGACGGGCAGGTTCGCCCGGCGGATCTCCGGGATGGCCGAGCCGCCCATCCATTCGTGGAAGTGGGCGATGATGGGCCGCTGGTGCGAGCGCTGGGCGGCCGCCACCCGGAAGAACTGCTCCACGCAGAACCCGAAGGCCACCACGCTGTCGGTCAGGCTGTCGTGCGCGGGCACCGGGATGCGGTGGTGCTCCCACAGGAAGTACTTGATCTCGTGCAGCCGCCCGTACACCGACCGCGGGTTCATCAGCACCACGCGCGGCTGGCCCGTGATGAGCCACCGCCCGTGGTGGACCTCGATGCCCATGGCGGCGAGTTGCTTGACGATCAGGCCGATGGTGCCGGTGGCGGGGGTTTCCTCGAACTCCAGGGGGCTGACGGCAGGATCGTACGGGCCCAGGAGCATGTACCGCTTGCCCCACGACCCGATCGTGCTGGGGACCTTCGACCGCAAGACGGTGTAGATGCCGCCCACCTGCTGGCAGACCTCCCAGGCGATCTCGCACAACAACGGGCTCTGCTCGCGGACTTCCGAGCCGTCCGTCGCGGCGGAGACGCCGGCAGCGGGCAGAGGGCCGGATGCGGCGGACGCCGGGCTGGTCTTGCGGCTTCTTCTTCCTGCTTTCATGGACCTGTCCGTTTCCTTTTTTGCCGTTCTATCCCCCCGGATGCGACCCATTCACCTTATCCGCCGCGAGCGTTCCACGCAAGCGCGGACCCGCTCGAAGACGGCCTCGGCCGGGCGCCGGCCTCAGGAGCCGGGCGGAAACGGCCAGGGCGTCTCCAGCAGGATTCGCCGGCGCGGCGACTCTTCCTTGTATACGATCGAGTTGAGCCAGATGATCGTGCCCAGCGCGACGGCCGCCAACATCAGCAGGATCCCGACGGGACGGTTCTCCAGAAAGACCATCGCCATCAGCACCGCCAGCAGCAGGAAGAGCCCGCACATGAAGCACCCGCCGGAGGTCAGGCGGACGGCCAGCGCGTTGGGCGTGCGGAGCCGCGGCCAGCCGTACGGGATGTCCAGACGGAGGAAGTCGCGGCATCGCAGCAGCATGGCCCGCACGTCCTCGTCGAGCCGGCCCGCCCGGCCGGGCGGCAACTCGTCGAACACCTCGTCCGCGACGCGGTGCAGGGCCAGCTCCAGGCCGGGCCGGGGCCAGCGGTCCTCCAGGTCGCGGCGGGTCAGCCGGCCGGCGAGGTAGTCGTCCAGCAGGTCGGCCGCCCGGCGGCGGCGGACCAGGCCGTCCGGCTCGACGCCCTGCCCGGTGCTGTCCCGCGCGAACTCGGAGGCTGACCACGCGTCGAGAAACTCCTGGCGAGTGTCGAAGGGGAAGTTGCGCGGATCGTTGCCCGCGCCGCAGAAGGGCTTGTCCGTCCGCAGGAACAGGATCATGCGGGCGGTCAGCTCCCGCACGGTCTGGCGATCGAAGGCCCAGTCGACGGCGTTCTCCTCGAAGAAGTCGCCCAGCACGGAGGCGGAATCCTCCGCGGGCGGCTCGTCCGGGGCGCCGGGGCGGCGTTCGAGGAAGTCGCTCAGCCGCCGCGCCAGCCGGTCGCGATACGGGCGGTCCGCCGTCGCCAGGCGCCGCAGCGCGGGCAGATGCTGGGGCGGCAACGCGGGGAACATCCGCAGGACGTCCCGGTCGCTCGTCCCGGCCGCCAGCGGCGGCAGGACGTGGCGAAGCAGCAGCGCCGTGCCGGGCACGACGTGCCAGCCGCCACGATAGCGAGCGGAATCGCGAAACCAGTCAGCCGCTGCCATGGGCTCTCCCGTTGCGCCTCGCCCGTGTGGCGCGAAGTGCAGAGGATTCTGCCGCGGGCCCGGCTAGGTGACCAGCCCCGCCTGCCACGGTGTTCTTGACGTCAGTCATTCAGTCGCCCCGACATGCTGCTGGTGACGCTTGACGACCACTGCCGCGGCAGATTGTGCTGAGATCACTCGGCCGCACCCGCTCAATCCTGGCGCTCGCGCTCGAGTCTGCTGCATGCGTCCTGAAAGGCGCTCCTTACGTACTCCTCGCCCACAAAGACCCGTCCCAGCGGCGAAGACAGTTCCGCCGCCTCTCGTTGGAAATGCCGCCCCCGGGCAACCACCAGATCGATCTCCACGCCTTGCATCACCTTCGCGAGCACGGCTGGATGAATCCGGTGTTCTTGCGGAACTGGAGTAGTGGGCCACTCGTCCATGTAACCAATCCACTCCAGCCGCCAGCGAGGTTCCACTCGCGTAAGAAGGGGCCTGACGCCGTCCTTTGCATAGGGGACGCTCATTCCGCTGTAGACCGGCGAACGCCAGTCCGATGGAGCGGCGCGATAGACCGTCTGCCGCAGGAGCGCCAGCTCGCTGTGCAGGACCAGGCAGTCCCGGTGGCTTAATAGCCCCATGGCCGTCAGTTCCAGTGCCGCCAAGGCTGCCTCGTCCAGTCGGACGTCCAGGTGGAACCGCTGACGGCGCGTGCTCAGGCCCGAGCGAGCGGGCGGGATTAGTTCCGACCACACCTCCTCGATCAGGGCCCATTGCGGCGTATCCTGCAGCGGCTCGGGCCGGCGAAGCTTCGCCTTCACCTGCTCCACGGCGGCCGACATATCCCGCTTGAGTTGCTCGCGATTGGATTCGTGAACCCTGGACAGATCGAACTCGATGCTGTGCAGCACCCGGCAAGCCACCGGCAACCTCACGTGGGGCGCCGCTGCCAAGGCCCGCAACGGCCCCAGTTGGCGGGCCAGACGATCGGCCACCCCCCGAGACCCAAGCGAAACGGGATCATGGGTGGCAAGGAACGCTTCTTGCGAAGCGGGCCAGTATTCGTCCTGTCGCTCCAACTCAATCGTCAGCAGTTCCTCCTCGCATTCGTTCAGCAGCCCCGCTTCCCGCAGCGCAGCCACGTCGTGCCGGGCTGCCAGCAGTTCCGCCTCGAGGCGGCGGAGCCCGAACTGCGTGTACGGGAATTCGCCTCGCCGACCTTTCAAGATCGCATCCGCTCGCCGCCAGGCATCCTCAATGCGACGCCACGCCCGCGTTACAAGTACATCTTCCGCCTTCTCCCGCTGCGCGGACCGCAGCGCCTGCACAGCAGCCACGGCAGCCGGTCGAACCGCCTGCTCCCAATCCGGGTGTTTTTGCCGCAATTCGGGCTGTTTCCGGCGGGCATGCTCGGCCTCATCATTCCCTTCAAAGAGAGGGCCATCGAACAGGCCCCGCTGGGAATCATCCCGCACCAGCTCGTCCGCTTCCGCAATCATCCACTGCAGGCCGGGCAGCAGCAGTTCGGCCACCTCCGGATGCGCCAAAGGTACTTGCCCCAGTTCTCGCAGCAACTTCAGGCGCTTGCGAAGAGCGGCCTCTGCGAGACCCGGCTGCAGGGCCCCCACGCCCGTCTCTTCCCAAATCCGCGGGGTCTGGCCGGGAAGGTCGTCCATGGCATCCGGCGCACGCAAGGGCGCTTGCGCTTCATCGCTGATCGTCCAGGCGGTGTCCGCGTTCCATTCCCGCGTCAACTCGGCCCGGACCAACTCGGCCTCGGCCGCGTGCAGCAGGCCCGCCCGGACAAGCCGCTCCAGGCCCGCCAGAATCGTCGACAGCCGTCTGTTCCTTTGGTCCGCCAGGTCGGCCAACTCCTTTTTGGGGATGGTCCCCGCCCATGCAACTCGAACCGCCGTCCTCCCATGCCAGCCGCCCCTGAGCAGTTGCCATTCCGAGCAGGGCAGGAGATCCCTAGAATCCTGATGCGTGCGATAGTCGATCCGGATCAGCAAGTCCAGGGCCTGCTCCCGAAGCCGGTAGCAACGCTTCAGCGCGTCTTCCGTGGCTTGGACTGGCCAGACCCTCAGGGCTGCCACGTCCTGCCGCACACCTTCAAGGAACACCTGGGCAGCCACCTGCGGCAAAGGCACCCGGGCCAGCCGTTCAAGCACAGGCAGTACGTCGCCGACATGCCGCTGCACCTCCAGCACCTGGGGGTCATCCTCCTCCGCGTAGTCGTCATAGGCCGGCAGGCCGCGGGCCTCCGTCGCCAGATCGCGCAGCTCGAGTTTGAGCAACTCCGCCTCGCAGCCGGCCAACAGCTTCCGGGATGCTAGCGCATCCAGATCCTTCTCCGCCGCCGCAGCCAGTCGCTCGGTCGTCTGCTTCTGCTGACGGCTGAACCCAAAGGTCCCATATCCCCCGCGGGCAAGGAAATCGACTTCCCGCCAGGCGAGCAGGACGCGCCGCCAAGCCACGTCCCGCCCCAAGGGGGAATCCGATCCTCCGGCCGCGGACAAGTCTCGCGCATCGGGAAGGCGCATGGACGGCGGGGCTGGTGAAACGACGGGGTCCGAGCACGAGGAGAAGAGAGCGGACAGGAGTGCGAAGAGACCGATCGCTGCCAGCTGGGTCACGCGCAACAGATGAGAAGGAAGTTCAGATTTTCTACCCGTCAGGGAGCCTGCGCCGGGACGTTCATGCGGCATGGGCGTCTCCTTGGGGTTGATTCTACATCCAGGGGCGAAAGCGAATCAAGCCACCGAATCGGCGGCCTGCGTCCTCTGCGCGCAAAGAAAGACCCTCGGAGTTACCCGAGGGTCTTTCATATAAGGCGGCATTCACCTACTCTCCCGCATACGCAGTACCATCGGCCGCTACGGCTTAACTTCTGTGTTCGGGATGGGAACAGGTGTGGCCCGCAGCGTATGCACACCGCCAAAGCCCGGACAGGCCTGTCGACCTGACCGGACAGGTGTACAGTCGAATAAGGGGCAGCAGCAGTGTTGCAAGGTGATTCTCAGAATCGTGGGCCAAGACACTGCCTGGGCCATTCGCATCGTTGCGAAGGCCTGCGACAAATGTGATCAAGCGCTCGCCCGTTAGTACCGGTAAGCTGAAGCCATTTCTGGCCTTACACACCCGGCCTATCAACCACCTAGTCTAGATGGGGGCTCTCGTGACCGAAGTCACACGGAATCCTAATCTCAGGGTGGGCTTCCCGCTTAGATGCCTTCAGCGGTTATCCTTTCTCAACGTAGCTACCCAGCTATGCCCCTAGCGGGACAACTGGTACACCAGAGGTTGATCCTTCTAGGTCCTCTCGTACTGAAGAAGAATCCCTTCAAGATTCCTACGCCCACGGCAGATAGAGACCGACCTGGCTCACGCCGGTCTGAACCCAGCTCGCGTACCACTTTAATCGGCGAACAGCCGAACCCTTGGGACCGCCTACAGCCCCAGGATGTGATGGGCCGACATCGAGGTGCCAAACCTCCCCGCCGCTATGAACGCTCGGGGGAGATAAGCCTGTTATCCCCGGAGTACCTTTTATCTGTTAAGCGATGACCCTTCCACACGGGATCACCGGGTCACTAGGCCCTGCTTTCGCATCTGCTCGACTTATAGGTCTCGCAGTCAAGCATCCTTATGCCCTTGCACTCTACGCACGATTGCCAACCGTGCTGAGGATGCCTTTGGACTCCTCCGTTACATTTTGGGAGGAGACCGCCCCAGTCAAACTGCCCACCAAGCATTGTCCCTCGGCCGGATTCACGGCTCGAGGTTAGATGGCTGGTGACACAAGGGTGGTATTTCAAGGGTGGCTCGGCCCTGGCCGGGACCAGGACTTCAACGCCTCCCACCTATCCTACGCATGTGGCACAAGACATCAATACCAGGCTACAGTAAAGGTTCACGGGGTCTTTCCGTCTTGCCGCGGGAACGCGGCATCTTCACCGCGTTTGTAATTTCACCGAGTCTGTTGTTGAGACAGGGATCCAGTCGTTACGCCATTCATGCACGTCGGAACTTACCCGACAAGGAACTTCGCTACCATAGGACCGTCATAGTTACGGCCGCCGTTTACCGGGGCTTAGGTTGCCAGCTTCGCCCTTGCGGACTAACCGACTTCCTTGACCTTCCGGCACCGGGCAGGCGTCAGTCTCTATACATCCTCTTGCGAGTTAGCAGAGACCTGTGTTTTTGATAAACAGTCGCCAGATCCGATTCTCTGCGCCCTCCAAACGGCAAGATGTTATTCAAGTCGTTTGGGAGGGACCCCTTATCCCTAAGTTACGGGGTCATATTGCCTAGTTCCTTAACAACAGTTCTCTCGAGCGCCTGAGGATACTCTCCTCGCCTACCTGTGTCAGTTTTAGTACGGATACGCGTTTTGTCCCCGCGAAGCTTTTCTCGGCACCTACGTTCCAGACTTCGGCAACCAATCGGCCTCGAGCTACTGCCTTGCGGCAGCCCCAACCACCACGACTACTGGGTGGATCTGGTGTGTAGATGCGTCATTCGCAGTTCAACCGCCACGCATAGTGCAGGAATATTAACCTGCTATCCATCGTCTACGCCTTTCGGCCTCGACTTAGGGCCCGACTAACCCTGGGCGGATTTCCCTTCCCCAGGAAACCTTAGGCTTACGGCGAGCAGGATTTTCACCTGCTTTATCGTTACTCATACCGGCATTCTCACTAGCTGCCGCTCCAGCGCTCCTTACGGTACGCCTTCGACGCCGACAGCTACGCTCTCCTACCACTCGTCTTGCGACGAATCCGCGGCTTCGGTGCCATGCTTAGTCCCGATCATTATCGGCGCCGGGTTGCTCGACCAGTCAGCTATTACGCACTGTTTAAATGGTGGCTGCTTCTAAGCCAACATCCTGGCTGTCACAGCAATCCGACTTCCTTAGTCACTTAGCATGGTTTTGGGACCTTAGCCGGCGATCTGGGTTGTTTCCCTTTTGACCACGAAGGTTATCCCTCGTAGACTGACTCCCGAGGTACACGCAACGGTATTCGGAGTTTGGTTGAAGGTCGTAGCCTGGTGGGCCCGACGTTTCATCCAGTGCTCTACCCCCGCTGCGCAATGACTCGAGGCTAGCCCAAAAGCTATTTCGGAGAGAACCAGATATCTCTGAGTTTGATTAGACTTTTACTCCTCCCCACAGCTCATCCCATACCTTTTCAACGGTAACGGGTTCGGACCTCCGCGACCTTTTACGGTCGCTTCATCCTGGCCATGGGTAGATCACTCAGTTTCGGGTCTATCGCCTACGACAATGTCGCCCTATTAAGACTCGGTTTCCCTTCGGCTCCGCCCCGGAGAGGCTTAGCCAAGCCGTAGACAATAACTCGCCGGTTCATTATGCAAAAGGCACGCCGTCACCCATTCCCCTTGCGGGGCATAGGGCTTCGACGACTTGTAGGTACATGGTTTCAGGTACTTTTAACTCCCCTAAAAGGGGTGCTTTTCATCATTCAATCGCCCTACTTGTCCACTATTGGTCGTGATGTAGTACTTAGCCTTGGAGAGTGGGCTCCCCAGCTTCACACGGAGTTCCACGAGCTCCGTGCTACTCTGGTACGCCAACCGTAACGGAGGGCTTGCGGCGTCGCTTACGGGACTTTCACCCTGTATCGTGAGCCTTTCCAGACTCTTCAGCTACCGTTGCCTTTGTAACTCCTGATTGGCGCCCGCAACCCCGGGCCGAAGCCCGGTTTGGGCTGATCCGCTTTCGCTCGCCGCTACTTACGGAGTCTCGGTGATTTCTTTTCCTGCAGGTACTTAGATGTTTCAGTTCCCTGCGTTCGCCCCGCCGACCTATGCATTCAGTCGGCGGTGACGCCATCAGCTTGCACTGTGACGCCGGGTTTCCCCATTCGGACATCCCAGGATCAAAGCTCGTTTGACAGCTCCCCTGGGCTTATCGCAGCCTACCACGTCCTTCATCGCCTCATCACGCCTAGACATCCACCATGCACCCTTAGGAGCTTGATCACATTTGTCGCCCGCCCTCATACAACGAACGTCGCGACATCTGTCCCAAGCACGCCTTGGCGCTTAAGATTCAGTGAATTCTTGCAGCTTTCTGCTGCCCCTATTCGATTGTCAAAGAGCCGTCTCGCATTCACCCGCCTCGGGCCCTAGCGGCCTTCGGCGGCGCTTCTCTCTGCGTCCCTCGGCACGTTCCACCCATAGGGGCTTCACTGTCGAGGGTCCCGCATTGTATCATTCCCAGCAGGCCGGTCAAACACAAAACCGATCATCTTGAACTTTTTTTTCGCCTGGCCGGTCAGGGCGACCCGCCAGCGCCCCCGCCAGTCATGGAGACGAGCGGGATCGAACCGCCGACCTGCTGGTTGCAAACCAGCCGCTCTCCCATCTGAGCTACGTCCCCAGGGGGCACGGCCCGTTCGGGCCGGCGGCGCGTCCAGAAAAATGGGCCTGGTTGGAGTCGAACCAACGACCTTGCCCTTATCAGGGGCACGCTCTAACCAACTGAGCTACAGGCCCGTCCGCGATGCCTAGAGTTGCGGGCGCGTTCGCGCCTCAGACATACTCCGGCGCCGGCCGCCTGTACAGTTGCTGATCCCTAGGTCCTGCTTCCTTGGCTCTTTCGATTTTCAATTTGCCTCGCGGCCCCTATCCGGGTCGCGTGCGGCCACAAAAAAACCACCGCAATCTCCGGTGGTCTCCTGGGCGAATCCCGATCTCACTCAGGGCGTCATCCGCTCAGGTCTCCACCTGCCGTCAAGATTGCGATTGCTGTGACGATAGCCGCTGTCCTCGCTGCCTTCGCCCGCCCCATTCTCAGCGGGCGCCGCCTGGGCTCTGCCCAAACGTGGACCGGCATTCTACCATGCCGAACTCGAGCGTCAATACCCTACTGACGCTTTTTTGACAAAATCTTCTTCGGCTCGCCTGGCGCGGGCCTGAAGTAATTCCGCAACGCCCGGGCCGCCCCCGGACAAGTGCTTCCGCCGCCCGGGCCGTCCAGCCCGCCGCTATGGCCTACTCTGCATTATACGCCGCACCGCAGGCCGGCGTTCGCGGCGAACTGGCGATGGCCCCCCGGTCACTGGGCCCGGGTGGCCAGTTCCTGGGGGGCGATTCGCGGCGAGTGGGCCCCGCAGCTTTCGGTATCTGTCTGTTCAGCCTGCACTTGCGCCTCGGGATAGAACCCGAACTGCCGCAGCAGCGCCAGCTTGGGCAGCACGTTGTGGACCAGGTCCACGTGGAAGAAGCCCGGGAACACGTCCGGGTTGGACTGGATCAGGCCGAAATACTCCGCGTACTGCGGGGGGATCTCGATCTCGCCCCCGCGGGTGATCTCGTGGCCGGTAAACACAAACTCCGGCAGCAGATACGGGCAGAACTCCAGCGCGAGCCCTTCAGAGAGAATCTCCCTGTACACCTGCGTCTGGGGCAGCAGGCTCAGCAGGCTGGGCAGGATGCGGGCCCCCATCATCCGGAACGAGACCATCTGGAAGAGCGACTGGTTGAAGTCGTCCATCGTCTCGAACGGGAAGCCCCACACGTAGAACGTGTCCACCCGCGGGAAGAGCTTGACCGCCTGCGGGATCAGTTCCAGCGTGGCAACGGCCGTGAACCCCTTGCGGATCCGCTCCAGGACGCGGTCCGAGCCGGACTCGATGCCGAACCGCAGCTCCACGCAGCCGCTGTCGGCCATCGCCTGCATCATCTCCACGTCCATCAGGTTGACCCGCCCGAAGGCCTTCCACTGGACGCTCAGCCCGCTGTCGCGCAGCAGGCGGCAGAACTCCATCACGTGGCGCTTGCCGGAGACGAAGAACTCGTCCTGGAAGAGGAACAGGTCCACGCCGGCCTGGCGGTTGAGCTGGACCATCTCGGCGACGATGTTGGCCGGGCTGCGCGAGTAGCTCTCCAGGTTCCACACCGGGGCCACCGAGCAGAACGTGCAGGGGTACGGACAGCCGCGGCTGGTCATCATGCCGTAGCCGGCGTAGCGGGGCAGGTCGATCTTGCGCCAGGAGGGGAAGCCGATGGAGTCCAGGTCGCGGATCCGCTCGCGGTCGGGATTGTGCACGATCGTGCCGTCGGATCGGCGGAAGGAGATGCCGTCGACGGTGCTCAGGTCGCGGCCGGTCTTGATGGCGTCGAGCAGGTCGGGCGCGGTCCGCTCGCCCTCGCCGCGGCAGATGATGTCGATCCAGGGGAAGCGGGCCAGCAGGTGGTCCTCGACGGCCTTGCTGCCCACGCCGCCCAGCACGAGCCTGCGGTCGGGGAACCGCTCTCGCAGGGCCCGCATCGCCAGGATGGTGAACGGCAGGAGGTTGGCCATGCACGACAGCCCGATCACCGGCGCCGGCTCGGCCAGGAAGTCGAGAAACACCTCCATGTCGAACGGCTGGTCGGAAGGCACGGTCTGGTAGTCGCGGAAGTCGACCTCGTAGCCGAGCTTTTCCAGCGCGGTGCACAGGTACAGGCAGCCCAGCGGCACGTGAAGCTCGCGCTCGATCTCCTGGCCGTACCGCATGAAGAGCATGTTCAGGTTGACGAGAGTCAGGTCGGGCATTGGTTACTCGTTACTTCGTGGATTCGTGGATTCGTTGATTCGTGGACTCGTTAGTTCGGTGGTTGGCTGGCTGGTCGGCTGGTTGACCAGATCAATCGGCGGGGTTGCCGGCGATTGCTCGACCGCCTCAATGGCGGTCGGCGGACGGTCGATTCGGCAGCCCATGGTGACTTGCGAAGGCACGATCACAGCAACGGCGGCGGCAACTGCGGCAACTGCGGCAGTGGTTCCCAGAACGACCTTGGCCGAACTGACGCCTCGCAGCTTGCGGATCACCAATTCCAGTTGCGCTGGGGGGGTCGCCTCCAGCATGGCCGCTTCCGAAGGGGTCAGGTCGGGGGCGATTCGGCGCGCCGCCTCCGAGCGATGGTCCAATAACTCGCGCCTGAATGCCGCATCGTCTGCGGCCTTGTACAGCACGCGTTCCAAGGCACTGGGTGGTTGCTTGGCGCCCGCCATTCGTCTATCCCCCCTGCCCCGCTCCCGGCGGGACGTCCGGTCTGCTGCCGCCGCGAGGGGTGCCGGGGTAATCGGGTCTGCTGCCGCCCAGGGGCGTCTGGGGGTTCGGCGGGCGGTCGGGGCGGATGCCGTCGACGGGCTGGACGATGTCCGGGCGGACGCCGCGCGTGGGTCGCAGGTCCGGCCGATCCATCACCGCCAGCACCGCCGCCGGCGGGCCTTCTACGTGGACGGCCTGCCTGGCCAGGGCGGGCAGATCGAGGGCCTGGCGGGCCTTGCCGTCGCGGACGACGGCGAAGGTCTCGACCACCGCGCGGAACTCGACCTGGAAGACGGCCTGCTTGGGCATGCGCATCTGCACGGGCAGGCGGATCATGGCCCCGGACCTGATCTCGTCCTGGTCGAGAAGGATGGGCTCGACGGCGTCGCCCGGGCGGGCGAGGGCCTTGAGGACCTGGGCCTTGTCGTCGAAGGCCGCCTGGACAACCAGCACGTTGTCGATCCGCCGGTCGCCGGGGGTCATGGCCGGCCAGGGCTGGCCGTCGGGCACCGCCCGCGCGCCGTACACGTTCTGGATCGGCTGGACGTTCGTTCGCGCCTGAACGCGCACGAGCGTGCCGGTAGCGATGCCCTTGTCCTTGTCGATGGTCCAGGTGGCCAGCTTCACCGGCTGGCGGTGGGCGGGGTTGGAGATGAGGATGGTGGCGGCGAAGGTCCCGCCGGCGGCGGCGCGCGGGGGCACGTTGCCTACCGTGCAGACGAGCCTTGGCGCCGCGGGCTGGGTCGGCGGCACGTCAGGCCGCACGCCCTTGGACACCGGCGGGTCGGGGCGGATGCCCGTGGGGGCCGGCGGGCCGTCCGGGCGCACGCCGCGAGAGGTGGGCACGGGGTCGGGTCGGTCGCCCTTGGTGATCGCGTCGGCGGCCTGGGCGGCGATCGGCCCGGCGCCCAGGGCCGCCAGCATGGCGGCGGCCGCCTTGCCCAGGAAGGTGCGACGCGTCTCGTCGGGGACCTCGGTGCTGTCGATGATGGCCTCGAGCTGGGCGGCGGGCACCGCCGTCAGCATCATCGCCTCGGCGGGCGTCAACTCGAGCTGGATTTCCGCGGCCGCCTGCGCCCGGCGCTCCAGCAGCAGCGTGCGGAACTCGGGATCGACGGCGGCCTTCTTCACCAGCACCTCGATGCCGCGGGGGATCTGCCCCACGCTGGTGCCGCAGCCAGGCGGGCGCCCGCCGACGATGGTCGTGACGATGGCTTCCTGTTCGGGATGCTTGGGCGTGTCCATGGTTACCTCACGGTCTGACTCCGCCGGCGGCGGGGATTCGATCGGGTCGGATGCCTGTCGTGCGAGACTCCGGAACCGGGCGCTCCTGCACCTGCCCCGCGGCCGTCAGTTCGATGGTCTTGACCTCGCCGGCGATGCGGCGGATGAAGTTCTTGCGGACCCGCTCGGCGTCGAGCGGGGTCTTGGCGTCGGGCGCGGCGTAGGCCCAGCTCCGCAGGAAGGGCCGGACCTGGTACGTCCCCGGCTGCTCGGGCAGCCGCAGCATGATCGACAGGACGACGCGGGCCTTGGCGGCCACCTGCGGCATGGGCAGGACGACGTTCAGGTCGTCGGGCCGGTTGGTGAACGGGGGTTTCTCGGGCACGGGGACCTGATCAGGATCGGGAGCGGGGGTCGGCTCGGGCTTGGCCTTGGGGCTGGGCGGCTCGGACGCGTCGAGAATGCCGCCGAGTCCGCCGCCCGCGGGGGCCGCAGCCGGGGCCGAGAGGCGGAACTCGATGCCGATGCCCGTGCCGGCCGAGACGCCCGGACGATTGAACAGCGTCACCAGCGGGACCGCTTCGCTCGCCGAGGGGTTGGCGATCTGGACCCGCAGGGTGATGCGGGTGGCGACCGGGACCGTGGGTGGCAGGTTTACCAGCTCCAGCGCCAGCGGGGGCTTGTCCTGGCCTGCGGTGAACTCCTCGACGGGCTTGACCGGTTCGTCGCCGCGGGCCCATCTGGGCGGGGGCGGCGGCGTTCGCCGGACCGGCTCGTCGGGCTGGATGCCGAACGTGCCCACGGGCGGGCGCGTCCCGCCGTCGAGGCCCGTGCCGGCCGACACCTCCCCGGCTACGGCGCCCAGGGCCGCGAGCATGGCGGCGGCTGCCTGGCCCAGGAACGCGCGGCGATTGGCCTCGGGCACTTCCGTGCGGGCGATGATGGCCTCCAGTTGGGCCTGCGGCATGGCCCGCAGCATGCCCAGCTCGGCGGGCGTCAGCGACAGGCCGATCGCCTCGGCCGCGGCATCGCGGCGCTCGATGAGCAGGCGGCGGAAGTCGCCATCGACGGCCGCCTTCTTCAACAACACTTCCAGACCGCGAGGAAAACCGGAGAAAGCGTTGGGCCTGTCCATGATGCACCTCAGGGGGTGGCCGGCCGGACGCCGGCGCTGCGGATGGGCTGCGTGGAGGGTCGAGTCGTGGGCATGATGCCCAGGACCACCACGGGCGGGCGGTCGTTGTCGATCGGCGCCTGGGCGGGTTGCGTGGCGGGCTGGGTGGCGGGGTCGTTCGGCACGATGCCGGTGATGACGACGGGCGGGCGGGCGTTGTCGCCCGGCGGTTGGGCGGGCTGCGTGGTCGAGCGATCGTGCGGACGGCTGCCGGTGACGACCGGGCAGCCGGTCTGCGTCACGCCCAGGGCCGCCAGCATCGCCGCCGCCGCGGCGCCCATGAACGCGCGCCGGCTGGAATCGGGCACGACCGCGGCGTCGATGATCGCATCGAGTTGCTCGGCGGGCACGGCCGCCAGCATGGCGGCCTCGGCGGGCGTGAGCGTCAGGGCGATGGCGTCGGCCGAGCGGGCCCGCCGCTCCAGCAGCAGCGTGCGGAAGGCCGGATCGACGGCCGCCTTCTTCACCAGCACCTCGATGCCGCGGGGGATGGCGCCGATCGACGTGCCGCTGCCGGGGGGCCTGCCGCCGACAATCGTCGTTCGCACCGCCTCTCGCTCCTCGCGGCGCGCCGCGTCCTCGCGAGATGATTCGCCTGCCGGACCTGCGGGCATAGGGAGACTCCCAGTTGATCCAATTGTATTCTCAGACGCCCCAACGGGCCAGAAGTTTCCCGCGACGGGTGCTGTCAACTATTGTGTGTAAGTTCCCAGAAGGTGCCATCTGGCCAGTTGGCCGAAGACGGCCCGTTGGACGGCTGAGGCGTCGTAGTGGACGCCCATGGGGTCCAGTCGCAT
>Ga0116149_1003586_pt1 | contig 15939 bp, 11 predicted proteins | sample AD_UKC057_MetaG_FD_89787 | JGI IMG/M metagenome (GOLD analysis project Ga0116149, IMG submission 89787) | Active sludge microbial communities of municipal wastewater-treating anaerobic digesters from USA - AD_UKC057_MetaG | ecosystem: Engineered > Bioreactor > Anaerobic > Digestate | place: USA... | reverse complement strand
GTCAATCCCGGCGAGAGCGTGCGCGTCTTTCCGCTCTCGAACTGGACGGAGACCGACATCTGGCAGTATATCCGCGTCGAGAACATCCCGATCGTGCCGCTCTATTTCGCGGCGCCGCGGCCGGTGGTGGCGCGTGACGGACAGTGGATCATGGTGGACGATGACCGGATGCGCCTGGAGCCGGGCGAGCGCCCGCAGGAACGCTGGGTCCGATTCCGCACGCTCGGCTGTTATCCGCTGACCGGCGCCGTCGAGTCGCGCGCCGCGACAATTGAGGACATCGTGGCCGAGACCATGCAGGTGCGGGTGAGCGAGCGTTCGACGCGTGTCATCGATCATGACAGCGACTCGTCGATGGAGCAGAAAAAGCGGGAGGGCTATTTCTAATGAACACGATCGACACATTTTTAAACGAGCACGAGCACAAGAACCTGCTGCGTTTCATCACCTGCGGATCGGTGGACGACGGCAAGTCCACGCTGATCGGCCGGCTGCTGTATGACAGCAAGCTGATCTATGAGGACCAACTGAGTTCGCTGCAGGACGCGAGCGCCAAAAACGGCACCACAGGCAGCGGAGAGATCGACTACGCGCTGCTGTTGGACGGGCTCAAGGCCGAGCGCGAGCAGGGGATCACGATCGATGTGGCCTACCGCTACTTCGCCACGCCGCAGCGGAAGTTCATTATCGCCGACACGCCCGGGCACGAGCAGTACACGCGCAACATGGCGACCGGGGCATCGACCGCCAATTTAGCGGTGATCCTGATCGACGCGCGCTACGGGGTCGTGACCCAGACGCGGCGCCATGCGTTCATCGCCTCGCTGCTGGGCATCCGCCATCTGCTAGTCGCGGTGAACAAAATGGATATCGGCGGGTATCAAGAGGAGACTTTCCTCCAGATCCGCCAGAGCTTCCAGGATTTCGCGCGCAAGCTCGACATCCCGGATATCCGGTATGTGCCGATCTCCGCGCTGAAGGGCACGAACGTCGTGACGCGCGCGCCGCAGGCGACGCCGTGGTACGAGGGCCCCTCGCTGCTGGAGATTCTGGAGACGGTCGATGTGTCGAGTGATGTGAACCAGCGCGACTTGCGCTTCCCCGTGCAGGTGGTGTTGCGGCCGCATCTCAACTTCCGCGGCTTCGCGGGCAGTGTGGTGTCCGGCACGGTCGCACCCGGCGACCGCATCCGCGTGCTGCCTTCGAATGTCACGTCGACCGTGGCGCGCGTGGTGACGGCGGATGGCGATTTGCCCGAGGCGTTCGCGCCCCAGGCAGTGACCGTGGAATTGGACGACGAGGTCGACATCAGCAGCGGCGACATGATCGTGCATGAGAACAACCGGCCGCAGGTCAAAGACCGTTTTGAAACCGTGGTGATCTGGATGAGCGAGACGCCGCTCAAGGCGGGCGACCGCTATCTCGTGCGTCACGCCGGGCGGTTCGTCAAGGCGCGCATCGACGCCGTGCTGTATGCCGTGGATGTCAACACCATGGAGCAGTGCCAGGCCGAATCGCTCGGACTGAATGGCATCGGGCGCGTGGTCGTGGAAACCACGCAGCCGCTCTATCTTGACGCCTATGCCGCCAACCGCGCGACAGGCAGCCTGATTCTTGTGGACCCGCTCAGCAACGTCACGGCCGGCGCGGCGATGGTCACCGAAGACGTGTTCGTCGACGCCGATACCCCGCGCGTGGTGGGCGATGCCGCCGCACTTCTGCGCGACCACGTGGACCGCCGCGAGTTCCACTGGGAGACGGGACTGGTCTCGGCCAAGGACCGGCTGCTGCGTAACCGGCATGTTGGCAAGACCGTGCTGGTGACCGGCGCCTCCGCGCAGGCGGTGCAGCGTTTCGGCAAGGAGTTAGAGCTGCGGCTTTTCAAACTGAACCTGAACTCGTATTATCTGGGCTATGCGAGCTTGGCGCGCGGTCTGGCCTCGGACGTGCGCGATATCCGTTCCGAGCATGACGCGCAGGTTCAGCGGCTCGGGGAGCTGGCCCGCATCCTGACTGATGCGGGGATGATCTTCATCACGGCGATTCCCGAGGCGGACGCCTTTACGGTCGAGCGCCTGAAGGTGCTGAACGCGCCCAGCGAACTGCTGGTGGTGTCGCTGGAGCGTGACGCGCGGCGGCCGGTGCCGGCCGAGGCGGCACTGGACGAGGCTGTAGAGATTGCGCAAAACGTGGATGCGGTGCTGGCGTTGCTGGCCGATCACCGCGTCATTCCGGAGTACTGCATTTAGAGGGGTGGCATGACGAAGCGATACGACGAGTTGGAGGAGGCGTTCCTCAGATATGAGCGCGGCGAGCTGACGCCGGAAACGATCAAGCCGGTCGTGGCGCGTTACGGGATCTACCAGCAGCGCGACGGTGCCTTCATGGCGCGCGTGCGGGTGTGCGGCGGCGAGCTACCGTGCGCGAGCCTGCGTGCGCTGGCCGATCTCTTGGACCCGGTCGGTGCGCGCGCGCATCTCACGACGCGCCAGGACATCCAGATTCACGATCTGCCCGCCGTGCGCGTGGCGCAGGTTGTGGCGGCCTGCGATGCGTTGGGTTATCCGTTCCGCGGGGGCGGCGGCAACACCTACCGCAACCTCGTGGTCGGTCCGTCGAGCGGGCTGTCGGCCTCCGGCTGTTTTGACGTTTATCCGTATGCGCATGCGGTGAACCGCGCGGTGATGGCGAGTGACGCCGCCTTCCAATTGCCGCGGAAATTCAAAATCGGGTTCTTCGCGGAAGCGGCGGACGCCCTGCGCGCGGCGGTGCATGACGTGGGTTTCGTGGCGACGCAGCGCGGCGGCGCGCGCGGATTCGTGCTGACCGGCGGGGGCGGCATGGGCCGCGAAAGCCGTGCCGGCGTGTTGTTGTCGCCGTTTCTGCCGGCCGGCGATGCGGTGCGTGCCGCGTTGGCCGCCGTGGCGCTCTTTCACGCGCACGGCGACCGGGAGAACCGTAATCAGGCGCGCCTGCGCTTTGTGTTGAAGCGGTTGGGGGACGAGGCGTTTCGCGAACGCTTTTGGCAGGCTTTCGACGCGACTGTGTGTGACGAGACGGTGCCCGAGGTGCCTGAGACCGCCCTGCCGGAAGGCTTTGCGGCGCGTGCCGCGGCGGCGCAGCCGGATGTTGGCCAGGACATGGACATGCGTTTCGACGTGTGGAAGCAGATGGCGGTGCTGCCGACCCGGTTTGGCGCGGCGGTGCGCTCGGTGCGGCTCTTTGTGCCGTACGGCAATCTCAGCGCCGTGCAAATGCGCACCGTGGCGCGCATCGCCGAAGAGGCCGGCTCGCCGTTTGTCCGTGCGCTGCCCGCGCAGGACCTGCTGATTCCCTTTGCGGCCGATGCCGAGCTGCCCGCCCTGTTCGCGCGGCTGCGGCGCGAGCTGGCCGGCCTTGACGTGACGGTCGACTCCTACAAGGGGCATGTGGTCACTTGCGTCGGGGCGACGGTGTGCCGGATCGGGGTGGCCGACGCGCCGGCGGCCGGGGATGCCCTGGCGGCGGAACTGGACCGTTTTCTGCCGGCCGACACCCCGGCGAAGCTGCGCCTGTTCCGCCGGGTGGCGGATGACGTTCGCATCTCGGGGTGTCCCAACGCCTGTTCGGCGCACCCCGCCGCGCGCACCGGCATTCAATGCGTGAAACGGCGGCAGGCCAACGGCACGGTGGTGACGCTGGGACAGCTTTTCACCGGCGCGGGCATCGGGCCTGACGGCGCGGTGCGGCTTTCTGCGGCGGATCCGCGCGGGCCGCTGGCGCTGGCCGACCTCGCGCGCATTCTGCTGGACGATCCGGACGCCTAAAACAGGGGGCCGACGCCACACGTTTGAAAGTGTGGCGTCGGCCCGGCAGAGTTCCGCATCCCACTGTGTGCCAGCGGGTTTTCCCCGGTTCAGCGCGTGCTTTGGTCGCCGCCCGAATACAGGATCTTGCCGCTTTGTCCGTCCGCGATGCAGAAGGACTCAGGATGGCGGTGGAGCTCCGACTTGAAGGTGAGCCGGCCCGTGTAGCGCCGCTGCAGTTCGACCAGGAAGGCCTCGTCCTCGGTGCGCAGGCGTTCGAGCACGCTGGGCGCGACGACGATCTGCAACTCGACCATGTTATGTCCCTCATGGCGCACTTTGCGCATGAGGGCCGCGATCTGACGCTGGATGTCCACGCTCAGCGCCAGAGGCGATTTGATCAAGCCATGGCCGCGGCAGTAGGGGCAGTCCGAGTACATCTGCGAGAGCAGGCTCTCTTCCTGGCGCTGGCGGGTCATCTCCATCAGGCCCAGCTCGGAGATGGGCAGCACGTTGGTGCGGGAGCGGTCGCGCTTGAGTGCCTGCTTCATGGCCTTGTGGACCGCGTTCTGGTGTTTGCGCGACTTCATGTCGATCAGGTCGAGCACGACCAATCCGCCGATGTTACGCAGGCGGAGCTGGCGCGCGACCTCCTCGACGGCCTCGAGATTGACCTCCAGAATCGCATCTTCCTGCGAGCCTTTGCCCCGGTGGCGGCCGGTGTTGACGTCGATGGCGATCAGCGCTTCGGTCTCATCGAAGACCAGATAGCCGCCGGACTTGAGATTCACCTTGCGCCGGAAGGCTTCTTCGAGCTGGCGCTCCACGCCGTGGTGCTCGAAGATCGAGAGCTGGCCCTCGTAATGGTGGATGACGTTTTTTGCGCGGCGCGAGATTTTGCCGGCCACGCCGCGGATGCGGTCGAACGCCTCGGCGTCGTCGATCGTCACGCGGTCGATCTCCTCGGTCAGCCAGTCGCGCACGACGCGCTCGACCAGATCGGGCTCGTGATAGACGCAGGCCGGCGGCTTGAGGTTCTTGATGTTGCTCTGCAGTTCGTTCCACGACTCCCACAGGTTGCGCAGGTCGCGCACGAAGGCGCGCTTGTTGGCGCCCGAGCCGACGGTGCGGACGATCAGGCCGGCGTCATCCGGCAGCGGCAGGCGGTCGAGAATCTTTTTCAGGCGCTGGCGCTCCTTGGCATCGCCGATCTTGCGCGAGACGCCGCGCAGGCGCGTGCCGGGCATCATGACCAGATAGCGTCCGGGCAGACTGAGGTTAGCGGTGACGCGCGGGCCCTTGGTGCCGATCGGGCCCTTGGTGACCTGCACCACGATTTCGGAGCCCGGGGGGAAGCGCTTGGAGATATCCTCGTTAGAGACCCGTCGCCGCCGCGAAGGGCGCGCGCGGTCGTCATCATCATCCAGCCTGCTGTCATCGTCGGGCAGCATGTCCCAATAGTGCAGGAAGGCGTTTTTCTTTAGGCCGATATCGACGAAAGCGGCCTGAAGATCGTGCTCCAGATTTTGAATGCGTCCTTTGAAGATACTGCCCACGAGGCGTTCCTCTGTGGGGTGTTCGACCTGAAACTCTTCGACGCATCCATTCTCGACCACCGCCACGCGGGTTTCGAGCTTTTCGACGTTGACGACGATCTCGCGCTTGGGCGCACCTTTTTTAAACCATCCGAACAATGACATGCTTTCTCCTCCTTGTTGAGCCTTTTGCGGGCGTTGTCGGCGCCCGTTCAAAACCTTGTCTCCGATTCACGCCCATAGATGGACACACTCTGGACGATGCCGAATGCCGCCATCATGGTCAGCATAAAGGTGCGTCCGTAACTGATGAACGGCAGCGGCAGTCCGGTTATCGGCATCATCCCGATCGTCATCGCAATGTTGATGAACATGTGACTGAAGGTCAGGGTGATGATGCCGACACAGAACAGGCGCCCCGTATCGTTCTGGCAACGAAACGCCACCCACAGTCCCGAGCCCAACAGGCCTAGGAACAGCAGCAGCACCGTTAAGGAACCCGCGAAGCCGGCCTCTTCGGCCAGCACCGCGAAGATGAAATCATTGGACGAAACCGAGGGCGGCAAATACCCGAGCATGTACTGCTCGCCTTTGAGGTAACCTTTGCCCCAGGCGCCGCCGGAGCCGACCGCGATCTCCGACTGGCGGCGGTTGTACCCGCTGCCGTGCAGATCTTTGTCCGGGAAGAGGAACACCTGCAGGCGCCGCACCTGATGCGGCTTGAGCTGGGTCATCGCGATCATCTGTTCGCGCCGCTCGCGCGGCAGGTTGCTCTTTTCGGCCGTGTAGATCAGGCCCAGGATCAAGGCGGCGCCGGCCGCGCCGGCCAGCACGCAGGACCAGACGATGCGCGGCGCCACGCGCGCGGTGAAGAGCATGGCGAAGACGGTGGGCACCAGCACCATCGCCGTGCCGAGATCGGGCTGCGCCAGAATCAGCGCGGCCGGTACGCCGACCGCGACGAGCGTCAGCAGAAACATCACGGTGCCCCGCTTGGCGTCGCGCCGGCTGTAGAGCCAAGCGAGCAGCATGACCACCGCCAGCTTGGCGGGCTCCGAAGGCTGGATGCCGAAGAGCCAGCGCCGCGCCCCCATGCGAGCCTCGCCGATCAGCGGCACGAGTATCAGCAGCACCAGGCAAGCCAGGTAGACCAGCCAGCCCCAGCGGCGGATCACGGTGCGGTAATCGACCCATGCCAGCAGCAGGTAGGCCGCCAGGCCGGCCACGCCGACCTCGGCATGGCGCATATAGAGCATGCGCAGCTCCGGGTCTTCGCGCACCGAGCAGGCACTGTAGACAAACGCCACGCCGATCACGATCAGCCCGGCCATGCAGGCGAAGAGCAGCGGGTTGAGGCGCTGGAAGCGGTCAAGGACGGTTTTCAGCATGTCAGTCCCCCCTCACTTCCGGACCCGGGGCAACCGCGTCCGCTGTCGGCTCGTTCTCGGGCGGCGCCTCGCCGAACACCGAAACCAGCACGTCATGCACCATCGGGGCGACGGTGAGGCCGCCCGATTCGCCGTTCTCGACGACGATCGCGACGGCCGCCGTGGGCTGTTCGAAGGGCGCGAAGGCGGTGACCCACGTGTTCTTGCGTCGCACGCCGCCCACATCGACTTCGGCCGTCCCGGTTTTGGCGGCGACCGCCGTGCCGCGCACGCGCACGCGGCGACCGGTGCCCAGTTCCGCCACGTCGTGCATGCCGCCGCGCACCAGCGCGATGGCCTCAGGCGGCCATGCCATGGTGTTGCGTGCTTCAGGCAGGCCCGCGCGCCGTACCAGATGGGGTCGGTAGACGGTGCCTCCGTTCGCAAAGACCGAGGTCAGCAGCGCCATCTGCAGCGGCGTGGTGAGCAGCAGGCCCTGGCCGATAGAGATCTGGCAGGTGTCGCCGGGCCGCCAGGCGTCGCGCATCTGTTTCTCCTTCCACGCGCCGGTGGGCAGCAGGCCGCCGCCCTCGCTGGGCAGGTCGATGCCGGTGGGCGTGCCGAGCCCGATCCGGTGCGCCTCCTCATAGATCGGGTCGTAGCCGATGCTATGGCCGAGGTGGCAGAAGAAAGCGTTGCACGACTGTTCGATGGCCTTGCGCATCGCGATTTCGCCGTGCCCGTACGTGTTCCAGCAGCGCAGCCGCATGGTGCCGAGCCGGAAAACGCCGTCGCAGGCGTGCGTCATTTCGGCCGAGATGCCGCGGCGCAGCGCGGCGATCGCGGTGACCGGTTTGAAGGTGCTGCCCGGCGCGTAGCGGCCCAGCACCGCGCGGTTGAAGAGCGGCAGCGCGGGGTCGTCGTTCAGGCGTTTCCAGACGCCCGGGGTCATGATCGGCACGAATTCATTGGGATCAAATGCAGGCGCACTGGCCAGCGCCAGCACCTCACCGTTGCGCGGATCGAGCACCACGCCCGCGCCGCGCCAGCCGCGCAAGGCCTTCTCCAGCGCGCGCTGAACCTTGATGTCCAGCGTGAGGTGAACGTCGGCGCCGGCGACCGAGGGCTCGCCTTCCCAGACCGCATGTTTATAGCCGCGCGCGTCGACGCGGATCAGGCGTCCGCCCGAGGTGCCGGTGAGGACTTGGTTGTACTGCCTTTCAACGCCCTGCTTGCCGATCATTTCGGGCAGGTAGAAGTGGATTTTCTGCCCCGGCAACGGAAGCGGGCGGTCACGGCCGACATAGCCCAGCACATGCGCGGCGAACGCACCCTGCGGATAGGTCCGCTCGGGCTGCACATAGACGTCGACGCCGGGGAACGACTCCACCGTTTCGGCCCAGCGCGCGAGCGTTTCCTGGTCCACGTCGCGCCAGGCCAGCAGCGGCATCGGCAGGCTCTGCAGCACATGGTTAGAGATTGCGGCGAACGAGAGCTGGCGCGGGATGCCCAGCTCGGCGGCCAAACGGTCGACGTCGGCATCCACCGCCCGGATCGTGTTGATCCAGCGCCCGCGCTTGCGCAGCTCCTCGACATAGTAGGCGATGCAGTAGCTCGCCCGGTTGTCGGCCAGGCAGACGCCGTTGCGGTCAAAAATCCGGCCGCGCGGTCCCGGCACCTGAACCCGCCGCACGCTCTGCCGCAACTGGTCGCGGGAAAGCACAGAAAAGCGCTCCACCTGGACGCGGTGCAACGCCACTGCCAAAAACACGATTCCTGCCGTAAACAACAGCGCAAAAAGCGCGATCCGCCAGCTATCGGTCAGTTTCTGCCCATAAGATTCCATGTCCCTCTTTCACCGGCGTGACAAGGCCGGAGAGGCGGTCGATCAGACCGCAAAACGCAAATCCCGCGAAGCCGGCCAGCAGGCCGGCCGGCACCGTATAGCCCAGCGCCTTCAGGCTGTCCAAGGAGAAAAACGCGGCGCCGTCGTGCAGCCACAGACGGGTCCAGAGCCATTGCGCGGCGGCGGCCGCCGCCGTCAGCAGCGTGCCTTGCAGCAGCCCAGCCTCCAGAAAGACCCGCTGCAGCAGGCGCACCGCGCCGTAGAGCAGCATCAGAAAGAGCGGCGTGCAGAGCGGCGGCAGGCCCCCGAGCGCGTCGGTGAGGCCGCCGGCCCAGACCGCGGCCGTCAGGGCGACCCACACCGGACGGGTCAATGCGGCATAAAGCGCGGCGGCCGTCAGGAAAACGAGCTTGACCGGAAAGGCGGCGGTCGCGGGAATCAAATCCTGCATCAGCGCGGCCATGAGCAGGGTGAAGGCCAGAACCGGAAGCTGCATGTCAACGCGCATGTCGGCCTCCTTGGCGTGTCAGGATGAAGACCTCGTCGAGCGCCGCCATGTCCACAGCCGGCAACACGGCGGCCTCGCGCGAGAGGCCGTCCGATTCCAGGCTGCTCTCCAGCAGGTAGCCGACAGTCAGCCCCTTGGGGTAGGTGGGGCCCAGTCCGGACGTGACGACGCGCGTGCGCGGCGGCGGTTCAAAGTCGCGGGCCAGGTAACGCAGCCGCAGCGGCTCGACCACATAGAGCAGGGTCAAGACGGGGTCGGCCGCGGGGCGCGCGCCGCCCCCGTACAGGATGCCGCGCACGACGCCCACGCCCTCGCCGGGCGTCTCCAGTTCGCAGGCGACACGGCTGTTGGGGTCGGTGATCAGCATCGTCTCGCAGGTGTGGGGCGAGACGTCCACGACACGCCCCACCACGCCGTCGGGGACCACGACGGGATCGCCTTTGCGGACCCCGTGCAGCGAGCCTTTGGCCAGCCGCACGCTCTGCCACACGGCGGCGGTGCCGCCACGCGAGAGCACCGGGGCTGCCTGCCAGCGGCAGGGGATCGGCGGGGAGAAATCCAGCAATGCGCGCAGGCGGGCGACTTCGGCTTCCAGCGCCTCGGTCTCGGCGAGCGCCATGCGCAGGCGCGCCACGTCGCGCTCCAGCATGGATGCGCGCGCCGCGCTGCGGGCACGCGAAAAAACAGCCTGGAGACGAACCCAGACGGTTCGTTCAAACCAAACTTTGGCATTTTCGTAGGGGTAGAGCGCTTCGCGTGAAAACACACCCACCCCGGCGTGCCAGAACACCAGCACGCCGAGCGATGCCGCCAACAGCCATACCCACCGTTTCGCTTGCTTCACCCTGGTCGCTCCCCCGTTTTACCGGGCAGGCAGAGACCAGAAAGCAGCCGTGAAAAAGATCACCGGCCCATTTTCGACTTGGCCAGGAAATTCAGCTCGTTCAACACCACTCCCGTCCCTTCCGCGACCGCGCTCAACGGGTCGTCGGCCAGTGTGACGGGCAATCCTGTCTGTGACGCGATCAGCTTGTCCAGCCCGCGCAGCATGGAGCCGCCGCCGGCCAGCACAAGGCCACGGTCCACAAGATCGGCCGACAATTCGGGCGGACACTTTTCCAGCGTGATCCGCACGGCGTCGACGATTGCGGAAACCGGTTCCTGCAAGGCGTCACGAATTTCTTCCGAGGTGACAGTCAGGGTTTTGGGAAGTCCGGCCACCAAGTCGCGGCCTTTGACTTCCAGCGTGCGCTCCTCACCCAAAGGATAAGCCGAACCAATGGTGATTTTAATCTCCTCCGCGGTCCGCTCTCCAATCATCAGATTGTAAACTCTTCGCATGTACTGGACGATGCACTCGTCCATGGCGTCGCCGCCCACGCGGACACTCCGCGCGTACACAATGCCGGCCAGCGAGATCAACGCGACCTCGCAGGTTCCGCCGCCGATATCGACGATCATGTTGCCAGCCGGCTCAGACACGGGCAGCCCCACGCCGATGGCAGCCGCCATCGGCTCTTCAATCAGGAAGACTTCACGGGCGCCCGCGTGGCGCGCCGACTCCTGCACGGCGCGTTTCTCCACTTCTGTGATATCACTCGGCACCGCCACGATCACGCGCGGTTTCACCAGCTTGGTCGAGTGAACCTTGCGGATGAAATAGCGGATCATCGCCTCCGTGATGTCGAAATCAGCGATCACGCCCGACTTCATGGGTCGGATCGCCACAATGTTCCCCGGCGTGCGGCCCAACATGCGTTTGGCCTCCTCGCCGACCGCCAGAATCCGTTTGGTGCCCTCTTGAATGGCCACGACAGACGGCTCCCGTATCACGATCCCGCGGTCTTTGACAAAAACCAAGGTGTTCGCGGTTCCGAGATCAATCCCGATATCGCTGGATAAAAAGGCCAAAAGCTTATTGAACATCACGCGTTCTTTCCCGTGGGACAAACGTTCTTCGCTGCGCCATAAAGATGCAGTGTCAGTAGTTTCCACGATAAACCCCGGCGGGTCAAGCAGAAACAGGGGGTCAGGGAATGGGGGCGTTAGTGCATGAACGTTGAACGTTCTGTGAATGCGGCTAAGCGCTCTGCAGCGCGGTGATGCAGAGCGTGCCGAAAATGTCATCGGCGCTGCAACCGCGCGAGAGGTCGTTGACAGGCTTGGCCAACCCCTGAAGCACGGGGCCCAGTGCGGTTGCGCCGGCCAACCGCTCCACCAGCTTGTAGCAGATGTTTCCGGCCTGAAGGTCCGGGAAGATCAGTACATTGGCATCACCCTGAAGTGCGCCGCCTTTGTTCTTGGCGGCTGCGACCGCAGGTACGAGCGCGGCGTCAGCCTGGACCTCGCCGTCGACTACGGCATCCACACTCTGCGCCTCAAAACGCTGCCGGGTCAGTTCCGCGGCTGTTCTGACCTTGTCCACCAGCGCATGCTTGGCGCTGCCCTTGGAGGAGAAGCTGAGGAAGGCCAGGCGCGGCTGGCGCCCGATCAGCTTACGGTAAGAAATGGCGGTGGCGTGCGCGATATCGACCAGTTCCTCGGCCGTCGGGCAGGGGTTCACCGCGCAGTCCGCGAAGAGCAGCGTGGTGTCGCCGGATGCGGTCGGTGTCTTGAGGTCCATGATGAACGTCGAGGAGGCGAGAGCGATGCCCTTGGCGGTGCCGACACAGTGGAAGGCGCTGCGCAGCATGTCGCCGGTCGAAGCGATCGAGCCGGCCACCAACCCCTGCGCCAGATCCAGCGCCACCATCATGTTGCCGAAATAGAGCCGCTTGCCTTTCACCGTGGCTTCGGCCTCTTCGGCAGTCATGCCTTTGGCTTTGCGCTTTTCATGGAAGGCGGCAGCCAGGCGCGGCTGCAGATCGGAGTTCGTGTAGTCAATCACGCGCACGCCGGCGGCGGCCAGCGTCACGCCGGCCTGCGCCTCGGCGGCCGCGATTTCAGCGGGCGTGCCCAGTACGACCGGCGTGCAGATGCCGGCGGAGGCCGCTTTGACGGCTGCCGTGATGACGCGCGGATCCTGGCCTTCTGGCAGCACGATGGTTTTTTTTGCCGCTTGGGCGCGGGGAATCATGGAATCGAGAATGCTCATGGGAACGGTCGCCTTTATTTCTTAATGGTTTCAGAAAGGACGCGGAAGGTTTCACGCGCGATCATTAGTTCTTCGTTGGTCGGGATCACGACCGCAGGCAGCTTCGATGCGTCGGTGGTGATGACGCCGGCCGTGCCCATGATCGCCTTGTTCTTGGCCTCGTCAAGCTTGCAGCCCAACGCCTCGAGGCGTGTGACGATCGCTCGGCGCGCGGGCGCGCTGTTCTCACCGATGCCGCCCGTGAAAATGATCGCGTCGGCGCCGCCCAGCAACGAATGGTAACCGCCAATGTAAAAGGCGGCGCGGTGGCCGAACATGTTCAGGGCGTTCTCCGCCGCAGCCTTGCCTTGCGCGGCGGCGTTCACCGTGTCGCGCATGTCGCCGCTGTCGATGCCGTTGATGCCCATCAGACCGCTGCGTTTGTTGAGCGCGTTGTCGATCTCGTCGACCGAGAGCCCCTTGCGCGCCAAGAAAAAGATGATTGCGGGATCGATGTCGCCGCAGCGCGTGCCCATGATCAGGCCGGCCAGCGGAGTCATGCCCATCGAGGTGTCGAGCACCTTGCCGCCCTTGATCGCCGTGATCGACGAGCCGTTACCGAGGTGGCAGGTGATCAGGTTTAACTCTTCGGCAGGTTTCTTGAGGAATTCCGCTGCGGCCAGCATCACGAACTTGTGGGAGGTGCCGTGAAAGCCGTACTTGCGGATGCGGTACTCGTCGTAAAATTTCTGCGGGATGGCGTACATGTAAGCGTGTTTCGGCATGCTCTGGTGGAACGCCGTGTCGAAGACCGCCACATTCGGCACGTTCGGGAAGACCGTTTCGCAGGCCACCACGCCGTCCAGATTGGCCGGATTGTGCAACGGGGCGAGATCCGCACAGCGCTTGATGCTGGCCTTGACATCCTCTGTGATCACCACCGAGTCCGAGAACTCCTCGGCTCCGTGAACCACGCGGTGGCCGATCGCGTTGACCTCTTTCAGCGACTTCATGACGCCCAGGTCGGGGTCGGCAAGCATCTTGCAGGCCATCGCCAGCGCCTTGCCATGGTTCTCCGCTGCGATGCCCTGCGCCAGCTTGGACTCGCCGTCGCGCTGGTACACCAGATTCGCGTTGGGCGTGCCGATGCGCTCGACCAGACCTTTGGCGAGCATGGTCTTGGCGGACATGCTGAACAGGGTGAATTTGAGTGAGGAGCTGCCGGAGTTGACAACCAGAACCTTGTCGAATTTCTTCAATGGCATGATGAGCCCTTCTTCGGATGAATAGAATGAATGAATCGGTCAGCGACACGCCGACGAGGTGCGCTGAAATGTGGGTCACATTCTGTACTTCTTGGCAGGGGGTTTCAAGAACAAACGTAAATCCCGATTCATGACTCCTGCTTACCCGCCCCATCGTGCCCGCGCACTTTGATGTGCAGCTCGCGCAGTTGCTTCTCACTGACCTCTGAGGGCGCATTCATCATCAGGTCCTGCGCCTTCTGATTCATCGGGAAGGCGATCACTTCGCGGATGTTTTCCTCGCCGGCCAGCAGCATGACCATGCGGTCAACGCCCGGCGCGATGCCGCCGTGCGGCGGCGCACCATACTTGAAGGCATTCAACAGACAGGAGAACTTCTCTTCCACGACCGACGGCCCGTAACCCGCGATCTCAAACGCCTTGTACATGATCTCGGGCTGATGGTTGCGGATGGCGCCGCTGGAGAGCTCGATGCCGTTGCAGACCACGTCGTATTGGAAGGCCAGGATCTCCAGCGGATGCTTGTTCAGCAGGGCGTCCATGCCGCCCTGCGGCATCGAGAACGGATTATGCGAGAACCCGATCTCGCCGGTTTCGGGATCTTTCTCGAACATCGGAAAATCCACGATCCAGCAAAAACGGAAGACCTCTTTGTCAATCAGATCGAGGTCACGCCCAAGCTTGCTGCGGAGGTCACCGCCCATTTTGGCCGCTTTGTCCGGCTCGTCGCACAGGAAGAAGATCACGTCGCCATCCTGCGCATGTCCCATCCGCGCCAACTCGGACAGTTCGTCCGGCGTCAGGAATTTTTGGATCGGCCCCTTGACCGCATCGCCGTCCCAGATCAGGTAGGCGAGGCCCTTCGCACCCAGCGTCTTGGCGTGTTCCACCAGCTTGTCAAAAAAGCTGCGCGGTTTGTCCTTGATGCCCTTGACCGGGATCGCGCGCACGGCTGCGCCGGCTTTGGCCGCCGCCGCGAAGGCGTTGAAGCCGGAGTTCTTGAAAAGGTCTGAACAGTCGAACATCTCGATCGGGATGCGGAGGTCCGGTTTATCGCTGCCGTACTTGAGCATCGCCTCGCGGTAGGGGATACGTACCCACGGTGTGGCGTCCACCGCCTTTTGCGAGAAGTGCGTGAAGGTCTTGTAAAGCACATCCTCGACGACAGCAAAAACGTCGTCCTGCGTGACGAACGACATCTCCATGTCGAGCTGGTAAAACTCGCCCGGCGAACGGTCGGCGCGCGCATCCTCGTCGCGAAAACACGGCGCGATCTGGAAATAACGGTCGAAGCCCGCGACCATCAGCAACTGTTTGAAGAGCTGCGGGGCCTGCGGCAATGCGTAGAATTTGCCGTGGTGCACGCGGCTCGGCACCAGATAATCGCGTGCGCCTTCGGGCGAGCTGCACGTCAGGATCGGCGTCTGATATTCGTTGAAACCGTGTGTTTCCATCGCTTTCCGCAGGAAAGAGATGATCTGCGAGCGTAGCAGGATATTGTTGTGGATGCGCTGGCGGCGCAGGTCTAGGAAGCGGTATTTCAGGCGCAGGTCCTCGGCACCGTCCTCGTCGCCCGGCAGATAGAGCGGCGTCTGTTCCGAGGCCGACTCCACGAGGCAGTCATTGGCAACGAGTTCGACCTCGCCAGTGGGAAGGTCTGGGTTGACGGTCGCGGCCTCGCGCAGCGTGACCTCGCCGGTGACCGTGATGACGGTCTCGAGCTTGGCCCGGCTCAACGTTTCGAAAAAGGAGCGGCTGGGATGAACCACGACTTGGGTGAGTCCGTAGTGATCGCGGAGGTCGATGAACAGGATGCCGCCGTGGTCGCGGACACGGAAGATCCAGCCGGAGAGTTTGGCAGTGGTGCCCGCGTCGGAGGCGCGAAGTTGATTGCAGGTGTGTGTACGGTAAAGGTGCATGATTTTTGTCCTTGAAAAAACGTGCGCTACTCTATCAGAAATGTCAAAGCGCCGTCACGCCGGTTTTCGTACCCGTGGAAAATCCTCAATAACATCGGGGTTGCATCTGGGGCGCGAATAGGCGAAAATCACACCTTCTTAATGAATGAGACACACAAAGCGGAGATCCACGGCGTGCCGGGTGAACGGGCGCGCGCGGCGGGTGTGGTGCGCGCGCTTTGGCCCTTGCTGGCCGCGTTGTTCGCATGCGGTCTCTTTGTGGGCGCGGCCCTGCCGCAGGTGACGCCGGGTGTGGCCGGAATCGGTTTCTTTGCCGCGGCGGGGTTTCTGGTCTGGGCGGTGCGCGACGGCCTCCGGGGTATCGACGCTTTTTTCAAAGGCGCGCGCGGCGAAGAGAGCGTGGCCGTGCTGCTGGCCGCGCTGCCGCGCGGCTACCATGTGTTTCATGACTTTGACTGCGGCGGCCCGGGCGCCATCGACCATGTGGTGGTGGGCCCGAACGGACTCTTTGCGATCGAGACGAAATGTTGGTCGGGGCGCGTCACGTATGAGGCTTCCGGCTTGCGGGTGGACGGCGCCGAGCCGAGCCGCCCGCCGCTGCGGCAGGCGCGCGGCTCGGCCCAGGCGCTGGCGCGCTTTCT
>Ga0116149_1003585_pt1 | contig 15939 bp, 10 predicted proteins | sample AD_UKC057_MetaG_FD_89787 | JGI IMG/M metagenome (GOLD analysis project Ga0116149, IMG submission 89787) | Active sludge microbial communities of municipal wastewater-treating anaerobic digesters from USA - AD_UKC057_MetaG | ecosystem: Engineered > Bioreactor > Anaerobic > Digestate | place: USA... | reverse complement strand
TGAGGACGTCCAGCGCGACATCGCGGCGCTGTCGGATATCTGGGAAAAGGTGAAAGGCATAGGGCCGGATGAGGACAAAAAACTTGGGAAGTTGAAGGAACTGTTGAGCGGGAAGTTGAAAGGAAAAAAAACGCTGGTGTTTTCATATTACAAGGACACCGCGAGGTATCTTTTTAGGGAGATAGGCGGGGAGCGCGGGGTTGAATTCAGGGAAAGCCTCGGCGGGCCGAATATAAAAAGAATCGACGGGGGAATAAATCCGCCCGACAGGGAAAGAACGATACAGAGATTTTCGCCGAAGTCCAATAAGAGGGAGTCCATCGCCGGAACCGCCGATGAGATAGACATACTGTTTTCGACGGATGTGTTGTCCGAGGGGCAGAATCTGCAGGACTGCGGACATCTGATAAATTACGACTTGCACTGGAACCCTGTGCGCATGGTTCAACGGGCTGGGAGAGTTGACCGGATCGGCTCGGAATTCGACAGGATATATCTGCACAACATGTTTCCCGACGAGGGGCTGGAGAAACTGCTCAAGCTAGTGGAAAGCCTGACCACGAAGATAAACATGATCGACCAAGCCGGATTTCTGGACGCGAGCATTCTGGGGGAGACGGTGCATCCGAAATGCTTCAACACGCTGAGGAGAATAAAACAGGAAGACGGCTCTGTGATAGAGGAGGAAGAGCAGTTCACGGAGCTTGTAAGCAGTGAATATATGATGAAACAACTGGCGGGACTGCTGGAGGCCGGCGGAAAAGAAAAACTGGACGAGCTTCCTGACGGGATACACTCCGGGTTGGCGCGACAGAACGCAAAAGGAATGTTTTTCTATTTCACGGCGAACAAAGACGGCGTCAAATCGCACTTCTGGAAATATTACGATTTGAAGACAGACAGAATTATTGATAATCGGTATCTGATTGGGAATCTGATAGCGTGCAGCCCAGATACGCCAAGAGTCATAGGCGACTGCGATGCCTTCGAGATTCAACAAAGAATTATCGACGATATATTGCGGCGGCATGAGCAACAGCGCGGATTGGAATCAGCGCCCAAGACGATTGATCCGCTACAACAGACAATCGCAACCACCCTGCAGGGATATCTGAACAATCCCAACGTGGACAGAAAACAGACGCTTGAGGCGATCAAATATCTGAATCAACCAATGCTTTCGGTTCATGTCAAGGAACTGAGAGCCTTATACAACGAGTTTCAGAAGAGCGGAAACTTTGATGCTTTCATAGAGCCGATCCTCGATATGACGAACAAGTACGGAAAACAGGCGGCCGCCCACCCCGGCAAGCGCAAGGAAAAAGAACTGACAGCGGAAGACCTACGCCTTGTCTGCTTCGACTATATTGTGGGCTGAGTCCGTAATAGCCGCGCGTCGCTCTCTCGGAGTTTATCAATGTCTCATGATAAAATGAATCAGCTAATCGAAGCGTTGAGAGGCATGACTGCTTCAGGCGAAAACGGTTTCGAAGGACTGATCGCAGCGCTTCTAGGAAAACTTCTCGACGTGCAGTTTGTGGTGGCGCGGGCAGGCAGCCAGCCGGGCGGCGATGCGCGTAGCGTCTCCGGCGTTGTTACAATGCAAGCAAAACGATATCAAGAAACGACAGCTTTCAACCTCAATGAAATCGAAGGAGAAATAAGTCAGTGCATAAGGCTGAATAAAGAGTTACAGTGCTATGTTCTGGCCACAACTAGGTCACTGGATGAACAGACGGACGATAGGCTGAAGAAGATTTCCAATGAAACGGGTCTCGATATTGTTGTGCTGGACCATAGGACTGATGAATTGTCCGACTTGTTCTGTCTGTGTGTAACTTACTGGGATGCGATCTTGTCTTTCGCGCCGATAAAGGATTTGGAACCGGAATTTCACAGTTGGGCAAAAACTCAGAGCCAAACGCCTGATGTGAAAGAGAGAATAAGGGAAATCGAAAAGCGCGTAAAAGATCTTATTGCCAGCTACCGCTCTGTGCGCGCCGCCGCCGCAAATAAACTTAAAGAGAGGTTTGGAGAAAAGCCAGCAAATAGATTGTTTTCATACGATATTAATCTGAATAAATCTGTGAGAAGGCGCTCCGTAGAGAACGCGGTTTTAGAATGGTGGCGCGATACAGACAAGGAAGCGGCTTGCCTTGAAGGCGAGGAAGGAACAGGCAAGTCGTGGGCGGCCGCTCTCGCGATAAGGAATATTTCTGATATGTCTAATGCCCTTGTCATCTGGTTGGACAGCTCGGCATGGTGCGAAATAAGCAATCTGAGAGAAGTGTTGAGGTCTGGTTTTGAAGCAATTGAGCCATTTAATCCGTCTCGGACAGAAAAACTCGTGGAGAAGTCTCTTAGCAGATGGAAAGAGCCGATTCTGATAGTTTGTGACGGAGTAAACGAAAAAGACGCCATCAATGCCGCCAACAAAATACTAAATGATTATAACTCTGCATATTTATCGGACAGAGATGCTGACATATCACACATAAGATTCCTATTTACCAGCAGGCTTTTAGACAATATCACCGCATATGACAAAAGAACGTGGAGCGGTGTCAAAAGAATACCGGTAAAGGAATACGACGATAACGAGTTGTCTGATGCGCTGAGAATATTTGAAACTCAGATATGCATTGAAGATATTCCAGAGAATATTAAGCCATACATGAAAATACCGCACTTCTTCGGGGGTTTCTTAAAGATTAGAGAACGGCTGGGGGCGCTGTCAAATATCTCAAAGGAGATAATGCTTTGGGAAGACCTTAGATCAAGAATTGAAGAAACCGACATCCAAATAAGGACTAAGCTTGGATGGCAGAGCGCGCAAGACGCCGAAGATGTTTTATCTATGCTGGCTCAAAATGCGATTGAAGCAGATGGAACGCAGAGAGCTGATAAAGAGTTGCTCGACAAGTGCTTTGACAATAAATACAACAGCATTAGACAAGACCTTACAGAACTCAGGATTGCCGAAAAAGCAAATAAGTTCGACGCCATTTTGAGCAAGGAGCATGTCAAGCTGGGCTGGGCGCTGTACATCCTTAAGAAAGTCGGAATAATAGATGGTAATAAAAACGTATCGGCAGTCTCTAATGATATCCGAGCGCTTCTGGAGCCTATATCTTCAGACGACATACGAACAGAAGCTCTTTATTCAGCGTTGCTGCTGAGTGTGAATGACAAGGCGAAACTCGGAGTTTTAACAGAGAAAAAGCGCGCCGCGTTGCTTCATCGCTGGCTCTTTTCAAACAATGCGGACCTAAAAGTTGAGAAATTGGACTTCTGGGTCAATGAGGATACAGAGGCTTATCTTGGCTTTATTGACGCTTTTTCCCACAAGCTATATCAAGGCGAACTTCAGATGTTTGTTTTTTATCCGCTGGCAAAAGTTTGGAAACAGAGCGCCCCGGATATTATCAAAAAACATATCGAACAATGGCTGCTGCTTGTTCACACTTCGAATAACGATGAAACAGGTTGCTATGAATATAGGGGGCGCAGTTTCCCGATTGCGTCCAGTAGAGATCATCTCCGACTATCCGCGCTTGCCGTGTCCCTCGTCTCGATTCAACCCGACATAGAGTTTCTAAAAACACTCGCGCTTTCCATGATTTCTTGGAATCTGCCTTTATGTGAAGATGATGGTTTAAAAAGACATCCCAAGGATATCAGGAACAATATCGGCTTGCTTATGAGATGGGTTTATACGGAGAAGGTTATTAAAGACATGCGCGTCTTAGCGGCGGCGAACAAGGATGATATGCTGCTTCTTGAAGGACTGCAACTGCTTACACGAAGTCTCGGCGTTATCGATCCGCCGCAGGAGCTTCAATATGCAAGCCAAGACAGGCCGCCATGGTATGAAACAATAATTCAACGCATCAAGAAGAGAGAGCCACTTTTCGAGGCGGGAGAAAAGGTGTTCGGCTCTCTGGGGGCGCTTGCGGCCAGAACGGACCTTCCAGAAATCCACGATTCAGACAAGAAGGAGGTGTTTCGCAGATTTGAAGACCTATGCCGAAACAGAAGACCAAAACGACTTGATGGAACTGTCGAGGAAGACATGTCTTTCGATAAATATCTGCCGTGGGTGGCGCGATACTATCCCGATGAATTGGCAGAGTTGATGAGCGTGTTGCGGACAAGAGCGTTTAGCAATGAACATCCGAGCATCCTGTTTAATAAGACTTCCGGCATATATCACTTTTCTGAATCAGTCCAAGATAATGAAAGCATTGTGGACAGCATCATAACTGCGACTAAGAAATACATTTCAGAGCTTCACAGTAACAGAGCATATATCGTTTCTGTATTTTTCGAATCAATTATCTTGCACGCCGCCCCTGATAAGCTGAAACAATGGTTCGAGTTATTGTCAACCGACGAACAGACCAGAAAAGGCATTCTGATATTTGACACTAAACCATTACTTATGAGATTTTTGCTGTCGCGTGATATCGCGGAATACGCAAAAGAGAAAACATTAGGAGCTTTCGAATCTTGTATCCTTCTTGATGATAATAACGTTCGCATATCTGAATTCGCATTCTGGAGTTTCATCGCATCGAGCACACATGAAACGGATGAAACATTCTTTGAATGGGCGAAAGCCCGATTAATTGAGAACGGAGTAAGCCATCCGACAAATTATTATCTTTTCTATATTGCGGCAAGTCGAGGCTCTGGCAATTGGCTCAACGACATTTTAAATAATGATGACCTTTTTCCGCTCATCGATGAAAGCGCTGTCAGGGCTTTTGTTGACAGCAAAAGACCTTTTCCGATTACGTTATCGACAAACAGGACTTATGAAAAGCTTATGCAAGCGTTGCCTAAAGATTTTGCCGGCTATGTGCTTGCCAAAACAGACAGGAAAGAAGAATTCAATAAATGGGGACGTGAATTGCATGAGAAAGTTCGGGACAGTCTTCCCCCATCCTACTTTGAGCCTGAATCAAGGAGCGCAACGGAATATATTCTGAACAAGGACGGAACCCTCAATAGAATACGTCAGAAACCACCGTCCAGCAGCGTCACATTTAGAAACACTGACTCCGCAACATGGGGAGTTGACTATGGCTCCGTTGGGAATGAAAACATCGAAGAGATATTTGATAATTCAAAAAGAGCAGAACGAATGCGGACGGAAGCTGAGTTGTGGCGAAAAGACCTCAAAAGAATTGATCAGTGGTCTTCAGCTTGGATAAACAAAATAAGGTTTGTCGGACTCATACCAGCATGGGCGGAAAGGAACGAAGAAGACTTTGTAAGATTTGTGAAGGCATATTTGGATAGAATTGATAGCTCAGGTTTTGTGCAACACGAAATGGCGCTATTCACACTTAGGCTTTTGTGTCTTCATATGAAACACGAGCCTCATCTGGCGTGGGAAATATACCAGAAGCATTTCGTTAAAGGATTTCAAAGATATGGCTTAAAGCTAGAATATGGCGCGGATGAAATTATTGCGGCTCTCTGGGATGTCGAGAGTTGCGGAACACAGCAACATGATGAATTGAGAAAAAAGATATTTGATGACGTTTGGCTAAGCGACATGGATGCTATGGTTATAACTCTTGCTGCCGTTGACAATGGCGCGGAAAAATATATTCTGGACTTTGTAAAAAAACACTATCTCAGCGCGGATGTGGCAAGAGAAAGATGTCTTGCGGTTTCAGTTCTACCATGGCTGACAGACGCGGAAGCGCTCGATATATTGCGTAATTTGAAAAAAAACGATCCAAACCGATGGGTGCGAAACCATGCGGAATGGGCTTGTGATGTTGCCTTAAATGAGCGCTGTTGTCGTGAGCTATACAGAACAGCATTGCGGGAAAAGGAACCGAAAAGGATGTCTGCCATGCTTCAACAAATCAAACCTGCGTTGACACCGGCTGCCCTTCTCTGGAAAAGCACGATTCTGGCTGAAGAAAAGCAAGCTAATAATATTCCTGAAAACAAAGTTAATTATGCGATCAGGTCGGTGTTTTGGAACAAGCTGAGAAATGGTCTCGCGAAAGTAAAGGTGAACGGAAGAGAACTAGACAAATACATAAGAGGTGAAAGCATAGACCCATACAGAACGATTCGATTAGCCCCATGGTGGGATGTTAAGACAGACTAGCCTTCCATCGGCAAGTTAAAGCCTGCATATATCCACATGAATAAAGAGATATTTGTAATAAGCATTACTAATGACGTAACGTTGAAAAAGTTTTCCCTTAAAATCCCTTTCAAAACGTTTCAATGCGCGCGGCGGAGCGGGCGCGTTCGCGCCTCCGCTCCGCCGCGCTAATGTGAAAAGTTATTGGAAAAGGGTTTTCATGAGAATGCCTGTGCTCCGAATACCACTGAGAATCGAAAATATCTTCGTAGGGGCTACCCGTCGGGCAGCCCGGATAGAATGGCTCCTTGGCATGTGTTTCTAAATGATTTACATGGGGCGTCGGGAGGAGAAGCGCGGCAGCGATTCGCTCCCGACGACCATTGAAACGTTTTGAAGAGAATCCAAAGAGTAACTTTTTCAAAAGTTTCTCTTTGGCCGCCGGAGGCGCTTTAATGCGATTTGAGACAGTCTTTCGCGATGCAGACAAACAGTTCGACGAATCGCTATTTCAGCGCTTCGAGAAACGCTTTCAAATGTTTACGTTAACTCCGCGCCGACCAACTTGATTTCGGAGAAGCTCCCTCTACTATGAAGACGGTGCTTTCGCAGATGTTGGTGACGTGGTCGGCGATGCGTTCGAGAGACTGAACCACGACCATGAGATGCGAAACGTAGTTGATGCAGGAAGGGTCCCGCTTCATCAGTTCAATCAGTTCGGTAAAAATCCTGTGGTTGTATTCGTCTATCGAGTCGTCCATGTCGATGACCTTCAGGGCCAGAACGGGGTCGAGGTTGATGAAGGCGTCCAAGCTGAGTTTGAACATCTCGATGACGCGTTTAGCCATTTCGGGGAGATCGACATAAGGTTTGAGTTGCGGCAGTTCTGAGAGGATGGCGGCTTTTTTTGAAATTTTTGTCGTGTGGTCGGCCAGCCGCTCGATGTCTGAGGATATTTTCATCGAGCTTGCGATGAGGCGCAGGTCGGTGGCCATAGGTTGCTGAAGCGCAAGGAGCCTGATGCATGTCTGGTTAATGGCGGCTTCCATTTCGTCGACTTTTTCATCGTCGGCGACGGTGCGCGCGGCGAGGGCCGCGTCTCTCTCAATGAGGGCTTTTATGGAGGAGCGGATAAGTTCCTCGGCGAGCGCGCCCATGCGCAGAGTGGAATGTTTCAGGGCCTCTAGCTCCTGAGAGTATGTCCTGCGAACCTGATCGGTCATCCGAACCTCCCGGTGATGTAGTCTTCCGTCCTTTTGTCTTTCGGGCGGGTGAAAATCATGTCCGTGTCGCCCTGCTCCACCAGTTCACCGTTGAGAAAGAACGCGGTGCGGTCGGACACGCGGGCCGCCTGTTGCATATTGTGCGTCACAATAACAATTGTATATTGATTTTTCAGATCGCGCATAAGTTCTTCGATTTTCAGAGTGGCGATAGGATCAAGGGCTGAGCAAGGCTCGTCCATGAGCAGAACATCCGGCCTGACCGCCAGAAGTCTTGCTATGCAGAGCCGCTGTTGCTGGCCGCCGGATAGAGATAGGGCGGACTGTTTCAGTTTGTCCTTCACCTCGCCCCACAGGGCGGCCGCCGCGAGGCTTTCCTCGACTATTCCGTCGAGGTCGCTTTTCGAGCCTGCCGAGCCGTGTATCCTCGGGCCGTATGCCACGTTGTTGTACACCGACATCGGGAAAGGGTTGGGTTTCTGAAACACCATGCCGACGCGTTTTCTCAGTTCCGCGACATCGGTTTCCGGATCGAGGATGCGGCGTCCCTCGAACTCCACGACGCCCTCAGTCCTGACGCCCTGTATCATGTCGTTCATCCGGTTCAGAGAGCGGAGGAAAGTGGATTTGCCGCAGCCGGAAGGCCCGATCAGCGCGGTGACCTGATTTTTCAGGATGTCGATTTCCACGCTCTTTAGGGCCTGAAACCGTCCGTAAAAGAGGTCGAGGCCCCTGACCGATATCTCCACCGGGTTCTGCGCGGTTTCTTTAGCCATGCTGACGCCTACCATTTTCTTTGTTTTCTGATTCTGTTTCTGGCGATAATCGCGACAAGGTTGAGGCCGAACGCGAGCGAGACGAGAACGAGAGCGGTTCCGTACTTGACGGTCTCCGAGGCTCCCGGAACCTGAGTTGAAACGATGTATAGGTGATAAGGAAGAGCCATAGCCTGATCGAATATGGAAGAAGGAAGGCGGGGCAGATAAAAGGCCGCGACGGTGAACAGTATCGGAGCGGTCTCGCCCGCGGCGCGGCTTACGCCTAGTATGGCGCCGGTCAACATGCCGGGCAGCGCGTTGGGCAGAACCACTCTGAGGATGGTCTGCATCTTCGTGGCTCCGAGCGCGAGAGACGCCTCTCTGAAGGACTTTGGAACCGACGTGAGCGCCTCTTCCGAGGCCGTAATCACAACGGGCAAAATGAGGAACGCGAGAGTAAGCGAGCCGGACAGTATGGAAACGCCGAACTTGAGAAACAGCACGAAAAGGCCGAGGCCGAAAAGGCCGAACACGACGGACGGCACGCCCGCTAGGTTGACTATGCTCAGGCGGATGAGCCGCGTGAGCCTGCTGTCGCCTGCGTACTCGTTCAGGTAGACGGCGCAAGCGACTCCGAGGGGAAGCGCGACCGATATGGCGAGAGCCACTAGGATAACGGTGCCGACTATGGCCGGGAAAATGCCGCCCTCCTTGAGGCCCATTCGGGGCGCGCTCAGAAGGAACTCGGCGCTCAGCGCGGGCGCGCCTTTGACAATCAGCAAACCGAGGATGAGCAGTATCGGAGCCGCCACCGCGTACCCGCATATCCGCAGCGCCAGAAAAGCCGCTCTCTCGCTGGATTTTGCGCTCATTTCTTCAAGCCCCCGCCCCTCTCCGCCTCACCGCTCCGGAGGCGGCGGCGTTTATGGCGAACGATATCGCGAACAGCGCAAGCCCCACGGCGAACAGCGCCATGTAGTGATCGCCGCCGTGAACAGTTTCTCCCATCTCGGCTGCGATGGTGGCTGTCATGGTTCTGACCGGCTGAAAAATGGTGTTTGGAATCACCGGCGCGTTGCCGCACACCATCATGACCACCATCGTTTCGCCGATAACGCGACCAACGCCGAGAAGAGACGCGGCGAGGATTCCCGACGACGACGCGGGGATAATCACCTTGTAAATCGTCTGCCAGCGCGTCGCTCCCATCGCAAGCGACGCCTCCCGGTATTCCCTCGGAACCGAATAAATGGCGTCTTCGGAAATGGTTGCGATAGTCGGCACGGCCATAAAAGCCAGCACGACCGCCCCTGTGAACGCCGTCAGCCCTGTCGGGAGGTCGAACATTTCCTGAACGAAAGGGGCAAGCGTAAGAACGCCTATAAAGCCGAGCACGACCGACGGTATGCCTGCTATCAGCTCGACGACGACCTTAAGGAATTCCTTCGCGCGGGGGTCCGCAATCTCGGCGATATAAATCGCGCAGCCGACCCCCATTGGCACACTCATCGCCGCCGCGGCAAGAGTGACGATAATCGACCCGGCAATGAGAGGTAGGATGCCGAAGACAGGCGGCTCGGAGATAGGTCGCCATGTGTTTCCGAACAGGAACTCCGCCACTCCCACATGCCGGAACAGCGGAATCCCGTCTTTAACTAGAAATAGAAATATCAGAGCTAGTATGACGATGGAAATCGAGCCTAGAACGGCTATGCTCTTCTCCCACGCGAACTCCTTGAAGCGCGCGGTTTTTCGTTTAACACCGGCTGATTTCTTCACAATTGCCGTATTCCGCTCCATCATGGGCCTCAGTATTTCACCTGTAGAACCGCTTTTACCGCTTTGTCCTTCTTTTCCGCGGCAGCGTCGTCGTCGTCGACGTGAGCCGCTATGGATAGGTTGAGATTTTTGTCGAGGTCGACCGCGACGCCGGCAATAACGCGGGATATCAAATCGCCTGATACACTTGTGTCGGGATCGTTGCGATCATATCGCGCGAAAACAGACCAAGGAGAATCCTTCAAAGAATGGCTTGCAAACGCAGAATAAACGCTCTCATTCACAGTTCTATCGGCGGAATCGTCATAGTCAGAGCCGCTCATTAAGCTTAAGCCGTAAGAAAAGCGGCCGGCGCCACCGCTCAACATTGCGCCAATCCTGTTGGACTTGTTTCCGTCAATCGAGCCGACATCCCCATAGAGTGACAGCTTTGGAGCTTTGCCGCCGAGCGCAAAGGAAACGCGGCCCTGAATGTCTTTCTTGGTGTCGCGTTCTCTTCGGTTTCCGCCTTCTCCGTTAGCGACAAGAAAATGATAGTCTCCCTTTGAAAACTTGTTTTTCAAAGCCACTCCGAACTCCGCCGAATTAAGCATGCCCGCGAGATCGGAAGCGCTCTTCTGCTGCATTCTATATTTCCATTCCGAATCCTCATAACCGACCCAAGGAGCGTCCTGCAATCCGAAAACGAGATTCGCGCCGAATACCGCCTCCGACACTTCAACATATCCGTATTTGATGTAAGCGTCGAAATTGCCGTCCGGCGTTGTTTTTATGTCAGTCGTGTATCTTACGTTTGTCCTCTCGCCAACTTTCTTTCTGACTGTAAGATAAAAGCGGTCGATAGCGAACTCGTTCGCGCTTTTATCGTTCCCGTCCGTGTCGTAGGAGTATGAAAGATACCCCAACCCGCTTATTTCCACGCCTTTTTCTTCAGGTTTTGACGACTTCTTGTCAATAGCGGCTTTCAGTTCGACCACTTCTTTTTCCAGCGATTCAAGCCTTGCCTTCAGAGCGTCCATTTCGGCGTCGGCGAGAGCGGGCATTTGAATCGCCGCTATCGCCGCCATTAGAAATGCCGTCGATATGATCGCCTTTATATTCTTCATAAATCCTCCGCGCTTCAACGCATTTACGTTCTGCGATTGCAACTCCGCGCTCACATCTTCACCGGCACGAAGCCCAGCTCTTTAACAATGTTCTGCCCTTCTGCCGAGAACACGAAGTCCATGAAAGATTTTGTGACTCCGGCGGGTTCGCCTCTCGTGTACATGAAGAGCGGGCGAGACACGGGATACTTCTTTGCCACCACGTTCTCCAGCGTAGGCGACACCGCCTCGCCGTTCTCGTTGACTATTTTCACTGCTTTTTGCTTCTCCGAAATATACGCCATCCCGTAGTAGCCGATTGTGTTCCTGTTTTTAGCAGTTTCGTCCGCTATGGCTTGCGAGGACGGCATCAACAGAGCGGTTCTGACGAACTCTTCCGTTCCTTTGGAGTCGCCTTCGTTTAGCACATGCTCCTTGAAGTAAACGTGAGTGCCGGAATTGACCTCGCGGGAAAGAACGACGATGCCGGCGTCCGGGCCGCCGAACTCTTTCCAGTTTGTAATCTTGCCTGTGAAGATATCTTTGAGTTGGGGCAGCGTCAGTTCCGACACAGGATTGTCGGGATGAACGACCACCGCAAGCCCGTCATATCCGACAAGAAACTCTTTGGGAGAGATGCCGTTTGCGGCGGCGGCTTCAAGCTCTTTTTCCTTAATCGCGCGCGAGCTTTCGGCGATGTCCGTCGTTCCGTTTATCATTGCGGCGATGCCTGTGCCGGAACCGCCGCCGGTGACCGCCACGCTGGCGTCCGGATTTGTCGCCATGTACTTCTCCGCCAGCGCCTGCGTCAGGTTCACCATCGTGTCGCTTCCCTTGATTTGTATGCTTCCCGAAACTCCTTGCGACGCCGTCTTCGCCCCTTCGGGCCTGCTGCATCCGGCGGCTAACGCTATCGCCGCGACACACGCAATCGTCAATGCCAATGCTCTTTTCATGTTGAGGCTCCTCCTCTTTGATGGGAAAAAGATATTTGCGGATGTATGAAATAGTTTCCGAGCGGTCTTTGCTGCGGAATAATTTTTTGCGGCCCAATAGCTTTCACGGCGATAACTATATGACGGCAATGTTAAGGGAATATTAAGGGGGGGTTAATTGTTCTTTAAGTTTCAGAGGGCGGCTGGAAAAGACACGGAGAAAGACGAACCGGTTCCCAATTTGCTCTCCACCGACACAGAGCCGCCCCATTTTTCCGTCAGATGCTTCACGATGGAAAGCCCCAGCCCCGTGCCGCCGCGTTCGCGGGAGCGGGATTTGTCCACTCTATAGAACCTCTCGAAAACACGCTCGATATCCTGCGCCGGAATGCCGACCCCGGTGTCGCTCACGGAAATCCTGACAGCGTCTGCCGCGCTTTCCACCTTCAGTCTGACGACGCCTCTGTCGGTGAACTTGACGGCATTGTCTATCAGGTTGACGAATATCTGATTAAAATCCTGTTTGGACATGCGGAGGAACGCCGGTTCCGGCGGGAAGTCCGTTTCCAGCTTCAGCCCTTCCCCGAAAATGAAGAGGTCAAAGGAGGATGCGCAGTCTTTGAGGAGAGCCGCCGCGTCGAACGATTCGGCGTCGTCCGGGGAACTCCTTCTCTGGGCCCTTTCAAGGGACAGAATATCTTCGGTCAGGTTCATAAGGCGGAGGGATTCCTTGTCAAGCAGGATGAGGAACCTGTCGAGCGCGGACGCGTCTTTCGAGGCTCCGGCGAGGAGTGTTTCGACGAACCCTCTGATTATCGCCACAGGGGTGCGAAGTTCGTGAGAAGCGTTCTCAATGAACTCGCGCCTTACGATTTCCAGTTTTTTAAGGCGGGAGATGTCGCGGGCGGCGACAATGGCGCCTGAGTCCGCGTCGCCGCCTCTGAAAGGGAATATTCTCGCGTCGATGACTGTGCCCTCGATGGGGTCGGTCTCAATTTCAATCGCGCGCGGAGCGCCGTCGGCAAGAACCGCGTCCACAGCGCCGTTAAGAGCCGCCAGCCTCAACACGCTCAAAAGCGGTTTCCCGGAGCTGTTCCGGCATTCAACGCGGAATATCTCCTCGACAGCTTCATTGATAAGGATTATTCGTTTGCCGGAGTCCACAACAATAACTCCGTCCCTCATGCCCCGTAGTATGTTTTCGATGTCGTCTCGCGCGCGTTTCAGTTCGGCGACGTCTCTTTCGATGCTTTCCGCCATCGAATCCATCGAGCGGCCCAGAACTCCGAATTCGTTGTCGCCACTGACGCCGCTGCGCGCGGAGAAATCCCCTGCTGAAATCTTCGCGCTCATTTCGGTCAGACGTCTGACCGGAGCGGCAAACATGATGGAAGAAGCCAGCACGGCTATGAGAGCCGCGGCAAGGGTGAAGGCCGCGGCCGTAATCATAGACGCGCGCGCCTGCTTTGCCGACGACTCAACTCTTTCCATCGGAGCGGCGGCTCGCGCGAAGCATTCTTCCCCGTTTTTCAGAACCGCCTTTCTCGCGGCGTACATGTATCTTTTATTAACCGTGTCGCTTTTCCGCGACGCGAAACCCACTTTCCCATTCGCGGCCTCGGCGATCTCCGGCCTGTCGAGATGATTGTCCATGCTGTCCGCGTCCGCCGCGCTGTCGGCGGCCACCGAACCGTCCGCCATGATCACAGTGAGCCTGATATCCCCTTCCATGCCCAGAGTCCGGGCAGCGTCCCCCACAGCGTCCCGAAGCCTTTCCCGCGGAACCTCTCTGACTAGCGACGCGACGACCGCCGTCAGTCCGAACAGCCTATCTTCCATAGATTCCTGATGCTTCTTGTTCAATATCGAAATCGAAATCAGCCCGCTGGTCGCTATCGAAGCGAGCGTAGCAAGCAAAAGGAAAGCGATGTATTTTGCGATAATTGATTTCATAATACCGCGCCGAAGCGCAATTCCGCCCGCCGCCGTTTCAGCGCGAACCGCCCGGCTCCTCGAACCTGTAACCGACACCTCTGACGGAGTTGACCAGCCCCCCGCCTCCGGGGCTTGCGGCGTCTAATTTCTCTCTGACGTGCCGCACGTGAACATCAATCGCCCTGTCCACAACGCAGGCTTCTCCGCCCCATACTATGTCAAGTATCCTCTGCCTCGAAAAAACCACCCCCGGCCTTGAAGCCAGAAGCCAAAGCAGATCGAACTCCTTTGTGGTCAGGTCCGCCTTCGCGCCGCCGACTTTGACCTCGCGCCTGTCCCGGTCCATGCTGAAATCGCCTCTGGTTATCAAATTCGCCGGGCTGTTTCCGTCCGCGACGCCGCGCCCCGCCTCCGCCCTCCTGAGATTCGCCTTCACTCTCGCCATCAGTTCCGCCACAGAGAACGGCTTGGTCACATAGTCGTCCGCTCCAAGCTCCAGCCCCACCACCTTGTTCGTCTCGGTGTTCCTCGCCGTAAGCATGATTATCGGAACATCCGACACCTTTCTTATCTCCCTGCAAACGTCGAACCCGTCCATGCCCGGCATGGAGATATCCAGTATGACAAGCGACGGTTTTTTATCGGCGAACACGCGCAACGTCTCCGGCCCGTCTGCCGCCGCCGCCACGTCGTATCCTTCCCTGCCCAGATTGTAAACGAGCAACTCGACGATTGAAGGCTCGTCGTCAGCGACAAGTATCGTGTCTTTTCTCATGGCTGAACATTATCCTTAAAAAGCCGGATTTTAACAACCCGGCAATCCCCGATGCGGCCGAGCGCCGCGCGGAAGCGTCAAAAACAATTTGCCGTTTAACTCCGGCGGCTCTTTTTGGTATAGTAATTTATTGACGAGCGAAAAACTAGCGAGTCGGGAGCGCGCACGATGAAAAAACTGAGATTCGGAATAATGTCCACGGCGCACGCGAACAACTTTGCGATATTGCCGATGGCGGGCATGATGGACAACATGGAGATAGCCGCCGTGGCTTCGCGAGGTATCGATAGGGCTAAGGAATACGCCGAGAGGCGCGGAATCCCCAAGGCGCTCGGAAGCTACGAGGAGCTTGTGGCCGATCCTGAGATCGACTGCGTTTACATATCCATGCCAAACTCCCTGCACGCGGAGTGGTCGGTGAAAGCGTTGCGGGCTGGCAAACATGTTTTGTGCGAAAAACCTATGGCTTTGAACGAGTCGGAGTCTCGCGAAGTTGCGTGCACGGCGAGGGAGACGGGGATGGTGTTCGCCGAGGCGTTTCACTACCGTTATCACCCGCTTGCGGAAAGGCTGGAAGAAATCATCCGCTCCGGGCGCATCGGGAATGTCGTGGAGATCGACTCCGCGTTCAACAATCGGGTGCGGGATAGAAAAAAGCCCCAGCTTTCGCCTAAGCTTGGCGGCGGCGCGCTGCTGGACACCGGATGTTACCTGACGAGTTTTTCGAGCTGGATAGCCGGATGCGACGACGCGGAGGTGGTCTGGGCGAAATCAATTAAAACCGAGACGGGCGTGGACGGCACGACGGCGGCAAGGCTCAGATTCACAAACGGGGTCGCCGCCAACATCGTGTGCAGCATCGATCTGTTGCAGCCAGTGTCCGCGTTCATCAGAGGCGACCGAGGGTCGATCTTTATCAACAGACCGTTCTGCCCCGGATGGCAGAAAGGCGGCTCGGTGAAAGACGTCTACTTCTTCATAGTTCAGCGCGGCCTGAATATCGAGAGGATAAAAGTCCCCACCGTCACATCCTATCACTGCCAGTTGAAAGAGTTTTGCCGCGCGGTCTGCGAAAACCGGCAAACAGTCACAGACGCCGGGCAAGGAGCGCTGAACATGCGGCTCATAGACGCCATTCGCAACAAAACCAAATCCTGAATGCTTCCAGATTTGCGCCCGGCGACTCGCTCGATTATTGTTTCATAACAAACCTAAGTTGTGTAAAGTAGTTTCTGCGAAATCAGTATCTCCAAGGTAAAGCGTATGATGATGGCGATGCCCCCTCCCCTCCGGAGGGGAGGGGGCAGATTTCCACAAAGCCTTACGCTGCCCTCTTA
>Ga0116149_1003576_pt1 | contig 15964 bp, 13 predicted proteins | sample AD_UKC057_MetaG_FD_89787 | JGI IMG/M metagenome (GOLD analysis project Ga0116149, IMG submission 89787) | Active sludge microbial communities of municipal wastewater-treating anaerobic digesters from USA - AD_UKC057_MetaG | ecosystem: Engineered > Bioreactor > Anaerobic > Digestate | place: USA... | reverse complement strand
TGCAACTAAAGCATTTGGAAATATATATGATGCAACCACACAAGAATATATGAATGCCGCTGGAGAAGAAATTTGGCAAGGGATACAAGATATTGGATTAACAATTTCAAATATCCCTTCAAATGCTTCTGGGGTAATTTCTCCAGATACAAGGGCGAGTATACAAAGTGACATTAATTGGTTTATGAATACTCCAAAAGTTAAGGCTACTTTAGATGTATATAATTCTCCAGAAACACAAGAAAATTTAAAAACAATAAAAGACTCAATTAGTAGTGGTGGGGAAACTGTGTTAGAATGGATAAATTCGGGTAGTAATCTTATAAAACAAACATTTGACTATGATCAGGCCCAACAAGATTTGGAAGAAAAGCAGTCTCAAGAAATTACTAATGGAATAAATACTGGGCTAAATAATTTAAATAATTCTGTAGCCAAAATTCCCCAAGAAACCACTTCTGGAATTAGTCCTATACTTACCAATTTACAAAATTTAGCCAATAATATTGTAGTTAATAATACAAATAGTTCATCAAGTAATAATGTGAATACAGGAAACAATTCTGGATTAATTAACGATGATGGTGATTTATTACCACTTATCCAAGGAAGTCTTCCCTAAATTTTAAAAATAAGGATTCCAAATATAATGGCAATTACCCCATATACAAAAGACATTTTAAAAAAAATTAATTATGATCAAATAATTGGTTTACCCCCACTATTATATGGAGAAGATGATGATTTATTAGAAAAAAGAAAAAATCTGATATTAAATTCTATGGGAGTTCTAGAAATTATTCCCGGATATCCCGGGCAGTATAGTAGTAGTAAGGATTCTGGAGGATTGAGATTGTATAATCTTGATATAGAAAAAGGATTAGAAAAATATAATGAGTTACTAAAAAACTGTTTAAAAACTTCTCCTCAAACTATTGATAGATTACATGTGGCATTTTTAAATGAAAATGCGTTTAGTGAATCTTGGTCAAATGATTTTGGAGAATCTATTTTAGAAGAGTCTTTAAATTTTGGGTTACCAACAGTTAAAGAAATGAGATTATGGTATGGAAAAAATAATTTATCTGAGGCATTAAAAGAATTATCAATTTCTACTGAGGGAAATGTACAGTATGAAAAAGAAGGTGGTCTTGGACAAAAATTATTTCAAATGTTTGAAAATTTTGGAAAACTAGGGATAAATTTTCTGGCAGAAGGAATTAGAGCAGGAGAAAATTGGGCTAAATCTTTCCTTGGCCCAGAAATGGGTGGAGCATTAATACAGGGATTATATGGTAGTAATATTGATTTTCCTTTAATTTGGAGAGGGTCGTCGTTTAGTCCTTCTTACTCTATTACAGTTAGGTTATTTAATCCATTTAATATAGGAGCCTTTGATGAGAATGGTTTTTCACAGGAAGAACAAGAAAAATATATAATTGAGCCTTTGGCAAAATTATTAATTTTAGTCGTGCCTATCGCAGATTCAAATAGTACTTTTTTTAGCCCATTAATATGTAGAGTAAATTGTCCAGGATTATTTACAATAAGAATGGGTTATGTTTCTTCGATTGATGTTATAAAAGGCGGGGATGTGAATGATGTTTCATTTTTTCAAAAACCAGGAACGATTGATGTAAAAATAACTTTTAGTGATTTATATACTTCAATGGTGCAAACCATGGAAGGTGAGGATAATCTATATGATAAAAATCGTCCAACATTAAAAAATTATATTGATAATCTTAGAGGATATACACGACCGCCTAGTATCTATTTTGATGAATATAATAGTTACGATAAAGATACTAGCGTAGTAACAGATAAGAGTGGATTTTTTTATGTTTATAACGAAGAAATAGGGGAATATGAAAAACCAAGAACTCCAAATTTTGATCCAAAAGATATTCCTATAAAAACAATTTCCCAAGAGTCTAAAACAGAGGATCAAATAAATTATGAAATACAATCAGATGAGTGGTGGGATGAATCTGCATTTTTTGAACAAATGCCAACGGCATTAGACAAAAAAGAAGATATTGAAGCGCATGTAATCAAATTAAATACTTTGATTACAAATTTACAAAGTAAAGGGGATTTAACCGCGGCGGAAACTGTTGTATTAGAAACTGCTCAAAAAGAAGTTCAAGTTTATAATGAAAGATTAGCTTATGTGTCGGCAAAAATTGATTCAGGGAGTGAAGTTGTTAATTTATATAATACCGATAATCCATTAATTAATGAAACAAAACCTACCCCCCAGCGTAGTAGTGTAATGGATAAAATCCAAAGTATTACAAATGAAATCAATATTATTCAAAATAACATAGTGATATTAGAAAATACAATCAAATTACAAGAACAAGGAATGGAAGTAATCAGAAGTAGTGTAGGTAACAAAACAATCGAAGAAAATAAAGAAGAGTTAAATAAATTAAAAGAGAAATTAAAAATAAATAATGAATTAATTATAAATCTAAAAGATAAAATGAAAGAAGCTTCCTTAAACTCAATCCAAACGGAAGTTAATATAGTTCGGAAGATGATTTTTTGATATACTAACATATTCTATTTCTTATAAATAAAGTTAGATAATTAACTAAGAAAATTACTAATTGTGACTTATTCATGCTTTTTAATTGGTAACCAATTTTTAAAGAAAAGATTAGTTTTAATATTTCTTCACGAACAACATAATTTCCTATTTTTATTTTTTTTTCAATTCTTCTTAACAATAAGAGTCTTTTCTTTTCTATACAGATAGTCTTCAATTCAAGAACTCTATCCATTAATATAATTATAAAACGAATTTGAGTTAAAAAATCTACATCTGAAAGTTCTTCTATAATTGAAATACCAATATCTTTTCTAATTCCGCTCAATTCAATAGATTTCAACAATGCGTATTGATCTTTCTCTCCATATGTACAAATTAAAGTTGCAATTTTATCAGCCATAACTTGAGTGGATTTAATTTCAATCTGCTCTTCTTCATCTTCGGGTAATTTGGCAAACCCAACTTTTTCTTCTTCAATTATTTTAAAATATAGATTTGCAAAAGCTCTAAAAGACTGTTGGATTCTATGCCGTAAATGATAAATAATGTCAACTAGAAACATACCTTGATCTAATTTACCATTTTTTAGAAAAACAGTTTTTTTCTTTTGAAATTCTACTTCTGATAAATAAAGTAAAGCAGACCCAATCCCACCTTTGGTTTTGTATAAATGTTTACTTGATAAATTATCCAAAGCTAGACTCCACACTTCAGAATTACAATGTCTGACCATATGAGCATGGACTCTATTAGCATGAAATCTTATAGATAATAATTGAAAAAATAATTTAGTTAAATCAAATTGTTTTGTTTTGAAAAAATATGCAATGCAATATAAAATTAAAGATGTTTGTTTATCTGTTATAATTTTTGCATTTCTTAATTTTTTAGGAATTACTGTGGTTCTAAATTCTTTTAAAATCTTATCATCAATACCGGTAAGTTTAATTAATTCTTCCCAACGTTTAACCGTTTTGATATAATAGCATGGAATCGCAGTTTTAGTTATTTCATCCCCCACAAAAAAAGAAACATATTTTCTAATTTTTTCAATATCTTCTTTTGATGAATTTGGGAGGTTTATAGTTTCGAACATTATTAAATTTCCCCAACAAATGTTATCTCAATTCAATTTGGATACTCGAAGTATCAAAGTAAACTAATTCTGGTGTATATTCTAATAACTGCTCAGGAGTAAAATCCTTATAAATATTATATAAAAATTGAATATCATGCTGTGGTTTCAATACTTTACAATTTTTTACTCCAGGAATAGATTTCACAATTCTAGTTATTTCTGAAATATATATAGATTTGTCATAACCAAATTTAGGGTAAAATTCATCTATCAATGAAGTTTTAATTTTTTTAATTAAATCTTCACTATTTCTCATTTGATTATATTCTGGCCAAACTACAATCTCTAATTCCAAAGGAATGGAAGGCTCTGGATCAACAAATATCTCTCCATTAAATAACATTTTTTTATTTAAATTTTCAACAAAAATATAATCATTAACTACTAAATCTTCAAATATCCAGTTTGTTCCATAATCTACGTATGTAGCAATGAATGGTTCTTTCTTAAACCAAGGATCTGTATTCCAAGGATTCTGTAATTCAGAAATAGCAAACCTAGTCCCAAATGGGATCGCTATTGGCATAGAAATTGGATTTATTTCAGAAACAAGATCTCTAGTAGGAAGATTGAGTTTCATATTATAAATCTTGCCTGTGGTATTACTAAATTTCAAATTTAAAAAATCTGTCATCATTCTATATTTAGTAACATCAAAAGTAACAATTTTATTTAGAACATAAGTATCGAATAAAGATTTATTTATAGAATTATAATATTTCTTATCTAATGAAGGAACATCATATATAATTATAGGGTTTAATGATGTAGAATCGGGAATAGAAATTCTACTATACATAAACTCACTTAAATCCTCTTTTATAACCACTGACGCTCCACCTATTAAAAATGAAACTTGTTTTAAGTCATCTTCGTTTTCTGGAGTTTTCTTATATTTGTCACTTAAAACGTCATAAACATAAAAAACAAAATTTATCTCTCCATAAGGAAGATCTTTTAAATAAATCATTTGTTCAGCATTTAAAGAAAAATACTTATTCGCCGAATTATTTTCTAATAAAATTATTTCACCATTTGGCATTCTAACTTGGCACATTAATTGAGGAGGTAATATACTGGATTTTATAGGATTATTATTATAAATAACATAATTTAAATTAAAAGTTAATCTGTCAAAATCTAATGTAGATGAATTCTTAATAATTTTAAAATCACATGAAGTTATAGTTATGAACGAATCTGTTTTATCCATTCGAGTCATTACAAAAGGTTTTGACACATCATCAATAATATATGAATATTTTAACTCTTTTAGAACGGGATCAATTTCCAAATTAAACATACTTATATAATCATTTGGTGGGATATCATTATCTGTATAAACTTCATCCCCAGTTCTAATTAACATATCTATTCCACCAGTCGTATCAAAAATTACTTTTGAATTTCTGGTTGGAACAACATATTTCTCATTTTCTATTGTATGATAAGCTAAATCTGTGAATAAATTAATTTCATTCCTGGCTATATCACTTCGTTTTAATACAGTAATAGAATTATTAATAGGTAAGTCCCCAGGTTCTAAAACTAAATTCATATAATCATAATCTTTTTTAGTTACCAATCTTTTATTTGTCGAAACCTGAGCAATGGCGGATGATCTAATTTCATCAACTTTTGGAGAATCTTTCCCGCCAAAGGCTGGTTCCATATTTAACGCATTAAAACTTAATAACTTGCCACTAGGAGTTGTATAAACCTTATCCGCCTTATTTATTACTCCCTGTATAATATTGCCCTTAGACCCGTGGGTAACACTTAAAATGACCTGGCAGCGAGTATTTGGCTGGGGTTGTTTCCCAATTAAACCATTACCAAAAAATATCCTTATTCCTTTATCTGTTTTTTTGTAAGTAAATCCATAAATATTTTCTGGGATTAAAAATAATGAATCATACACTTGCCAACTTTTTACAATACTATTTTCTTCGGTTGTAATATTAATATCATCAAATGTAAATAATTTAATATCCGCTAGATCACCTTTAAATTTTAAATCTCTAGAATAAAAAGAAAAAGGACGTATTGTTTCAAATATAAATTCTAAGTCATTTCCTTTTAAGATATCAACTTGTAATGTTTCAATAAAGAATCTTAATATTTTATCAGTTTGATTTATTGTATAAGGAATAGAAATAGTTCCATTAGTTCCTTCTTTTATGACACTTGCTGTAAATTGATCATTATTGGTTTTATGAATAGAACACCTAGTTGTATATTTTACGGAAAATGGAATATCGTCTGCATAAAATTTTGTTGGAATTTCATCTTTTGATGAATTATTGATAATATCATTAATTCCAAATAAAGTAAAATTAAGTTCTGTACCATTAAAATTTAATGGTATTTCTAAAAGAATATTACAAGATGCAGGTTTAGCCAATTCCGCCTTATATCCTAACATGGAACTTAAATTAAGAACTGATTCCTTTTGTAATGCTTTTGTTAGAAAAAATTCTCTGGAAACACTAGAATTATAATAAATTAAATTACTTGTTAAAACACTTAATATATTAACAAGAAATCCTAAATAATTCGCATTATTAAGATCAACATTTTCTAATTGTAAATAATTTTTAGCATACTCAATTATTTGGTTTCTTATCTGATCTCTTGAAGAAAATATGTCAATGTTATTTCTATCAAACATTTGAATTTTCCTTTTTTTGATTACCTATCGGAATAAACCAAATTATCCCACCAATCAACATATTTCCACCATTTTTCTTTTATCGACGAGGATGGTTCATCTATTTTTTCAATTTTCTTTTCTTCGGGAAATTCTTTGCCAGTAACAGCTGTAATTGTGTCTTTTGTAGTTTTCTTCACTTGTTTATAGGCTTTTTGTATTTCAGGTATTATTTCCTTAAACGCAGAATGAAATACCCCCAAAGGAGAAATGAAAAATAACCTTTGAAAATTATTAAGTAAAATATTTATTAAGAAAGCAATATGCCCTTGTTTAAGTATTGCCCCCACAGCATAAATAGTGATTTTTACTGCCTTTGCAATAATATTGTATATAGCCCCCCCAAGATGAGATATTATTTGTGAAAACTCAAAAGTTTTTTTAGATATCATATTATAGATACCTTTGTTTAAATATAATACAGTATCTATTAAGGAGGTTAACGCAAAATACGATCCCCCGAATCCCCCCTTAATGGAAATAATAGTAGCTCCCTCTTCAATTATAGGTAAAATAAACCAAGCAAAAATTCCACAAAAAATGGGAGCAATATAACCCCAAATAATTTGTATTGGTTTTTGAAGAATACCAGCATCCGCCGTCTCGTTAACAATTACGGTTAATATATTTTCCATCGAATATAATAAAAAGAACATTAACGGATAAACCATAATTGCCAAGACTACAGATTTTGTCAAATTAGAAATATTACTAAGATTCAATAAAATCGACTCTTTAAAAAGAGATTTAATTTCAAGCCCTACTAAAGAACTTGCTTTAGTAAATTCTTTTATAAATTTTTTTGGATTCTTTTTTATAACTGCTGATTTAAGATTACCCATAACGGACGAAACTATTTTTTTTATATTATTTTTTCTTTTTTTAATGTTAATACCATTTCTGACTAAATCTTTTTCTGTGATAGTAAAAAATTCTTTAAAATTCTTATTTAATCTCATAAATTTTTCACTGAAAGAATCGACTATACCAGAAAAAAATCCTTCTTCAAGGAATTCTTCACTTATATATTTATACTTTGTCATTTTTAACTAATCTCCTGAAATAATCCAGATCTATCATCAAAAAGATTTTTTAAATTATTTGAGACTTTTTCAAATCTTTCATAAATCCTTAACAAAGAGTTTGAAATTTCTAATGGAAAAATTTTTTTCTCGTGCTCTAAAAATGAATAATATGAGGAAACTTGCTTTTCTATATCTACTAATGTAAATGGAGCAACAGCCAATCTGCATTGATAAATATTAAAATAATTATTTTGATGCGCTAAATTTACATTTGAAACCACAAAAATTGGAGATATTTTTACAGAAGAAGATTTAAACCCTAAATTTAAATCAATAACGTCCCATTCACAAGGTTTTAATCCATAAACTGAAGGAAAAGAAACTGAAGAATACATTGATTGTTGAAACCCCATTCCTTTTTCCCCGGAATCACCTGTAGGTTGAATCTGTTCTACACCAAAAACAGGAAGTAAATTTATTTTTTTCCATCTCATTCCAGTCAATTCCCCAACTCCAATTTTTTCATAGGTAGCAGACATTAATACATCATCATCTAAAATTGAATTTTCAAAATCTAAAGAATAATATGTTATAGGATAAGCAGAGTATAAATCAACCCATAACTGATATGAAGTATAAAAATAATCCTCGATATAATTATATCTTCTAATCCAAGGTAACATATTTTACTATCCTATAGTTCTGAGTAATTTATCAGTTATCATTATTGGTTTTTCCTTACGAATACCTTTATACTCTACTGTTAAATTAATTTTAAAACCTTTTCTATTTTGGAAAAAGAAAACTTGAAAAGAAACAGTTGAATGAGCTTTGTTTCTATTTACTACCCCTGAAATAAGTTGTTCTAATTTAGTTTTTGTAAATTCATTTACAGGTTCGAATACAAATTTATGAATTCCAACACCAAATTCTGGGTCAAATAAATATGTACCTTTATTTATAAGTAAATCTGTTTCTATATTCTTAATTACTGCGTCGATATCGGTTAATTCTGTAAAATCTCCATATGAATTTATATTAGAATCTATAGTTTTTAAACGATTATTTTGAACAGGCCTTTCTCTAAAAAATCTTTCTAAGTTACTTGTCATTTTTTCTTATAATTTATATTTTAAAATTTATTCAAATATCAAATTTATTTCCTTTTTTTAGGAACTCTCATTCTTTCTTTTATTTTCTTAAGTTTGTCTTCCTCAATTTCACTCTTTCTTTTTAAAATATCTAGCATATCAGAATAAGGCATGTGCATTATGTCAAACCAACCTTGTCTCATGATTTCCATCATAGAAAAGATTTCCTCATCAAAATTCTTTTTAAAAGAATTTCTATGCTCATGCTTCATCCTGAACCATTCGAAAAAATTGTGGACCAATATTTAATGAAAGAATATTGGCTTCTCCACAAGTTTTGCAAGTCCAATTACTTTTAAGATCAATTTGATATTTCCCAAATTCATCAAAATAACGATTGAAAATTTCCCGTCTATCTAGTACAGGAAGACTTTGAAACCCATAAATAATATCTGCTCGATTATTGACAATATTAACTTCCCCCGAATCTTCCCTTTCTTCAAATCTATCAATCATCAAGGTTTGAGCTGCCAAATCAACTTCATTTTTTTGATTAAAAGGAGAAGATAAATAAGCATCATCTTCATCTGCGATAGTTGGTTGCCTAATAATTACATAAATTCCAGACTCAGGAAGTTTTATTTCCACTTTTTTAGAAAGAATATCAAATTTATTTACGGCAGGTTGTTCTTTCTTTTTTTTGGATTTTACTTCAATAATTTCTCCCAATAATTCTTCATTAATTACAGATTTCTTTTCTGGAGGGGCTTCAATATATCCTTCTTCATTTATATCATCAATTTTATTTTTTTCTTCATAAATAATTTTATCTAAGACTGGTAAATTTTCCTCTCCACCCGAAGCTCTATAAACTTCATAGGCATTTTTATAATTCTCACTAAAGGGATAAGGATTTATATTGAACATTTTATCAATATGAACTTTTAAAACTTGTTCCTCGCCGCAAGACCCACATTGCCCAATAAATTCCTTATTATTGGTCCATGTACTATGATAAATACCATACAATAAGGCTTCCCTATCTTTTAATGTAATACTTTTCTTAAAATCATTAATATTCTTAATATGTTTTGGTTTTTCTTGTAAAACATCATAAACAACTTGATTGATTATAGAACGTACTTTAGAAGGAATCAAAGATGAATTCCTAATACGATCCACCTCACTAACAGTCAGACCTCTAACATCAAAAAGTAATCCAGTCTGAGGTGTAATAACATGGTACGAACGATATTTTAGTTTAAATCCCTTAAAGATATCCATAAAAATACAATTATCCTTTCTTAAAATTAATTAGAAATTAGAGTTTTAATTTATTCGGAGAAAAATGATATACACCAAAAAAGAGGGAACCCATTTAAGAGTTCCCTCTTTTGTAAGCCCCGAACTATAATTTTTATATGGAATAAACCACACGATCTCTAATTTGTATCCGCCGCCCAAACATCATTCTCAATATAAGTTTTACCAGAGCCAAATGTATCTTGGGCGAATTTTGTACAACGATCATAAACCCAAGGTTCGTGCCAAGCGTAATCTACGTTAAAATCAATGTCAATTTCAATTTTATCAATTGCACCTAATTCATGACTAAATAAATCAGCGGGATCTTTCATGGGGAATAAACCAGTAAAACAATAGGCTTGTTCAACATCAATACCATTAGGTTTTACGGTCCAATAAAACATAGTGGCCGCATAATTAGCCTTAGTATATTGTTGTGAAGGTAAATTGGATATACCAGTTCTATAATCTCTAATTAATCTTACCCAATTATGGAAAATTGTGAATAAAGGAATACCTGAAAACTCCGTAAATCTTAATGATAATGTATTATCAAATGTTGCGTTTGTAGGTACGGAATATGTAACATTACCAAGACCATTAAATTCTGTTTTATTTAGAGTACCCCCGGGAATTGTAACGTTTGTACAAGTTGATTCTAAAATATTCTTTATCGCTCTACCTTCAAATTTACTTGAATCATGCCCGCTAGCGTTAATCATAGCTTTAATGTTTTCATCAGGTAAATATTGAAACTTAATTCCAAAATAACCACTAATATAAGGATCTACTGCGTGGGCGGCATTTGCGGACCCCCATCGTCTAGTAAAACTATTTCTACCACCGCTTATCGCGTCAAAACTGGTGGGAATAAAAGGACTGGCCATAATTAAAAACTCCTATATTTTTTAAAATTTATTTCAGCTTATTTTTTGACTTTTTTCTATATTAGGAAACTATATGAAATTCTAAATAGAAGTAATATCCCAAAAAAATACTAGAGTAAAAATAAGGGGGAAATCTAAAAAATAGAAATCCCCCTTATTAACAGGTTATTACTTAATAAAGAAATTCAAGTAAATTTTTTCAGCTAATCTAACAGGTTCCAAAGTAACATTTACATGAACTTCCTTACTCTTCTTTTGATAATCATCGGCCCCAACGGTAACCGAGTAAGAATATAGTCCACCACCATTCTTAATTTGAGCTAAAAATGCCGAAACTTTTTGATTAATTCTGGACCATGTTTCTTCATCATTTAATGAAAAAACATACCATTTACAAAACTGCTCTAACGCTCGTTTGATATAAAGATATACTCTCATAATATTAACATCTTGGAAGGCTGTAGTTCTAGCTTGAGTTGTTAATTGGGAGTAAACAGCATATCCCTCATTAAATCGAACGATAGGATTAATTTGGTTTAAATACATATCATCCCTTTGAGAGGGAGAAGGATTATATCTAGATTCTTTGACACCAGTTACAATACCATGCTCAAAACCCGCAGGTCCCAACCATTCTTTCTTTAAAGCGGGGAATAATTTAGCTAAATGATAAGACGGTGGTACCCAAATATATCTACCAGTAAATGCGTCATAAACTTTGGTATATGGTTCGTATATAGCCAAATATTTATTGTTAAATCCATACCCTATTTTCTGTGTTACAGCCGCAGTCGCGGTATAATTGTCTCCGTTGTCAATAATACCCAAACAATCCTTGCGCCTAGAAACTAAAGATTCAATGGCGTATTTAACTTCCTGGGGATAACCCGCGTCAAATACCATAGAAAAATAAAAATCGTCAGTATTGAGAACTTCGTCTAACACATGTGAGCCATCGTCAACATTTTTCTTTAATAATCCCAAATATGCTTTACTTAATAATTTCGTATAATCCGGAGTACCGTCGCTTCCACTACCAAATACTATACTAGTAGTCACACTACCGCCTAATGTTTGTAATTTATCTGCATTTAAGTTAGAAAAATCAAATGTGGAGTTTACTTTACATCTGAAATATCTAGAATTATTATTAATTACATCTTCTATCCATAAAGAGCTACCAGAATAATCCAGCCTATCTCTTTTAAAAGAAACTTTGAAACTCTCTGTGATAGCATATTCTTCGTTAACTTGTGTTACAAGAGATTTATCAAGTCCCGTCGAATCTGAGATTACATCAACATTTAAATCAGTTAAAGATTCGTTTAATTTTTTATAAATACTAATAATATACAAATCACTATTATATGTTGAGTCGGCCCCAGTATTTGCGAAGGCCTCAACTTTCAACTTAAAATTATTATAATATTCTCCACGACCCACAGCATAGATCATAAAGCTCATAAAGCTGTCATCATCTCTCTGTAATTCTGTTTCAATTTTTTTTGTTGTAGTTACATCTACAACGCTATTATAACTAAAAGTAGTAGCATCCCACATAAGATTAGCAAAAGATGCGTCTTCCGCAGTACAACGAATCACAAATAATGAGTCAGATTCCGTTAAAAACGAGGAAGCTACATAATGGCCATAACGATATGCTTCTGGATTGGCAGCCGGATAATATAAATCTGGTTCTCCAAACTCTAAAAAGAAATCTCTGGCATTTGTTGCAATTAATTCATTATCTCGTCCTTTTTTACAAACAATCGGAATAAATCCTATTGATGTGGGCACTTTTCTAACATAATCTGATAAATCTGTTAGAGTTGTATAAACACCAGGGGAAATATTAGTTTTAACCATAATCTTCAACAGCCTCCAAAATAAATATCTTTTTTATTAGAAAATTTTAAAAAAATTCCTAAATTTTAAATTTATTCTAAAACTTACATTTTGATAAAAATATATTAAGTATAATAAAATCAAATAGTTTCTATATTTATGTAATTATATATATTAAATTACGATCATGTTGATTTTAATTTTCTAACGAAGGAGTAGCACTATGAAGACCTTTTCGGTTTTCGGAGACGTACAACAACAAACAGTAAAGGAGGGTATCAGAATTAAATGCAAGATTGGGAAGCCCATAATTCAATTGGGCGGCGGTAACAGCCCACGAAAATCTATTTTTATTGGATACAAAGATTATCCTCTAATTGTATCTAAAGATAAAAAGATTTATCATGGGGAAATTTTGAATCGTGAAGGAATGAATATTATTGTCTTTCCCAGGGAATTCACAGACAAAAAAGTGTTAGTTCGTTGGGAAGTAGTAGGGGAATTAAATGGAGATGTTGAAATTATTCCTGATAAAAAAGTGAACATAATTTCAACAGCAAAATATAAAGTATTCTCAAAATGGGGAGATTACTTTATGTATCGTCAAGATACACTTGTTGAATTGGAAAAAGGTCAATGTATTCTTTGTAAAAGAACTCCAGGAGTTAATCCAGACTCAAGTAAATCACAGCTAAATATACTTGGTTATGATGGAAATGGAATCATAACTAAGTATATACAATAATCCTTTTTTAATATATTTTTAGGTTTAAGATTTAATTTTGGAAGCTCCCAAAAAACCTTAAAAATAATTAAAAAGGAGATGAAATGGGGCAAGACTTTCACATTCATTGCTATGACTATAATCTATTAGAGAAAATAATAAAATCTAATAGACATCCTTCAAAAATAGCCATAGCAAATCATAATTTCTTTATGAGTTATAAAATATATTATAAAATAAAAAATTTGGCAGAATGCTACCATATAGAAGAATTTAAAAATTATATGGGGGTAGTCTGTTCAAATGGGAATGGAAAGGATGTTGTTGAGTTTATAATTACAGAGCAAAATAATGAAACTCTCGAATTGGAGGATGAATTAAAGAAGAAATGGATCACTTATATATTCTGTATTTTAGAGGATTTAATACATTCTGGTAAACCAATAAACATCTTGAATATCCTCAAAAGAACAGAAAAGGCATCATATGAAGTTTCATTGGATGATATAATAGATCAATTAATCTTAGAATACAGCGATCAATATAGTACTCAAGAACTGATCTATTGTATTAATGAAATTTTACGTGGACCATCAGTAGGTAAAATAAAGTATCAAAACATACTGGAATTAGGTAAGAATGCAGGAATTTTCTTGACTAATCCTCATCAACATATTAGTTTATTAAAAGATCCTAATATCTCAGGATTTATTATAAATGAAAACGTTGATAAGGAATTTTATTCCGAGTTGAGGAATACAAAGAAACAAATCGTACATGGATCGGGAAAGCATTTTACTGAATTTCCGTCCATATACAATTAAGGATAGTTATTTAGAGTGATAATAAAGGGATCATTATTAATTTATCTCTAATGATCCCTTTATTTTTTTTTCTTAATTTTTTAAAAGAAAATATACCAATTAAATACAATAGATGTTCCACTATATTTTCTAATAGTACTAAATGTTGTCCTAGCAAATATTTCCATTTTTGTAGGTAAAGGACTATTTATATGGCTATCACTTATAAATAACCCTGCTTCATTAATATCCTGATATTTGGCCCCTCCCCCGGAGCCACTTTCTCCCTTGCCATTTCCCTCGGCCGCGCCCAAAGTAACAGTAATTTTAGCAACTAAATAACCATCACTTCCAACCTCTGGGGCAACTTCCGGATCTTGCTCATAAATGGGATATTGCGGGGGCACAGCTGCGCCATCAAATGTATGATACTGTTTTCCATTGAAGGTTATTATCGTACTACTATCTGCCCCAAGAGTCCCATGAGCAGCTAACGTGGTATTTGTCAAATTTGGAGAAGTGGGAGTCAAAGGGGATCCTTGTAAAGCCCCCCCGGTACCAATGGCAAACCAAGATAAATATAAATCCTTTACTAATTCAGCTCCATAATTTTTATTAAATGCTTTTTGCATTAACCAATGACGACCTCTATAAACAATTAAATTATCAATGTCTCTTAAAAGAAAAAGAGATTTATCTGATCCTTCAATCTTTTTTTCATAAATCTGAACTCTACCTACGGGGGATCTTTTCTTAATATTCAAATTTTCAGAAATATAATCCTGAGTATCTTTAAAATTTAAAATTTTGTTTTCTACCATTTTATTGGAAAACACTCCTTAAATATAATTTATAACTATATCTAAACCATCTAATATTGTAGAAGAGTCAAAGTATTTTTGATTTCCAGGGCAAGAATCAACAAAAACCATCTCTAATTTTTTTTCTCTTTTTTCTTCAAGTGTTAATTTATCCTGAAATTTTTGTTTTAAAATCATCCAAATTGCTTCATTTAAGCTCATATCAAAATGACTGTATGGATCAGATGCTCCACTTCTCCCTATTATATACTCATTTATTCTTGAATATATAGTGGTTTTTAATAAATCATCTTTTGAATTTGATTTATCAATTGACTTTAATATGAAATCAAAAGTAATAGAATCTTTTTCTAATTGAGAATCTAATAATCTATCATATATTCCATATGAACAAAAGAAATCAGTAATTCTCACTCTATATGGTTTGAAAAAATCAACAACATCTTTAAGAGAATCATAAATTGGAGATCCCAGAATTAAAGAAGTGAAGGGTATATCAATAATATTAATTTGTTTAGTTAAATGAAATTCTAAATCATTCATAATTGCAAATAATACATCTTTTCTTGTTTTATATGTCAATATACCATCAATATCTTTTTTAAATCTAGGATTCATTGCGTTTAAGAATATATCACAATTTTTGAAAACGGTATATAAATTTCCAGTATATATAGGAGTTATATCTCTTTCAAATTGATTTTGAAATTTTTTATAAAAGTAATCTCTCTCATCTCTTGTTCTACACGCTCGTTTAGAAAGTGAATTATACAAGTCATAAACTTTAAAAATATGATCAATATTGTCTATTTTATTGTCTGGTTTTTTATCTGGCCCAGTTTTATCAAAAGGTGAAAGCGGCCCTTTATATGATAAATAACCAATATCTGTTGTATCTACCACGTCATCAAATAAATAAATAATGGCCAACATTACTTCTAATAAATTGTATTTTTCTTCAAACTGTGTTAAATAAATGTTTCTATAAAATTCATTATTATTTAAAGAATTTAAAGTATAATCTACAATTTTATCATTTGGTAATAAAATCCCCAAAT
>Ga0116149_1003563_pt1 | contig 15997 bp, 11 predicted proteins | sample AD_UKC057_MetaG_FD_89787 | JGI IMG/M metagenome (GOLD analysis project Ga0116149, IMG submission 89787) | Active sludge microbial communities of municipal wastewater-treating anaerobic digesters from USA - AD_UKC057_MetaG | ecosystem: Engineered > Bioreactor > Anaerobic > Digestate | place: USA... | reverse complement strand
TTCTAGCTGGGATATAAAACCCCGAGTTAAATCTGATCTTTCAGCTAGTTCTTCCTGTGTCATGTTTTTTGAAATTCGTAGAAGTTTTATACGTTCTCCTATCTTCATAATTCCTCCAAGTATTTATAAATGTACAAATAAGTTTAAATAATATTACTTCTGAAATGACTGATTATAGCGTAAAATATCAAAAATATATAGTTATAATAAATTTATTATATCATATATTATGTAAAAAAGAACAGTAAAAGTTGCAAAATATGTTAATATTAATGACAGAAATAATCGTTATAAAAATACTTTGACGGCTGATTTCTTTGTAAGTACCAAAAAAAGACCTTTATATAAATTTAATAAACATATGATAAAATTTATTTTAATAATAAAAAGTTTTTAGGGAGGATTAAATGAGCAAAAAACTAACTGAAGATTCTTTAATAAAAAATCTTCTTTATACATCTGTTCCGACAATGATAGGTTTTGGTGCACAGATGCTTTATGATATTGTTGATCTTTTTTGGATAGGAATGATATCCAGTCAAGCTGTAGCTTCAGTGACGATATTTTCCACATTATTTTGGGTAGTTGAAGCGTTTAATGAAATTATAGGCACAAGCTCGGTATCACTTATTTCGCAAAATTTTGGTCGTAATGATATCAAAAGAACTGAACAGGCAATAGAGCAAACAATGACATTTAAATTTCTTGTTGCTTTGCTTGCGGCACTAGCTACTGCTTTGTTTTTAAAACCTCTTTTAAGTTTTTTTTCACCTGAGCAGAGTATAATAAATTATGCGATGGAGTACGGTTATATAAGACTTTTTTTTCTTCCTATAATGTTTTCCTCGTATACTGTTAATACAGCATTAAGATGTATAGGAGATGCAAAGACTCCGATGGTTATAATGATTATTGTAAGTATAATGAATATGGTGCTTGATCCTTTGTTTATGTTCAAGGTAATACCTGGAACTTCAATACCGGGACTTAATCTTGGTGTTTTCGGAGCAGCACTTGCTACTATCATAACTCAGACAACGGCTTTTTTAATAGGTTTTTATGTTCTTTTCAGCGGAAAAGCTGGGATAAAGCCTTCTATAAAAGGATTATTCAAGCTCGATAAAGAGCTTGACATAAAGCTCATCACAATAGGTTTGCCTAGTGGAATGGAAGTTTTTATGAAAAATATCTTTAATGTGGTATCATTAAAATTTGTTTCAATGTTTGGTACTGCAGCAGTTGCTGCCAGTGGATTCGCTTCTAAAATTTTTGGTATGGGATTTATGCCTCTTATAGGTCTTTCAATCTCAGGTTCGGCAATAGTTGGACAGGCTCTTGGGAATGAAGATGTAAAACTTGCTAGAAGAGCCTCAAATATCTCCGGAAGAATAGGGGTAGCAATAATGGCATGTTTTACATTTTTTTCGGTTTTATTTGGACAGCAGATAATAGGAGTTTTTACAAATGATGCTCAGGTTATAAAATATGGTGCGGATTTTTTAAATTATGGATCTTTCGGATTGATTTTTTTAGCATACAGCTTTGGTATAACAGCAGCATTTTCAGGTTCTGGATATATGCTTCCCGTCTTTGTTTCAAGCACGGTTTCACGTTGGGCGGTACAGCTCCCAGTAATGGTTATGGGCGTATATCTTTTTAAAGATATCTTTTGGGTATGGCTTGCATGGATGTTCGGGGATGTTTCGGAGCTGGTAGTTAATTATATTTTCTATAAAAAATCACAATGGTATAAGAAGAGAGTTCATTAAAAATCCCGGCATTTTATCTATGCCGGGATTTTTTCACATTAATTCAAGAGCCCTGAAGATTGCTGTTATAAGTTCCTGACCTGTTATCGGTTGCTTGGGTTTATATGTGTTTTGAGTAACGGGAATTATCTTTGATGCATATAATAACATGCTGTACGGTAAATACTCCTGAGATATTTCTTCTTGGTCAGTGAAGATCGTACCGAATATTTCCGGACAGTTGACATAAGGCTTTAAGTTTAGAAATTTACCTATTATTCCGGACATTAATTCTTTTGTGAGAATAGTATCCTGAGACATGTTTAATTCTTTCGCGTATAAAGGATCGTTAAATATGTTGTATTCTGAGTTTATACCAGCCAGTTTCATGTTTTTTGAGTTAGTTACTGCTGAAAGAACTTTAAGTGCATCGTGAATGGTTATCGAATTATTAAGAGTCTTTATGAATTCATAGTCGATTAAGTTATTATCGTATAAAATCTGAGCTGTATGACTTATGCTTTCAGGAAGCTTATTGTTGGAACTCCATATAGTTTCTTTTACTACATAACCATTTGGATTTATAAGTTTACCATCTGTTTTAAGGTATATCTCGGAATAAGGAATAACTGTATATACTGCAAAAGTTTTTGGTTGTATATACTCTCCCCAGTAATTGTAACTAGGACTTTTGGTAAGATAAAGACCAAAGCTTCTTTCGGCAGAAAGTATTGAAAAAGCTTCTTCCTGAGATATAAGCGCTTCAGATGCTTCAATATCAAACTTTGAGCTATAGGATAAGTTTATATAAAGACATTGAAGGGTGTACTTATCTAATCTAATAATAAGGCTATCAGGACCGAAGATTACGCCATTTTTCAAAATTCTTTTGAAATCTATTACATAACTTTTATCGTCGGATGATATATAAAAAGGCTTAAAATCATTCTGTACCGATAATGATTTAAGAATTTCTTCTGATCTTTCAAGTGCTTGGCTTGATGTCTTTAAGGGAGCTTCTCCGTTTAAAGGAAAAGAGCTGTAGTATAGATTATTAATTTTTCCATATATTGCATCAATACTTATGTTTGCATTTGCAGGATGTGATGAGTGCTGATCATAGATACTTATATTCCAAATGCGCTCATCGGGAAGACCCGAGTAATTTACTTCATAATCCACGTTCATAAACACATTTAGAGTACTATTGAAAAAGTTTTTTGTGAAGTGAAGTGCTTCTTCCTTGGTCATAGGCGTTTTAAGAGCTGCACTTTCAAAATGAACTTCATTTTTTACAGAATAAACAGTTGAATCACCATTATAAAGCAGATTTATTTCATTTCCGTACTCATCAATCAACATACCGTTTATTGAATCTATTTTAGGAATGTTAGAGTTGAAAGTTGGGAAATCATAACATAAAATGTATTTGGTTACTCCTTCATCGTCATTCCAAAAGGATTTCACAGTAGGAAGTACCATAATTTTTTTCTGAAATTCTTTTTCTGCCTGTAAAGAGGTAATTTTTTTTGTGTGAATCATTGAGTCATCAAAATCTGACCAATTATAGTTAAAGCTTTGTATCAGACCGTCAGAAGGATCAATCGATATAGTTATACCATCCTGGCTGAAATCAGGAAGAAATCTAATACTTTCTATTATACGCGGAAATGCAAAATCATAGTAAAGATGCACTTGATTTTTTGAATATGAACTGTTCTCCGGGAGAGTATACTCCATGTTAAACTTCTGTTGATCATAGAGTCCTATCTTTTTTAAAAATACTATTGCTTTTTCATAAGCTTGCTTACGTGTAAATGAAGGTAAAAACCTTTTGGTAGTGCCGTTGAAATAGTACCGTCTGAGAGTACCGGTATCGGCATCAATCTCGGCACTAAATGAATAGAAATCCGAGTAAATATTCCATACGTTTGCATCCGAATCATAAGCCTTTTGAATATTCAGAGTTATTCTTTTGGAGTCAGTATAGCCAAAGACATCCTTTAAAAAAGATAGCACGGAAGTCTTTGAGAAAAAAGGTTCTTCGTTAAGAACGGAAAAAGGGAAAGCAGAGATACAGATCAATAGTAAAAAAGAGACAAAAAAAAGTTTTTTCATGATTCACCTCTTCAATATGAAAGAATTTTAAATCTGAAAACACCCATAAAGTATTTATTTTGATATGACGGTAGCCAGGAAGGGTCGGCGAAAAACATATCTTCAAGTCTTACGATTCTAAGTTCTCCCCCTCTCTCATCTACTGGACCTGTGTGGTAAAGAATATAGCTTTCGGTATTATTCCGCAAGTATACCATTATATGATAAGGAAATTCTGGATCTTCAGGGTGGAAAAAGCCTATAACATCACCGGATTTTGCTGCATATATATCTTTGGAAATGAAGACCGTATTATATTCCAGCATATGTCTTGCAGAAGCAAAAACCGAAAAATCCGATGAAATTTCATCATATGAATACTTATTATTATTAATTTTGAAGAGAAACTGTTTTAAAGCAGGGACATTAGGATAATTATAATTCTGTACATCTTCAAAGACTATACCACTGTAGCTGCTCTGTTCTATCCATATTGGATCATGTTTTTTCAAGGCTTCTTTATATGCGTATCTGACAAGTCCTGCGCAGTCAGAGTAATTTTCAGGAAGAATTGTACTACGATTTACAACTACGTTAAGTATAATTGATGTGAACCAGTTCCTGAAATTCTCGGAATCATCATAATCTAGTTCAGCAACATCGGGAAAACCGTTTCCGTTAAGGTCAAGCCTGCAAAAACGTTCATTCTGGTTAATCTTTATTTGTAGTGTGAATATGAAAAAAATAAGTATAAGTGTAACTAAAATAATTAAAAGTAAAGAAATTGTTTTAAATAAATTCATATTTTTTTCCTTCTGTCATTAAGAAATTTGTGTATATTCCCTTCCCAGATATTCATAAAAGTCAGATAGTACTCTTTATACTCAGGAGTAAGGTCTTTCTGTTCAAGATAAAAAATAATAAACCCTTCTTCTTCTGCATGGGTTAAGTCAAAGTAATTGTGAAGATAAAAATGCATGACTTCATGTGCCAAAGTCTGATAAAAGATCTCCCTTTTAATAAGCTTGGAAAAAGGGACAGTAAATATAGAATTCATCTCAGGGATAAAAGCCGCTCCGTAGTAGGAATATTCAAGGGATGTAATATCATAAAACTCCAGATTGCTTGAACATTCTGCCACAGTAATACTTTGTGAAGATATAGAGGATATTTTCAGGAAATCGGATATCTTTCTGAAAAAAATATTATCCGGAAAATCCTGTGGAAAAGAAAAGTAGTTAAGTCCCAAGAGAGTTGTAAAGCAAAACAAAAATGAAAAAAAAGAAGCGATAATGTTTTTTTTCATTTTAAAAATGTAATTTGTCCTTTAGACCAGGTAAAAAATTTCTTCCGACCTTCAGTGATGATTTAGCTTTATCGCTTAGCTCTACAGAGTATTCACTAAGGAACCATTTTTTAAGCCTTTCAATCTTTGAAATTGACACAATGTAGCTCTTGTGTATTCTAAGGAATACTGATGGATCAAGCAGTTCTTCAAGATTTTTGAGAGTATTGTCATAGTAATACTCTTTATCGTAGGTACACAAAAAAACATATTTATCTTCAGCCTTAAAATAAAACACATCCTGTTGATTTAGAATAAGGATTTCATCTTCAAGCTTTATAGAAAATCTAGTAAGATACTTTTCCGAGTTCATATATTTTTTTATTATATCAATAACGTTATCTTCAAGAGTTTTATTAGACTGTATGACTTTATTTACAGCAGACTGAAGTCTTTCAAGAGAAATAGGCTTTAAAAGGTAGTCTACCGCATTTTCTTCAAAAGCTTTTATGGCATATTCCTGATAGGCAGTAATAAAAATTATCTTTGGTCTGTATTCTAGGGCAGATATAACTTCAAAGCCATTCTTGCCTGGGAGGTTTATGTCCATAAAAACCAGTTCAGGTCTAAGCTTGTTTATTTCAGAAACAGCTTGGATACCGTTATCCGCCTGTCCAATAATACTTATTTCCTGTATTTCTGAGAGCAAAGTTTTAAGTCGTGAAAGCGAGTGAGGTTCATCCTCAACAACAAAAGTTTTCATTATCATAAATCAGGCCTCCTTATAAGGAATTATTATAGTTACATCGGTTCCTGAATCGTTCATAGAATGGTTTTTTATTTCAAAAGTAAACTTATTTTTATAAAGTATTCCAAGTCTTTCTTTTACACTTGAAGTTCCGTATCCCTGTTTTAAATTATTTTCCTTAATTCCGACACCAGTATCAGATACAGATATTATCACGTTGTTTTCTTTTTTTTCTATTGTGACAGTGATTTTTCCGCCTTCCGGTTTTGGTCCTATGCCGTGTATAACAGAGTTTTCTACTATAGGCTCTATTATCAACGGAGGGATTTTAAGAGTAAGAATATTAGGGTCAATGTTAAGTTCATAGTTAAGTCTGATTCCCATGCGTATTTTTTCTATTTCTAGATAACTCTTTACCAGTTCAATCTCTTCGCTTACAGAAAAAAATTGTTTATCTGCAAGATAAAGTATTTTCCTATATATATTGGAAAGGTTAAGTACAACAGTTTCAACTTTTCTAGGTGATTCATAAGCAAGTTCAATTATGGAGTTGAGAGTATTAAATAGAAAATGAGGATTTATTTTTGATTGAAGAGCCACAAGCTTTGATTCTGTCTGAAGTCTTCTGAGATTTTCATTTTCCCTGTTCTTTTTTTCAATCTCAATTCGGAGTTTCTGGTAAATAATAACAAAAATTATTAAAACTGAAAATAGAATAATGTTTATTACCAGCAGAAGATTTTGAATTTCAAAGTAATCTGGAAAAATAGCCATCTTAAAAAAGTATCGTATAATAAAATATGCGATTTCAAAGGATAGAAATAAAGAAGCAAATAACACAAAAAATTTCAGAAAGAATTTTATAAGTGTATTCTGAAGCTTGTCGGCAATATAATACTTAAAAATAGAAGATATAAGATAGTATATCAAGCCAATTGAATTTGAAAAAATCAGGGATATTGTAAGATTTATTTCAAAGTAGTCAAAAGTTTTACTGAAAAGATAAATCAAAAACGATATGGCAATTCCGGATAACTCACTTAATAGAAGCATTAAAAGGAATTTTTTTAGTTTAAACATATTTTCACCACTGATTATTTAGTGTATTTTCTTCTTAAGGCGATACTAGGAGAATAGTAAATTGAGTATGGATGGTTATTTATTACATCATCAAGGTATAAAAAAGCTTTTTCATAATTTTTGGTAAATATATAACAATACCCAAGCTTGTAGTTAAGCTCGTTTATAGTTTCACTATCAAAATATGGTCTGAAAAGTTCTTTGTTATAAAGTATATATTCAAAGTCCGTAATTGCGGTTTGAATACAAAAAGAGTATTCTGTAAGTTCAAAGCACGTGGATCCTCTGATGTATCTGACATTGAAATTTTCCGGATCAACCTCCGCCGCTTTAGTCATTTCAGAAGTACCAGACATTATAAACCACATTTTTGCTGGAAGAAACCAGTTTTTCTGACCTGACATAACAAGAGATTTTCCATACTTTACACGAGCTACGGAATTGTAAGGATCTAATTTAAGATAGTTTTGAAAGTTAATCCGGGTATTTTCAAGATATTTTTCGTCACCATTTTCTGAAAGAACCTCATAACTTAATGCCAGCTGATATAAAGCTGTGGCATCTTTGGGATTTTTTGAGACAGTGACTTCCAGATCACGTATTTTTGCTTTTAAATCGTAAATATCCTCAGGGTTGACAGCAAATGAGATAATAGTTCCCAGTAACAACAAAATTATCATATGAAGCTTTTTCATCGGTACCCTCCAACAAGAGCAAATCAATAAAAGAAAGTGTTAACAGCAATGTTTTTGCTTATGTTCTTTTCAACTTTAAAAAAATCATTTTTGGGAAGTATAAGAGACATAGCTCCGCTTAATCCGCTTACACGTAAGTCCTTGAAGTAAGGAGAATCTTCAAAGTACTTGATAGTTGCATTTATGCTTGTGCAGTTTATATCCATATCCTTATTATTAGCCATCGCAATATTCAGATTGACAGAAGTTCCGTTTATTTTTGCTGTTGTACAGTCCATAAGACCCTTTACTGTTATTCCTGTACCCTTCATATCGATATTTTCACAGGAAATATCAGAATCAATGTTAATGCCTATTCCATCAATAATAATACTTGTTATGGCGGCTATGCCAGATATTTTTATGGAAATACCGTCTACTCTGAGCTTTTGTATTCTATTTTTGGTTCCTATGACAATTTTTGTACTCTGGGAAGAAATAGAAAACTGTGAAGGTGCGGTAAGATAAACTGCATCATTTTTTTCTTCGACAAAAAGTTTATCGTTTAAAAAGATTTTGTCAGAAGTATCGTCAAAGTATAGATCAATGGTGCTTGCTTTTATAAAAATATTTTCATAAGAATCAATATACTTATTTGGATTTAAGGTATTTGATGGAGAAGGTATGAAAGCCAGAAGAGAAATGCCAAGTATTGCAATAAAAGGGAAAACCCACCATTTTTCTATCATGCGTACACCTCGTAAGGCAAAATAGACGGGTCACAAGACCCGTCTCAGTTTTTATTATTAAAACCCAAAAAATAATCCGGCACCTATACTGTAAGAAAATCTTAATGGAGAGTTGTCTACTATTCCAGAAACGTTATCGTTTGTTTCAAGTTTCCATGGGAATGGACTATACCCTACCATGTATCTTCCGGTTACATTTAGCCCGAAAAAGTCAACAAACTTAAAGTAAAGTGATGCTTGAGGAGCCAAGGTATAGTAGTCTCTGCTGATTTTTATGTAACTTCTGGCTGTTCCATCTTGGACATTGTTTATACTGGTTCCGGAAGCTGCTGATAAAGCTTGTATAGTGTCTGTCATTCCGCCTATGCCCAGTCCAATATTAAGACTCAGATTTGAAAGAATGTTTATGTCTGTTCCAACAACAAAAGCGCCATAAGAACTTTTATACATATAACGTCCATCGGAAGCTGAAGAAGAACCGTCATACCCTTCTCCACCCATATAAAAGGTATCTGAAATTTTTCCAAAACCCATACCTCCGAGATAAAAAAGACCGTTTTCGAACTTAACACCAGAAAGGGGGTTTTGCATCTGGTCACTAGGCATAAAACCACCAAAAGGTCCGCCTATTCCAAAATTTGCGGCTAATGCTGCAAAGCTTAAAGATAAAATGATAATAAAAGTAAATATCCTCTTTTTCATTGTCGTTCCTCCTTTTAAATAAGTTCAGGAAGATTATACAACATTAAAGCCAAGTAAAAAAGCTGTTCTTGACAAACTGCTTTTAAAACAGAATAAGATGTCAAAACTATTATTTTACATTCATTTCTATAGAATCTGATGTACCAAAGTTGGTTATCCAGTACATCGAATAAGCCTGAGCCGGCATAATACGAAATAAGCCACTGTGAGTTAATCGTGAATAGTATTCAAAACTTCCGGTTTCAAAACCATTTTGGAAAAAGGCCACTCTGTCTTTTCTTATTTCTTTTGAGCTATACCAGTTATCCCAAGGCTTATACCAATAGTAATCGAATTTATTTGATGTATTTATTACTTTTTCTGAATAATTCGTAAGCACTTGTGTGCTTCCGCTCAAATAATCCTCAACAGCAATATAAGATGGGATTTCAGTTTTAAAAAAGATTTGAGTTTTTAAAATATCTCCCTTATACAAAGACGGTTTCTCTGTTTTGAAAGTTATTTTATAGATACCAGTTTTTCCTGCATAGCTCGAATTACCTTCAAATCTTATATTTCCGTAAAGCATAATAGAATTTTCATCTAGTGAAAGGATCTTCTGACCGGAGACAGGAAAGATTTTTTTAAGTTTTTCCTGGGAAGATTCATCAAATAGATATAGGCCATCGCCATGTAAAAATACTTTGTCTTCAAATATATCAATTGCCTGAAAAGACTTTCCAAACTGGTAAAAACGATCTTCTATCATAAGAGTATCCTGTTTTTTCTCTGAATCTTCCTGAAGTATATATTTTTTACCGTTGTATATTTTATAATCTTTTATAGCTGAGTCGGATATAAGACAAGTGCTGGAATCAGTGAAATTATAACATATTAGGGAATCATAAGAGTATATAAATCCTTTGTCTGAAATAATTTCAAAACGTTGAGGATACGGAAACTGGATTCCGTTTATGGTAAAGTTCATTTCTTCTGTATAGGATACAGTTTTTCCCATATGTTCTATGAAAGTTCCTGGCTTAGTGGAGCTGATATTCCATATAAGAGTATCTGCACTTCTGTCTCTGTAAAAATCATCAAGAGAAATAATCTCCAGTTTGGAAGGAACTTTATTGCTTTCGATTGGTATGAAAGCGTCGGCAATATAATCATTGCTGTTGAATGAAACCGGGAGTTCGTATCGTTTGAAGATACTTCGCACTATATCTATTCCACTATTGTTTTTCACAGGAGCAAGATACTCAGTTTTTTTGGTTTCTATTAATCCGTTTCCTTTTATCAAAGTATCTGAAAGTATGAAATCAAATTCATCTGTTAAGGAGACATCCCCTGAAAAACTGTCAGAGTAGTTTTGAATAAATTTTATAAGAGCCAGAAGTGTTCTTGCACTGTCCTTTGTCGAGTTCCAGAAAAGAGATTTTTTATTTGCAAGAAGGTACTTTACCATTCCGATGACTTTATCCTCTTGAGCATTTTTGGTCAGCAGCAGATCCAAGAGTATAGCATTCATCTCAATTTGTGTATGATAGTAACTCTCATCAGAGTAATTAATAAAATAAGCTTCTGAATGAGTCTGCATCATCGAAAGCACTTCATTATAGGTAGTATCATCATGATAAGCGAAAAACAATTTATCGTATAATGAAGTCGGAACGAAGTCCTCAGGGGCTTCACCCCAGAGTTTTAATACATGATATATATATCCATCGAGAATATTTGATTTTAAATAAGACAAAGCGTTTTTAAGAACTGTCTGAGGCAGATAATATCCGGTATTTTTCAGCCTTAAAAGACCTTCCATTACATATGCACTTATACCTGGATCCGAAAGATCGTTCATCCACCATCCCCATCCGCCATCATCATGCTGATATTTATAAAGCCGTTGTACTGATTTTAGTATTATATCCTGAGTATTTTCAATTTCCAAGTTAAGTGATTTTGACATCAGTGCAGGATAAAAGGCTGACATAGTCTGTTCTGTGCATCCGTAAGGATAAGAAATAAGATACTCAATATTTTCTCTTATAATCTTTTCGAGATTCACTTTTCTTGCCTGCACACCCTTTTTTAAAGTATCTCCATCCTGAACATACTGAATGGTTCTTATATCGGTCTTAAGCTGGTTTAGCTTTACTTCAAAAGGCAGCTTGATACTATCAGACACTTTCCATGAATCAAAGTGAAAAGTAAAATTAAAATTTCCAAAGTTCAAGGCATCTACATTAAAATTAAGAACTTTAGAAGAGTTTGCACCTACAATAACTCCTCCATTAGTAGGAGTAACAGAAAGTCCAGGATTGTCAACCATGGCTTTATAAACAAAGAAAAGTTCTTCCTCTGTGTTGTTGTAGACAACTACCGGAAAAGAGAAGTTATCACCTCTATAGCAAAAATTTGGAAGAAGAGGTCTAGCATAAAAATTTTTAGTTGATATAAAGTTACTTTTTTGGGATGCAAGCTTATAATTACTTATTCCTTCTGCCGTTATCCGCCATGAGGTAACGGAATCGGGATTTTTAAATTTAACAACTGCCTTACCGTCAGTTGTTTTGACCGTTGGAAGCCAAAGCGCGGTATCAGGGAAGTACTCTCGGGTGTTGTTTTTAATCTCGCCGGCTCCTTTGTATGATGCAAATTTATGAGTCTGTGTAAGATCGGGATTTTTTGCCATGTATCCATAGTAATATCTTGAAGAGCTTTCTATAGAAACCTCCGGATAATAATAATCACCATATAATTCTTTAACAGGATCTGATTGTCTGTCTATCATTTTGAATATAGCTTCATCTACCACACTTAAAGAAAAAATACCGTCCTGTGCTGAATTAATGGTTATGGTTACCTCTTCACCGGGCTTATATGAGTTTTTATCTGTATTTACTGTAAATTCAAAAGAAAGATCTTTATTTTCTCGTACTCTTACTTCTTTACTTACCCTTAGAAGTTTTCCCTTAGAGAAGATAAAGCCTTGGATAAAAAGGGAGTTTTCTATGATTTTTTCGGGATATGAAAGTGAAATCTGATTTTTGCTATCAATTATTTCATTTTTGTAGTCATAAAGCTTTTTTCCTGCAAGATACAAATAAGCATTTGCATTATTGTAACCTTTTATGTTAAAGGTAATTGTTCTATTCTTCAAAGTAATGCCTGCAATTTCAACATCTTCATCATAGTTGCTTCTTTCACTGCAATAAGCATATACTTCCGTTTGACTTTCCAGATAGTTGTAGATAAAAGTATATCCACCTTCTCTAATAAGTGTACATTTGAAATCAAAGGATCCATTTACAGCGTGTAGAGTTGATGTGTGAATAGTTGATTTGTCATCTTTAATCTCAAGAAGGATATCACCGTTAATAGGATTGTTATCTATATCTGTAATACTTCCGGATACTGTTGTTTCTACATTAGGTATAAATGATAGGAAATGATTTTTAGGAGTTATTATATAGTTTCCGGGATAAATGCTCACATAAAGATTTTCTTCCATCTGACGCTGGTTTTCATCTGAGACTACTATCTGAAACCTATAACTTCCCCTGTGTCCCTTTTTTACTTTGAATGGAATTTCAAGAACGCCTCCATCATTTGAAAATTTTATCCCATGGTAAACAAGTTCTGAACCCTGTTCATAAGAAAAAGGCTCGTAATAAATATAAAAAGCTATCTGTGCATTTTTGACAGGAGTATTGTTCAGGTAAGAAAGTGTGGTTTTAAAGATAATTTCTTCATTGGAAAAATACTTTTCTTTATCTGTTGTAAGTTTTATACTGTATTCTGGTTTTACATAATCTTCAACAAAAAAACCATAGCTGTTTATCTGATTCGGTTTTTCATCAGAGCTGACATTTATTGTATAATAACCAATAGGAGCTGAATCTGTGATCTTGAATGATCCATCAGAAGATCCGTTTTCGTCGGTTTTGGCTGAGACATTGAAAAGCTCTTTTCCTACAGGATCGACAAGTTTGATACTTATATCCTTTTGCGGACATAAAGTATAAACTCCTTCATTTTCAAGAAAGATGCTTGTTTTATAGTATATTGTCTGCCCTGGAAGGTAAACAGGCTTGTCTGTTATAATTCTCGCCGGATTATCTTTATATGATTTATATAGTGGGTAGAACTCTTTTAATGCATACTGGTTATTAGATTTAATGACAACACGCTTAAGATTTAGACCGTTTATGGAAAGTTCTGCTTTTTGGGGAAAAGCGGTAAAATTATCGGAATTATCAACAGTGTATATATCTGCCTCTCTGTTCTTTCCTGTTATCAGATCAACTGGGGTGATTTTCGCCTGTTCTCCATCGTATACTGATATAAAATCTAAATCAGTTACAATTATTATGGCTCTTGTAAGGTCTTTTGAATTATCTTTTATAGTACTTACCAGTTCAACCAGATAGACTCCATAATCTTTTAAAACTTCTTTATGGCTTATTCGACCGTCATCATCAGACTTAATTGTCTTTGACACAATCATCTTCTTCTCAAGTGAAGATAGTTGTTTTTCTTCAAGAAGGAGTTTTAAAGGATCTTTAATCTGATAAACCGTCATCTGAAGTTTATTCTCACCAAATCCAGAGACCACAAAGAATTCGTTGGGTGAGATGATGTTTTTTCCTGCAATATAGGCATATGCAAAGAAATTTGTGCCTATAAGAAAAAACAAAAATAACATTAATATGTACTTTTTCATTGTGAATACCTCCTCCACCAAAAAATACTCTCAATTATATTATAACAAAAAACAGAGATATATTATATATATCTCTGCTATTGTTTATAGGATTATATCTGAGAATTGATAACCGGAAAGATAAAAAAAATTACAAGTGCGACGGTGATAAACACTGTGAATATAACTAAGGATACCAAACGAAAAATCTTTTTTTTCCTTTTATTCATCCCTGCACCTCCCGGCTTATCAGATGAATGGTGCCCAGGGCGGGACTTGAACCCGCACAAGGTTATCAGCCTTAGTAGATTTTGAGTCTACCGCGTCTGCCAATTCCGCCACCTGGGCAATACGAAAAAAATTATACTATAAAAGTAAGTGTTTGTCAATAACCCGTGTAATCCTTAATTCTGTAAAGTAAGAAAAAGGATTTTTTATTATTTAACTGAAATGCTTGAATCAGAAAGATATTTTACAGTATTAACAGCAAATACAGCATCATCACCCCAGTGCCATCCGTCATGAAGTATCTTGCCTGATGTACCGGAACCATCATCAAAAGGTGAAGAATCACCTATAGCAACAAACCTTCCGTTTCCGAAACTTCCGACCACAACAAAAATCTTTGATTGTAAATCAAATACAAGAGGAAGTATCGAACTGGTATCTTTAATAGTTATAGAGCTTCCGTTCCATACTCCAATTTTTTGTACATTAGAAGTAACCGGATGTCCTTGGATAACTTTTGCTAATGGAGCTTCATAAAGATCATCGCCATTAAAGTAAAATCCCATTTTGAGTGTCAATTCATTGAGAATTCTTACAGCATCCCATCCGTCACCATTTCTGTCAGCGCCGCCGTGATCTGCTATAAGAAAGATGTTACCTCCATTGAAAACATAATCTGTAATTGATTGTAACTCATGGGATTTATAGGGTTTATTAGGTTCCGGTATTACAACAACTCCTATCATATTAAGTATGTCTGATGAAAAATCCTCTTTTAGAGAAAATATAGTAAACCCTTCAGCTTTGAGGGCATCGGCAAAATCGGAGTATCCTCCTTCGGCTATCCAATCGGCATTGCCTGATTTCTGTCCGTGAGATTCATCGAAAAGAACTTTGTTTTCTTTAGAATCTTTTTTTGAATCAATATATACTGTGTAAAGGTTGACAAGATTATTATTCATATCTTCAAGTCCACGTATGAATATTTTCTGATTAAGGATTGGATTTTGAGTTTTTATTGTAACAATCCTATCGAAGAAAGAGTATGAAATTGATACAATTTGATTGGACTGTACTCTGAAAGATTCGGCAGGAATTTGTTTTAGTGGTTCAGAAAAAAGAATGCTTACTGTGTACTCATCTTTGAGGGAAGAAAGCAGATGAACCGGAGGAACAATATCACTGGTGGTGATATCATCAATACTCCTTGGCCAAAGCTCGTGTTTGGTAAGATACTGACCTAAAACTCCGATACACTCAAAATCAATATTCTCTTTGAAAAAAGAAACATCAATCCCTGTGTTTTCGCGGATGTAGACTAAAGCTTCACCGGAACCGTCATTAACATAAACTTCTGGAGGAACTATCCTGGTGATCTTTCCTTTTATCTTTATCAAATCACCCTCATTTTTGTTATCATTTACTTCGTTTGTTGAGATAAGTCTAGGAAGAAGTTCTGTTTGATTATGAGAAAGTATTTCAATATAAAAGTTTGAATTTGAAGTATTTACAACAACTTCGGTATTCATCTTGTGGGTCCAAACATATCCGTTGACTCGTACGCTCTGACCGCGTTTTATTCCATAGCTGCTTATGTCAATGCCTTCGGAGTAAATATTTACACCACCGGTGTTATCCTGCAAAAAGAAAATATTGTTTTCAAAAGGTCCTGGCTCGACAGTGACTATACCTTCTATTGTAACTGTTGTTAGATCTCTCATATCTTTAAGCTGGCTTATAGGAGTAAGTACAGAAGAAAAAATTAATACAGAAACTGCTAAGAAAATCACTAAAAAAATATTCTTTTTCATAATTATTTTGTCCTTTCTCTTTATTAATTTAGTACCATAATAATTCCGGTTGAAACAGAAGTATCGCTGCCGGTATCGGTGTTTATGAAATACCCTCCCAAGATTATATTTGAAGAATCTTCAAATATAAAACTGGAAAGATTGGTTTCTTTATCCTTATCGATGTCAAAATAAAGTTTTTCGCCGAATTT
>Ga0116149_1003550_pt1 | contig 16028 bp, 13 predicted proteins | sample AD_UKC057_MetaG_FD_89787 | JGI IMG/M metagenome (GOLD analysis project Ga0116149, IMG submission 89787) | Active sludge microbial communities of municipal wastewater-treating anaerobic digesters from USA - AD_UKC057_MetaG | ecosystem: Engineered > Bioreactor > Anaerobic > Digestate | place: USA... | reverse complement strand
TTGCTGTTTGTTGATTTTTTCAAGTACATAAGAGTACACCTCCGTCCCTATTATACCATATACCCTAACATAACGCAACATAAATATGTTAAAAACTTGACAAAAAAAACAGCCTTTAAAGGCCTTGTTTATGGGATAAATTTTAAATACCTTCATCTAGCCAACTGCAAAACTATGGATTTGCACTATCAAAAGTAAGGTATTGTTGTTGACAATGAGTAATTTAAAGAATAATATAAACATATAATATTAGGTGGAGGAAATATAGCATGAAAAAGACGAATAAACTTGTCTTATGCATTCTAATTATTGCATTAATAACAATATCATCAATTACTGCATATACTGCGATGTGTTCACACGGACAGGAATACTGGGATATAGTAGAGACAAAGACATATCAGTATATTGATCCTGGTATTTGTTATGAAACAACACATTGGGATATTGAATGCAAGTTATGCGGGGAAATATGGGCTTTTGAATCATATAGAATGACTTCACATAACTGGATATGCGAGGATTTTGGGCATATACCAGGTGAGACTTTACACAGATATAAAAATACATGCACTCAGTGTGGTTATTCAATAATAACTGATGAATTCTGCTCGTTATTACATTAGTTAATACTCTGATTAGTGATTAATAAAATTAATTTACAAAAGAAAAGGAGGAAAATATTATGGAAAAAGACAAAAAAGTAAAGAAGAATTTATGGATTTTAATAATATGCATCATTGTAGTTGTATTAGTAGCAACAGCATTAATTGTATTCCGTGATGAGCTGTTCAAACAGAAAAAAAGCAATAATAACCTCATAGTAATAGAAAGGATTGATGGACAGGATTCATTAAGGATGCCCCAACAGTACTTGGACAAAATCCTCATGGATAAATCGTTTTATATAGATGAGAATGCAAGTATCAGCATGTCATCTGTTGAATTTGAGATAGGAGAAGAAGGTATTAAATGGGGGATGGATCAAGGTGGTCTGGTAAATACAGCAGACAAAGATGCTATAGAAATCTTGGGTGGTATAAAATACTGTAAAGGTATATCAGATATGAATGTTATAGTTACTGAGAAGAAGAACAGTAGTGTAGAGTTTTATGAAGGATATTCAGCTGAGATGTTTATGAATAATAGAGAAGACTATGTTATCATACCTTCATCCATGAGTAAATTCATAAATGAAAACCTTGCACCTGAAGAAAAGAGAATGATCTTACGTCATTCTGCTGCTTCCGGCTACTTGGGTTTCTGTACGATAATAGGAGAGTATACAACAAAGGATGAATATGACACAATATATGTATCTTATTCGAGCATGGCAAGTCTTATAAAAGCAACAAACAATGATATGTCTGAATATGTAGATACTTTAGAAATTAAATTAAATGAAGGTAAAGATTATACTAAACTGATAGAGTATCTCAGCACATATTTCGCAGATGCAAATTCTCTTGAGAAATATGAAGGAAAGACTAATAGGTTTGATGACCCATATATGTATCAGTTTGTGCATTAATGAAATAGTATTTCTTTATAACGCTATTACTTATAAGGATTATATGGGTTATCTGACTGATTGAGTTTCATAGTAAATTGATTCTATGCTGTTGAACTCCCGAATCGATTAATCTTATGCTTAGTGATATTGAACTAATATATATAATAGTGGAGGTTAAACACATGAAAAAGCAACAAAGAATTTGTCTATGCACAATAATCATTGCGATTGTTTTGGGGTTGGCAAGTATTGCATATGCTGCATGTTCACATGACTCGTATTATTGGGATATAAATTTAACAGAAACATATGCTTATAATTGTTACGAATTTTGCTCTAAAACAACTTACCAAGAGTATGAATGCAAGATATGCGGGGAAATGTGGACAACTGAGGGAACTTCTATGGTTCCGCATGCTTGGTACCGTATAGATTTAGGGCATATACCAAGCTTACCCCTGCATAAATTTAGAACTGTATGCTTACAATGTGGATATTCGATAGATACTGAAGAGTTTTGCCCGTTAACACATTAATATTAATTTTCGGTATGTCAGTTTTTCTTAATCCTAAAGAAAAGGAGTTTATTAAATGGAGGACAATAAAGAAGTAAGTAAAAAAAACATATGGATTATAGCTGCAGCCGGTATTGCTGTAATCGCAATTATTGCAGCTGTATTGATATTCAATGACAGCCTGTTCAAACAGAAAGAAACCGTTAAAAACGATATAGTAATAAAAAGAATTGACGGTGGCGATTCCTTAAAAATGCCATACAGGTACGCAAACATATTTTTTACAAAAAGTTCGTTTTTAGCAAAAGAAGAGATATTGAACTTAATAATATCTACTGCAAGTTTTGATATCGTTGAAGCGGGCATATCGTGGGGAGGAGCTGAGAATGTTCTTGTAAATATGGGAGACAAAAACGTCATGGACGACCTGGGAGGTATAAAGTACTGCAAAGGTATAACCGATGTAAGCACTATAATGACGGATAAAAGAAGAAGCAGCGTAGTTTTTTACGAGGGGTATTCTGAAGAGCAGTTTAATGACAGCAAAGGGTATGTAATAATACCTTCATCAATGAGCAAGTATATTAACAAAGAGCTTCCTGCTGATGAAAAATTACTTTCATTGAGAAGCCCCAGCTATTTCAATATGTACACGATAATAGGAGAGTATACCACTAAAGACGAATATGACACGATATATGTTTCGTATACAGGGTTTGAAAGACTGTTTGCTGCAGACAGCATTTATATTTCTGAATATGTTGAAACTTGTGAGATGGATATAAATGAGGAAAAAGATCTTACGAATTTAATGGAGTTTCTTGAAAAGTATTTTGCCGATGCAAATAAGGTTGATGAATATGAAGGCAGGCTGAATGGATTTGATGAACCATATAGGTATGAATTTATACATTCCATAAGCGTAAACCTGAAACCGTCAGAAATGCCGTCTGAGACAATGGCGGAGCCGTCTCCGGACCAGAGCGGGCAGCCGGCAATAATGAATGAAAACAATATCCTGACAATTTCAAGGATTGACGGCGGTACCGATCTTAATATGTCTTATGTATATGCTGATATGCTGATAAATCATTATAAGGAATATTCACAGTACATAGACGATATAGTCATCAGTACAGGCCTAAAGGGAGTTGATATGGATTCAGTACCCATATTTACAAATGTTGAACCATATGGAATGGATATCGTGTGGTCTGTCACAAGAGAAGAAATTAAAGATTGGCAACTGTTTGCAGATATCATGTTCCATCAGTCCGTTACCGGCACAAGCGAGATAATAAGTAATAAAAGCGATTGTGAGATTAAATTCTATGGGGACTATACCGAAATGGATCTTACCATGCCAAGGGAGGAAGACTGTAAGAACATGATAAAAGGGTATGCCATAGTACCGACAACATGCAATGATGCGTTTGTAGGATACAATGAAGGAGAATCAGGGCTGACGGTTACTTATTCCTCAAGGGAAAGAGATGAAAAAAGTAATGTTCCTTTAATAATGCCTATATTTAAAGTTATTGGTGAATATGTGACTACAGACAGGTATGACACGGTTTATTTAACATATAAAGGGTATAATGAAAAGTATATAATCGAAGAGTTTAAGAGTGAGTATATTGAATCAATCGTTATAGAGACGAAAAAAGATATTGATATTAGGCCGTTCTTGGAATATATTGAATCGCTTTTCGCACCTGCTGATAATGCTGGGGAATATGCAGATAAGAATAATATACTAGATATACCGTATGAATTCTGCTATACTATGACAAAAGAAATGGAATGAACCCGTTAGATATTATTCATGCATCCGGCCAGAAGCATAAATTGGCTTAATAGGCATTATTATAAGGAGATTTATGGAGTACTCATTAAAATCGTTTTACAGAACGCCTGCAAGAAGCATTATATATATAATATTACTAGCACTGACTGCTACATCTTTGTGTACGAGTATAGCTATGTGGCGATATTCAGTTGAAAGCATCAAGCAAGTGAAAGACACCTTTACCACTATAGGGGTACTGTCCGAGTTGGAATTCATGGAACAGAGTTATGTAAAATCAGATCCGCCTTTATATGACTATTCCATGCTTGCTGAAGTTAAAAATAAAGCTATGGAATCAGAATATGCTGTAGCTGCTGATATTCGTGAATATGTAATGGGGTATAACGAGAATATTTATGCAGATGTTAAGCAAGGTAGTGAAGTTGAGACATATCCTTATTGTTGGTCTATTGTTACAGGGATATGCGAAAGTATAGAATTTCAAAATTCTCTCAATTACAAAGCGGTTTTAAGAATAGACTACAGCGACCTCAACATATTACCTGGTTATATTAACCGATTTGAAGATCCTCAGCTAATAGATATACTTGGCACATATATAACAGAGGATAATAAAAGTCCGTTCAAGGTCGGTGAAAAGTATATGGTATATGTAATGTGCAACTCATATTACATACATGACGGATATATTAATGCCCGTATCGACAGATTGGTGGACGATTATTATAAATACGAAGAGATTGTAAAATATGATTCTACTACAATGAAAGAAGAATTCGGAGAGTTTGGTGAGAATAAAGTCTTTTATAAACTTAATAATCCATCTTTGTATATGGTGCAGAAGATTGATACAACAGCTTATGATTTTATTGAAAATGAAAAAGGCTTATGGGCAGATAGGGTTGAAAGATGCAAGATAACACAGCATTCAGCCGAACTAATTCTGACAAACCGGATAAACAGTATTTACATGTTCAATACAAATGAGGCATACATTGTTGAAGGAAGGAATATTACAGACGAGGAGTATACAAATGGAGCAAATGTATGTGTTGTCAGCAGTTCCTTTGCAACGAATAATAAACTGAGAATAGGGGATAAACTGACACTCAAAGTATATGAAAATGATTACAAAATCATGTCTAGTACACTAAAAAGAACAGACGCTGAAGCGGGTGTATGGAGGTCGCTTGAAGGAAAAGATAAATTGGATGTCTGGTTGTCAAAAGGATTTGATCCTGATAAAGGATTTTTTACAGAAGTTGAATATGAGATTGTAGGAGCATATGCCATAGAGAATAGAGCGGACAGAAATGAATTTACTTTTACCAATAATGCGGTTTTTGTTCCTCAGAAATCAATTGATGGAGATTTTAATACACAACCTACTGTACATACAATATCAAGATATACAGATGAGCTTATAAGGACTGAACTATTAAGGACCAGCATACCAGGTTCATTTTCTGTCATTATTAAAAACGGATATACAGATGCTTTTGAGAAAGAAATGGAAGAAGCAGGATATGGAGGGATTTTCTACTATTTTGACCAGGGATATACAAAAGTAAGCAAGATTCTTGATGAATATAACGATATTTCGATGCTTATCGCACTTATATCAATACTAGTATGGGTAACAGTAGTTGTTGTATTCATAACAACATATGTATCAAGAAGCAGACGGGATGTCGCCATAATGCGTTCTTTAGGGACATCAAAATCGAAAACATATATATCTCAGTTATTTACAATAATATTGATTGCATTGATTGCTGCCATAATATGCTCAATATCAGGAACTGTGGTATATAATAAAATTACTGATGTAGCATTTTCGGATATAGCTAAGGACAGCAATGCTGTTGATGGTTTGGTGAGTATAATAGACAAAGCTAGAAATACAGTCATAACAGCAGCAATAATCCAATTCTTCTTAACAGTCATATCCTTTGCAGTAATATTACTTTTACAGGTTAAACAGAATGTCATATTACTGATGAAGAAGGCAAAAAAACAATGATTAATATGCTTAGGAAAATCACACACAGCATATCATACACATTCACAATCCTTTTTAGAAAACCAATAAAAAGCCTTGCTGTCATATTATCAATTACAGCTTTTACTGTGCTCATCTGCCTTATGGAGTTTACGATACAGAAACAGGAGGATCTGCTTTCTGACATGTATGAGCAGTTTAAAATTAATCTAGTTATAATGGATAAATCCGCTTCATACAGCGAGGATCTTAGTATGAATAAGAAATATGCTTCTCTATTCATGGATAAGGAAAATGTCCTATTTGAAAATTTGAGTAACTTAAAAATCCGTAGTAAAGGAGAAGAAGAAATAACAGTTACAGATGAATATGGTGACTATATAACCTCTTTGAATGTAATCGGCCTTACATATCTTCCCGACACATCAGAGTTTGATGTGACAACCGAAATGGGAATTGATTATGACAATTCAATGTTAATGAGCGGCAGGAATGTATGCATAGTGCCAAACAGGATAAGCAGCATAGGCAGCTATGTATATATAAAATCAGAGAAAGTTGAAGAGCTTGTCGAATATCTTGTAATAGGAACATACGAACAGGAAGATATCATCTTCTTTTGTCCCTATCTAAATTACAGTGAATTACTAGCTTCTTCCAGTAATAACATATACAGTATAGAAAGTGATATTTCTAATACAAAAGCAATAAATGATATAGAAATATTTTTGCTCAAGTATTTCATTGAGCCTTCAATAGCCGGAGTCACACCTGTTGGGACTAATGAGCTTGGATTGCAATATGCTTTCTCTTTCGTAATACCAAAAGGTAATCTTGAGGAAGCGATAGATCCGATAAAGGCAGATATAAAAAAGCTACAGATATTAGAGCCATTTGTTTTTGTTTTTTCGATTGCAATCGGATTTATTATAAGCATGTTGTCAATAAAGAACAGGAAAGCAGAGTTTGCGGTAATGAGAAGCATTGGAGCTTCTGGCAAATATGTTTTCTATATTAGCTTTATTGAACAGGCTGTATTATGTATTATAGGCGCTTCAATAGGTGCTTTAATCAGCTGGCTTTCATATAGCCAGTTAAGTGATCAGCAACTAAATAAGATAATGATATTTGTCGCCTGTTATCTTTTAGGTACAATAATAGAGGCAATTAGCATAGCAAGTTTAAAAGTCATGAGAATAATGAAAGCAAGCGAATAAGGAGATCAAAATGGCAGATATGGCTATACTTCAATTGGACAAGGTTAGTTATGAATACAGAAATAAACATCAGACTGTTAAAGCAGTCAATGAATTTTCATATGAATTCAATCAGGGACTATTTTATGCTATAACAGGAAAATCCGGTTCAGGGAAGACCACTTTATTATCCTTGATGGTTGGACTGGATGTTCCTACAGAAGGTGTTATTAAATATGAGGGAAAAAACCTAAAAGATATGAATATGGATAAATACAGAAGAGAATATGTTTCATTGATATATCAGGATTTCAATCTGTTCCCCTTGCTTACTGCTCTTGAGAATGTAATGTATCCGCTAAAACTGAAAGGCCAGAAAACAAGCGAAGGCAAGCTTCTAGCTATGGATAAACTTAAGATGGTCGGACTTGATGAGTCCTATTATAAAAGATACCCTTCCATGTTATCAGGAGGCGAGCAGCAAAGGGTGGCAATAGCTCGTGCTTTAGTAACGGGCTCTTCAATACTGTTAGCAGATGAACCGACAGGTAATCTTGACACAGAAAATGGTAATAATATAGTCTCTATCTTAAAAGATCTTGCACATAACGATAAATTCTGCGTAATAGTCGTAACACATGACCTTGAGATAGCTTCTGTTGCTGATAAAACACTAAGTTTAAGGGATGGTAAGCTTATACTATAATACCTTATTGCCCTCTTCTTAGCACAGTCTTTGTTTCAGTATCAAACAGTATAGTCTCTCCTGCATTGAAATGCAGGGTGACTTCAGTATCTTTGAACCTGATGGTTCTGTCTCCTTCATTTTCTGCATGTACTAAAAGAAGACCGGAACCTTCAAGAACTGCATCATTGCAATCATCATAGATATGTACATCGCTTCTTTCAAATACATATCTGAATGCTTCCGGTGTTGTAAAAGGTATTGTTGAGAAATATACAACACAACCGTTTATTGTTTTATAGGATAATGCCGGGATGTTATTTATGTATCCTAATACTTCACCATCTTTAGGTACAAACAGCTTATTCAATCTGCTCTCTTCATCACTGTTATCAACTGAATAGGAAAAACCTTCACACTGTACATTTATCTGCGGCATCGGTGCAATAACATCCAAATCAAAACCTGATACTTCCTCACAGAAAGATATATCATTTCTTTTGGTATCAGTATATCCTGGAGCAAAGAACCATACTACTGAGCGACCTTTTTTGTGTGCTTTTTTTGATATTTGTTCTTTTTGTGTTTGTGTTAGAGCAAATGTATTCATGAATACTATACATTTGTATTTATCAAGGTTAGCTTTTTCAAAGTCACTAAGATATATTGTGTCGATCGATGCTCCAGAGCGCAAAGCCATCGGGTAGGATATGTTTATGCAGGATTTGTCTGTAATAGGGTCCTGTTTCTCTGTAAGGGCTGTATGTTTTTGGACTTTGGTATCAAACACTAAAAGCACATCAGCATTCTTTATATATGCCTTTTCATAGTACTTGTTGAATATCTTCTGCAATTCTTTTATCTCATTAAGGTAATACGGGTCATTCCACCATCCTGACGTGTTATATGGTCCGAAGTCATAGTACCAGAATCCCATTCCGGATATAAAGGAGGTAAGGGCGTTTCTTCTTAATATCTGTAAGGACTCGTATTCAGGATATACCTTCATTCCTCCAAGAAGTGTTCCCAAATGGGTTGGGTGGTCCACCTCATCAAGTAAAAGTTTGTTATTCAACCTTGCTGACTCCAAAAGCCCTCTGCTGACTCCGGCTCCGCCTATATTCCTTAGATTTCTGTTATATGCCTGAGGAGCGGATATATAGTCTATATATGGACAGTTGAGTATCATCTCTTCAGATAGATGCCCGCCTGTTCCTGCTCTTCCAAATAAGGATACATAATACCCATAGAATACACCGGTTATAATCTCTCTTTTCCATGTATCTTTTACAAGCTTGCAGAAGTGAATCATTGATTCAACAACCGCTTCATGCTGGCAGGTAAGATAATCAATAATGTTCGAATCCTTTGCAGGGTCAAAGAATATGCCGTCTTTCGGATTATATCTTTCATCCATTCCAGGAATTGTAGCATCTGGGTCATTTTTAAACTTCCTGTATCTTCTTAACATAGGTTCTGATATGTCAGGGTCGTTACCTACAAAAGCCCAGTAATGGTTTTCCCCATACAGACCGCTAGCTATATGTATACCTCCAAGATGAACAGATAAAGGTGATTCATACAGTTCATTTAAGAATCTTTTTATCATTATGGACATGTCATTTATCCATTTTTCAGAAGCGAAGCTGGGTCTTGGAACAGGTTTCTGATCATAATGCAGATAGCTTTGTATCTTATTCATATCTGGTTCGGGATAAACTTCAGTATTTGCATATCTTACCCATTCGCTTTCATTATCAGCATACCACCACTTTGGAGGATTGGTATGCAGTCTAAAGAATACGACAGCATCAGGCTTTATATCTATTATTCCCTGAATCTGCTTCAAAGCTATAGATATATCTAAGGAACCGTCCTTCAACCACATGTCTTCAAAAGAGATATCCAACTGATAAAGCGAAACACCTGCAGATGCAAATCTTTTTATGGAAAATACAGTACTTTCCTCATAGCTTAATCTGCCCCCTGGCCAGTCAGTAAGCGCATAAATTATTGGAGGGACTGGTTTGTTGTCTATAAATATGGTTGGTCTGTTATTGTAGTTCTGTATTCTAGCGTTCATATATAAACTCCTTACTGCATATATGTATACTATACCATATTAGTCCCAATAATCATTTGTAACTTTCTTTTATCAATATTATTAGAATGATTAAATTTTATCAGGAATTTCCGGGTATCGAAAAAGTGGCGACACTGTCGCAACAATTAACACAGTCACATTTTGTAGTGTTATTGCGAAGAGGCTTTGAAGCGTGACTTTTATGCAGCTATTTGTAAAACTGAAAACTGGAGTGTGCGCATTCTTCGTGAATGAAAGAATTCAATGCTTTATGAGCGTACTGCTATATCAAAAAAACCGGAAGTTACTATAAAAAATGATGTTATGCAATTAATAGAGCAGGATAAAATGTCTTTGGATTTGTTCTATAGAGACCCGTATGTTTTGAATTTTATAGGATTGAAAGACACTTATAGTGAAAAGGATTTGGAAAATGCTATCCTCTCAGAATTGGAGAAATTCATTCTGGAAATGGGTTCAGAATTTGCGTTTATGGCACGTCAGAAGCATTTTATTCTAGATGGAAAAGATTATTTCATGGATCTGCTCTTTTATCATAGAACGCTTCGCAGACTTGTTCTAGTAGAACTAAAACTTGGTGAATTTAAACCAGAACACAAAGGGCAAGTAGAGTTATATCTATGTTGGTTAAAGATGTATGAGAAAAATGTGGATGAAGATGATCCAGTTGCACATATTTTATGTACAGAGAAGTCACAAATGACTGTGGGGCTCATGGAGTTAGAACAGGGTAGCATTAAGATATTTGCTCGCGGGAAGACTTCTTCTTAAATCCTACAGTAAATTGACTCTATCCGGAATTTGGTATAAGGTTGACAACTTTTATTTAATATGATATAAATTAAGTGAATAAATTAAATTTGGAGTCCAACTATGAAAAAATCTGTTTTCAGCAAACGTCTAATTATTTTAGTAGTCTGTATTATTTGCTTAATTTTACCATCTTCTATTTATGCTTCTGAGGAGTATAACTCTGATTTTGAAGAAGGCGTATGGTTAGGACATAATTATGTTGCACATTTATATGGCAACCATAAATGGGCATATGCTTCTCTAGGATATTACAATTATTCAGACTTAGATATTACACTTGAAACAACATGTGGATCAGCATATTTATGGTTAATATATGATATTCAATATACTTATTCAAGTGTTGATGATGCTCGTTTCTGTAGTCATACATGGTATTTTGATAATTTTCTAGCACTATGGCATAATGCATATTTTCAAGTTAATAGTAATTACTTTATGAGGTCATTAGGTGTTTTTGTATATGATTTCCAATAACATTTAGGTAATAAGTAATTTATTATCGAGATATCAATATATACTTGATTAAATAAAGGAATTATATGAAAAAGATATTTGCATTACTATTTATATTATCATTATTATTAGTAAGTTGCAGTAACACTCCTGCTACTGATTCAGAACACGCAAACAGCATAAATAATACAATTGATTATAACGATTATATAATATCAGAAGGAATATTTACCTGGACCAAAGCAGGAATTTATACAGTTTCTGATCAGAAAATTTATCACCTGAATGAAAATAATGAATGGAATATACTATGTTTAGATCCATCATGTGAGCATAATAGTCCTACCTGCAGTGCGTTTTTAGAACCGCCGACTGTTATTTTCTCATATGATAATTATCTGTACTATTTCAATAATTCAAATGGCGTATATAATTTATGCAGAATGTCTCAAACAGGTCGAGACAGAGTTGTAATAAAAAAATTGGATATACCCTCAGTTTCAGCATCAAGCCAGACTAGCACGTTTCATATTTCATCAAATATTCTCATAATATCATGTAAAACATATGAAGCCGACAACACTCAAACAACAATATATATGACAACGCTTGACCCAGATACACAGATTGATACAATTTGCTCAGGAGATGTTAGTCTGTATAAGCTGACACGTAACTGGCTGTTTTTTGTTGAGAATAGTAATAATTTAGCAACGCTTTATGCATATAATACTGAAACGCAAGTTAAATATGCAATATTCGATAATTTCACAGAGATAATGCCATTTTTAGCTAGTGTCTATTTAACAGAGGATTTCAAAGTCTCTTGGGTTTTAATGAATGACGGCTTTTATCAGATGGATTTAGTTACAGGAGAAAAGCAATTGCTGAAATCAGCTGATAATGAGATTCTTTCAGGTGGAGGCTGTTACGATGAAAAGTATGTATATATAGTAAATACAAATCCATATCTTGATAAAATTTCTGGAATTGAAGACGAAGAAAAAGGTCTATATATTTATGACCATGATGGGAATTATGTAGATTATCTGTCCACAAAAGATCTAAGAGGTTATATTAGTTATGCTTTTGCTACCGAAGACTATGTGTTTTTCGTGAATATACTCGACAAGCCGATGCTTGCCAATTACTGTATAGACAAAAAGCACATAGGTACAGGGGATTTAAAGTGGATAAAAATAAACAAGGGAAGATAATACATTATGCAGATAACTAAAAAAATAATAATATTATCAGTAATGCTTGTTTTATTACTAACAAGCTGTAACAGAAACAATTATTCACCGGAACCTTCGTACAATGACACAGGAATAAATTACAATGATTTTATGCCTATTACTGGTACATATGCACTGACAGAACAAGGAGCTTACACTGTTGTAGAAAATAGAGTCTATTATTTGAATGATGAAAATAAATGGAATTTATTGTGTTTTGATCCAGCATGTAAGCATAAAAGCTCAGCTTGCAGCGCATATATCAGCAGAGTCTCTGAGATATTTACTTACGATAACTATATTTACTATTTTTCAGGTTATAAAGACAATGCAATTACATTGAGCAGAATGAATCTTATGGGAAAAGAAAGGGAAGATGTTAAAAAGATCATAATAGAGAATTCCACAAGCAGTGCAAATTATGCATATACGATAAAAGCAAATAATCTGATGATAAGGTTCAGATCCATTGACAGAGAAAAGGATTATGTTTCAACTACTCTGTACACTACTGATTTGGATAAGAGCACTGATGTAAAAGTAGTTGCTACTGGTGATGTTGATGAGTTTATAATGACAAAGTACTGGTTATTTTATACAGAAAAGTTGAATGGTATTTACTCGTTGAAAGGATATAGCTTTGAAACCGGTGAATATATTACTATATTTTCAGATTTTACAGAACCAAGCAAATATATATCGACTATTTACACGCCTGATCCCGATACTTTCTATTGGTTCCAAGCTGATAAAGGGTTCATGAAGATGAACAAGGAAGATATGAATCATGTAGTGATAAAGAAAACTGATCCTTCTTATGAGAGAGGGGGAGCAACATATGGCAGTGAATATATCTACATATTTAACTATGTCAGCATTACTGACAAAAATCTGGGCATACCTGAAGAGAAAAGAGGACTGTTTATTTACAATCATCAAGGTGAAATAATTGATTTTATCGGTATAACATCCTTAGGAGTTGATATTACAGGATATACATTTGAAACAGATGATAAAGTATATTTCAGGGAGATATCAGGTAGTTCGACTCCCAATTTGTATTGCATCTCTAAAGAAGATATAGGATCAGGGAATCTAGTATGGTCATTGGTAGAAATGGATATTGATTAGGAACTACTGGAGTAAATATGCAGGAATTAAAGAGAGTATATAGAAATCCATTTTGGTATATAGCATTTGTTGTACTTGCAGTCATAAATATTGTTTTGTATCTTATAGTGCAAAAAGATAATATATTCTGCTCCTTTAATGAATATTCCAGTATAGATACATCCTGGCAGGATAAGATATCTGACAGGAACACAGATGAAGCAATCTCTCTATTGGAAGATGAGAAAAGCATGCTAATGAGCCTTTCACGCGTATTAGTACAGATTGAAGCTGACGACTTAGAAGCAGTTGATGCATATGTGTTGGAAAATCCTGAATTAGCAGGATATATATCAGATTTGAGACAAGGAAAGGACCTGCTTTTAGAAGCTCGTGTCCATTACATAGACGATTACATTGCTAATCTGAAGCATATTGAAACATATCCTGGTTATCTTAGCGGGATAAAAATACAAGCTGAGTTAATGAAAAAAATGCTTTCAGAAGAAAATTCATCCTCTTTTGAATTGAAAAACATTGATAAAACAGTTCTGGACTTTGCCAATATGGAAGGTTATTCATATAAATCAGGTAATAATAACTTGATTTCATCTGTTGTAAATAATGATGTTTCAGCAGTCTTTATGGTCTTAATGATGCTGGTAACTGTCCTTCTGTTTTTTGACGAAAGAAGAATGAATCTGAATATGCTTGTCGTATCGACTCCGGCAGGCAGAAGCAAGCTTTTCTTTAGAAGGGCAGGAATAATAGTATTTTCAGCGATACTGATTACTTCAGTTTTCTACATATCACTGATATTATCTTCCTTTTCTATATATGGCTATTCAGCTGATTTGTCACGGTTAGTTCAATCAATACCACAGTTTATGTATTTTCCTATGCCTATAAGTCTAGGTAAATTTCTTTTACTGTTTGGCATATATAGAGCTTTAGGCCTTGTTCTTTCAGGCATGCTGTTCTGGGTGGTTTTCACATGGATAAGAAACCGCTCGCTTTCATATGTTTTATTGTCGTTTGTATTTTTAACAGAATATATTTTGTTTATAACATTAAATAAGAATTATGCGTCAGGCTGGCTGTCCAGTATAAATATTTTTACGATGATTTCAGCCAAGCCGGTATTTAGCCGTTATGTTAACCTTTCCATATTCGGCAATCTTGTTATTGAATGGAAGGCAGTTCTGTATGCAATGGTTTTCCTAATACTTCTGTTAAGTGCATTATGCCTTATAGGTCATGTTAAATTAAAATATGTACCACGGTCATCGGAAATACCAATATTATCTAAAATGAGAGTGCGATTTATAGGGCTTAAGCATGTAGAACTAAAAAAGATGTTTATATACTGCGGAGGGATAATAATTGTTGCAGTACTATTCTTTACAGCGTGGAAATATATAAAATTACCACAGATTAGTAATACGGTAGTAGAAGAGTTCGTTGAAGTTTATTCTACTAAATACTCCGGACCAGTAAGTCAAGATACGCTTGATTTACTGAAAAATGACCAAAAAAGTGCAGCAGAAAAATATGAAGTAAACAGAGAACTAGCTCTATATGATAAAACTGCAGCGTACGAACTTGAGTATGCGTACGCAAGAGTAAAAGCCTTGGAAATAGTAATCGAAAGAGCAGAAAAGATATATGAGACTGGTAATGATAATAGTTATCTCATGGGTACCAATGCATACGTGAATGTTTTTGGGATAACATCAAAATCATGGAGACTAGAAGTAATGGCTTTGGCAATGTTTTTCCTTATTCTGCTTGTAAGCCATGAAATATCATATGATAAGAAATCAGATATGCGTACTTTTCTACAGACTCTACCAAGAGGGAGAAGTATTATAACAGTAAAAATATTGCTTAGCATCCTGATTGCATTCATAGTGTGGTCAGCAGTTACTGGCAGGGAGATATATCTTGTTTATGAAAGATGGAACGGCTTCCAGGGATTAATTAGCAGCGGGTTAAGCCTGTCTATATGGGAAGAGAGTATAAAGGATATCCCTGTAATAATCTATGTATCAGTTATTTATCTGACAAGGTTAATTGCATTAATAGGTGCATCAATGGTTGCTTTATACATTTCATCTGTAAGTGATACATATATAAAAAGCATATCAGTATCTTTTGGTATTTTGCTTGTACCGGCTTTAATAGCAAGCTTGCCGGATATGGGATTTGTTTCATATTTTTCATACGCAACACAGATTTCGAATATTGATATAATACCTGATTTAGTGAGGATAGCGGTCTTTGCAGCAATAGGAAGTGTTGCAGCTATAGAGACAAAAAGGCAGTGGAGGAGGTACAAAGCATGAAGCTTGAGTTAAGATCATTAAGCAAGAATTATAGGAATATCCGAGCACTGGATAATTTCAACTATACATTCGAAAAGGGAGTGTATGGTATAGTCGGTCCAAACGGAGCCGGTAAAAGCACATTGATGGGACTTATTACTGATTCATTGAAACGTCAGTCAGGTATGGTATTATGGAATGAAAATGATATCTTAAAATGCTGGATAGAGTATCGCCGTTTATTAGGTTATATGGCGCAGGA
>Ga0116149_1003547_pt1 | contig 16038 bp, 10 predicted proteins | sample AD_UKC057_MetaG_FD_89787 | JGI IMG/M metagenome (GOLD analysis project Ga0116149, IMG submission 89787) | Active sludge microbial communities of municipal wastewater-treating anaerobic digesters from USA - AD_UKC057_MetaG | ecosystem: Engineered > Bioreactor > Anaerobic > Digestate | place: USA... | reverse complement strand
GGCCTGCCGCATCCACTTCGCTCCACCCGGTCAGGTTCTCCGCGACGTCGTTCATCAGCAGGATATTCCCCGCGCTGTCCGTCGTTATCACGCCGTCGCCGATGCTCCGCAGGGTCACCATCAGCTGCTCCTTCTCGGCGGCCAGCTCGTTCCTCATCCGGGCGGCTTCCGCCACCGCGCGCGTGAGGGGCACGGTCATCACCAGAATCAGCCCCAGGTAGGCATACTCGATCATGTACGGGACGTCGAGAAAACCCACGCTGATCAGCGTATCGCTGATTATGCCGAGGCTGAACACGGATATGGCAATTAAGAGCTGGAACGCTTCTCGGCGCCTCCGGCACAGCTCCCGGATGCAGAACGAGATCGTGCCGATTATCACCACAAGTCCGAAAATGCTCTGGATATTCGCAAACAGGCCGGGGGTCGCTTCGAAGTAGGTCACCGGGAACAAGCCGAACCAGCTGACATGCTTGATGGACGGCATGTCGTCCTGCAGCGTAACCGATGAAGGGAGTATGAGTATCAGAACGCCGATTAACAGGCACAGCGCCACCCAGTACATGTTCCACGGACGGTGCCTCACGTTAAGGTATTCGAGAACGAACCATGGGACCGCCCATGACAGGTTGGCGAGCGCGAAAAACTGTCCGCGTTGAAAGAAAACGCCGTGCGCCACAGAATCGACATTATACAGCCCTATGCACATAACATCGTACAGGACGATGAACATGCAGGTCACGCTGAAGCTCAGGTGCACACGGCCGATAGTTCGCGGGGCGTATACCAACAGGTGAACGATACCCACATAGAAGGTGAGGACACAGGCGATTAGTACTGGAACTGAATGCGGTGTCATGGCAGTAATATGTAAAAAAGTGGTCCGGGAATCCGTCCGGCATTTGCTACCGGTGTATTTTGCATTCCGATAGCCGGCGACTTTCAACTACAATCATGATCGCATAGAACCTTGAAGATGCCCGCATGCTGCAGCAGGGTCATCACCCGAAAGAAGGATAATGTCCCGGAGGCGGCCTGCGGCACATGGTTCACCCTGCATGAAATCAATACAAAAATGAAATGTTTCCTTTTTTTATATATTGTGGGATTGTCCCTGCAAAAGTCAAGTCTTTTATAGATTCTCCGCACAGGGTTTTAATATAATGGAAAAAGCACCCTGGTTACTATAAGTCCAGGTGACCCAATGCGCTTAATCGTAACAGGCATGGGAGATCATCTAACATATCAACACAAAAAACGCTGGATATGGGTCTTGTATTTTTTTGATAAATGCATAAAGACCTCCCATGCTTGTTTCCCGCAGATTCCAGTGCGTACCGCATGCCCCAAGAGATGAGGTAGCACTTCTGCTGGATAATAAAACGAGGAGCCCGGCATGCAAAACAAAAAAGCATATGCCACGTTCAGGGAATCCTGTCCTTTTTATCTGAGCCGGCACCAGAATACAACATGCAGGGTCCTGCATTATATCGGAAGCTGGTTCGTGCTGATAATTCGTTTTGCGGGAGCATTGACGGGGAATTTTCTGCTCTGGCTGTTAATGCCCGCGGCGGGATACGGCTTTGCCTGGGTCGGCCATTATTTTTTTGAAAAAACAGGCCGGCGACCTTTACCTATCCCGTTTACAGTTTAATGGGCGATTGGGTGACGTGGCGGCAATTCACCACAGGAAAGATGAGTTTTAATGCCAGTCGGGATACATGACAAGCTCCCGGGTACCGCGCGTTACTGGATTCCGGAAAAATAAATTGCCTGTTATCCCCTGACTTCCCGCCCGCCCGGCGCAGCATGGACCACCAGGACCGTCATGTCATCGAGCTGGTCGGCATCATCGCTGAAGCTTCGTGCATCGGAAATAATCCAGTCAATGGCATCCCGGGCCGTGAACGGGGCCGTCGCCGCCCTGTCACGAAAGCGGTCAAATCCATACAGTTCCCCCGCGCTGTTTCTCGCTTCCACGATCCCGTCAGAAGAAAGGATGAGCATGTCCCCTTCCTCGAGAGGAAATTCCATGGTCTGATAGGCAGGGGGGGTGCGAAGAATCCCGAGCGGAAGTCCTCCCAGCTCCAGATACCGGCATTCGTTTCCGCGGCGCAGCAGCGGCGAAATAAGTCCCGCGTTCGATATCTGCACCCTGTACGTCAGGGCCCCGCCGGGGTTACGGTCGACGCGTACATAACAGAGTGCGGTGAACATCCTGTTCCGGGACATGAAATGATGCAGGGTCCCGTTCAGCTCCCCCATCAGCCGTCCCACGTCCTCCATCACCGGGGCACGGGCGGAAAGGACCGCCATGGACACTGCCATGTACAGGGCCGCGGGCATGCCCTTGCCGGTGACGTCGCCGACGGCTATCGCGCAGCTGTTCGGATCTCTCCCCTCGATCGCCTGAAACTGGTGGTAAAAGTAGAGGTCTCCGCCCACCATGCGCGACGGGATGCTCCTGCCGGCGATATCCAGGCCGGGCATGACGGGGGGCTCCTTCGGCAGAAGGCCGGTCTGGATCTGGCGGGCCATCTCCAGCTCCTGCTGTATCGCCTTCAGCTCTTCCGCCTTGCTGAGGGAACTCACCATCCGGTTGAAGGCACTGGTCAGATAACCGATTTCATCGTTGTACTGGACGTTCAGGTTTATGTTCATCTGGCCCTCATCCAGCAGGCGGACCCCTTCCAGCAGGTTGTCCAGCGGCCGTATGAGACTGATGCGGAAGAAGAGGGGAAGTATCAGCATGACCGCCAGGGTGCTTCCCAGGATCAGCAGCATGATCGGTAACGTGTAGGGATGGAGCACTTCCCGGTAGCCGGAAAGGGCGAAACCGACAATATATTTTCTCTCCCGGGCGTCGAACTTGAAAATGGAATACATGCTGCTGTCGGAATCACCCGCTCGTATGAACAGCACGGTGGGCAGGGTTTCGAGGCCTTTCCGATTGGCATACGCCAGGCTGAATCCGGCATCCCTGACAATGTGCGGGGTGTATTGCATACCTCGACCGGTATTCGTGAGCGATCGCGACACGACAAACTGTACGGACGAAGGGACGTCATCTGGGTTGATTTCGCCTGCCGGGCCCGTTTTCATGAGGGCTTTTTCCACCATCCTCACGTCCGCGGACCGGGCGGCCATGTAGCTCTCTATGTGGCCTGACAGCGTGATGCTGTACATGATGTTGACGACGACCAGCACGATGACAAGCGTGCTTAAGACGAGCTTGACAAGGAAGGTGGTCTGCTCCACCGAATAGTTGAGATAGATCATCATAAACGCAAAGAGGCACACGAGGAACCCGTAATCGAATATGAGCAGGAATACCCCGTACGGTATCAGCTCGGCATAGTACGCTAGCGTCAGGAACGCCACCAGGAGCGGCGACAGGATTACGAGCGTGAAAGCCCTGGTCGCCTTCGCATACCTGCCCACCGGCCTCATCAGGGCAGACAGGATCCCCTGCTGGCTGGTCCGGAGAGGGTCATTCCCGGTGTTGCTGCGTGATAACCGGACGGTCTGCATCAGGAGGTTTGCAATAAGATAGAAATATTCCAGGATGAAAATCCCGTTGAAGATGAAACGGATGGTCATGGGGGCGATCAGTGACAGATACCATGAAACGGTAGCTAAGATTCCGAGCAGAAAGGCCGTGACCGCCGCTGCCAGCGCTATCCGCGCAGGCCACCGGTTTGCCGGGTCAAAAAAGGGAAAATGATAGGGAAAGAGAATTAAAAAGCCGAGGGTCAGGATTATGAACAGGAACTGCACGGGCACCCAGTCGCTGTTTGCCGACACATCGAGTATGAAAAAACACACCAGCACGCACAGCAGGGAGGTCACGCCGCAGATCATCAGCCAGGTGTGCGTTTTCTTTTCCCTGCCCAGCAGGAGGGACACAACGATGGCCGCGGTCAGAGAAATATTGGTCAGGTCAGTTAGCCCGGAAAGATTGATCAGGATAGATGAAAAAAGATCCGGCATGAATGTTATACAACCTGGTGGATGAGGCCTTTTACGTTACAGGCCCATAAGATATCATGGGCTTTGCGAGCAATCATGGAATGAACGAAGACATTATTCAACACATTTATTAAATAAATATCAAGGAAATGCGGCTCCTTCAGTATGGGCCCATGCGACACGATACGCTTTACTTGTTCCGAGCTTGTCGAGGCATCTGAACTATTGTGGGAGATCATACCGCATCTTTCAACACGAAAAACAGTGGACATGGGGCTTGAAAATTTCTGCCACGCGTTTTTATACGCGGATTTCCGGTCCACGCCCGGCCGGTAGGGCGGAGCTGTCTCGTTTGTTCCAAGGTACATGCATGGAAGGATGAACGGGGACATGGGAAATGAAAAAAATTATAGTACGAGCGCAGGTTATCCACCGGAGTTTTCCCACGCCTGTTAAAAAGAACAGGATAGACCTGTAGAGGGCCGTGGATGACAGTTGCCATATCCCGCATCAGGTGATGCACAAACCACATCTCCCGCTACCGGCGGGCCAGCAAACAGTTCGTAATTGAAGGAAAATTTGAATCCTAAAACAAAAATTTATCTATATAATGTATTGACATCCCCGGTGCGGTAAGCCATTCTGATGCCAGCAGACAACTATTCAGGATGGTAGAACCCATGGCAGAAATTACAGATAAAGACAGGGCGATGGCGCAGAAGTGCGTTGAGTGTCCGGTATGCTCCCGGGCGCGGACGAAGCAGAAGGGTATTGCATACTGGTTCGTCAAGAACATCGAAAACGGGCTCTGTCCCTACTGCTCGGCGTACGAGCGGGTGTACGGCAAGAAGGCCCACGAGGCCTGAGCCCGACAGGTACCACGGAATGGCCAAGTCCGATCTCTTCCTGGGCCTCGATGTGGGAGGGACCCATACCGACGCCGTGCTGATAGGCGACAAGGGGATCGTCGCGCACTACAAGGCAGTTACCGACCACGATAACCTTTTTCTCTCCGTCAGGACCGCGATCGAGAAGATCAGCGGCGAGGCGGAGCGGAAAAACATAAAGCGGCTCAACCTCAGCACCACCCTCTCGACAAACGCGATAGTTGAAAACAAGCTGGAAGACGTGTGTGTCATCATATCCTCCGGACCGGGCATCGACCCGGAGCAGTTCAGGATCGGCAGGTATTTTTACCCGGTCAGCGGGTCCATCGACCACCGCGGCAAGGCGGTCAGCGGCATTGACGCGGCTTCGGTCGCGCGCATCGTCGGCGAAGCGGCGTCGAAAAAGGTCCGCACCTTTGCCGCGGTAACGAAGTTCTCGACCCGCAACCCGGACCAGGAGAACGTCATCGCGGCCGAGGCCAAGGGAAAATCCGATTTCATCACGCTCGGGCACAAGCTCTCCGGCCAGCTCGGGTTCCCCCGCCGCGTCGTCACCGCGTACTTCAACTCGGCCGTGTGGCGCATTTACAACGGGTTCGCGGACGCGATCGATGCCTGCCTCACCGAGCTCGGGATACTGGCCGAGGTGAACGTGCTCAAGGCCGACGGCGGCACCATGCCATTCTCGCTCTCGCGCGGCGTGCCGGTGGAGACGATACTCTCCGGCCCGGCGGCCAGCGTCATGGGGATCGCGGCCCTCTGCGACATCACGCAGGACTGCGTCGTGCTCGACATCGGCGGCACCACGACGGACATCGCGGTCTTCGCGGGCGGCGTCCCGCTCATCGAGAAGGACGGCATCTCCCTCCAGAACTACCCCACGCTGGTGCGCGCCCTCAGGACGCGCTCGATCGGCGTGGGCGGCGACTCGGTCATACGCGCAACCGCGAAGGGCGTGACAGTGGGCCCGGACCGGAAGGGCCCGGCCATGGCCGCCGGCGGGAAGGAGCCGGCGCTGGTTGACGCGATGAACGCCCGCGGCATCATCTCGTACATGGATGTGAAGAAATCGCGCGACGGCATTGCCGCGCTTGCCAAGAAGAAAAACATGACGCCGCAAAAGCTTGCGGACGCGGCGATCGATTCGGCCGTGGCCGCCATCAGGGCGGACGTGAACGCCATGCTCGAGGACATCAACAACCGCCCGGTATATACGATCCACGAGATGCTCGAGGGCGCGCAGCTCGCCCCGAAGAAGCTCTACGTGATGGGCGGGCCGGCGGAGGCCTTCAGGGAAAAGCTCGCCGGGGCGTTTGGCCTGCCGGTCGTGCTCCCGAAGAACTTTGAAGTGGCGAACGCGATCGGCGCCGCGCTGGCCCGGACCACGATCGACATTGAGCTTTTCGCGGACACGGGGCGCGGCGAGCTCCTGATCCCGAACATCGACGTGCGCCAGAAGGTGGCCTCCGGCTACACCCTGAAGGACGCCGAGCGTGACGTTCGCATTCACCTGGCCAATCACCTGAAGGGGCTGGGGCTGACCGTGTCGGAGGCGGACACCGAGATCATCGAGTCATCGTCGTTCAACATGATTGACGGATACTACAGCGCCGGCAAGGACATCCGGGTCAAGTGCCAGATCAAGCCCGGCGTGCTCAAGAGGCTGTCATGATACAGGCAAAGAACCGCATGGGGCTCATATTTTTCCCCGCGTACGACTGGGCCATTTCTCCCACGCACCCGGAGCGGGAGGAGCGGCTCCTCTATACCCAGGACCAGCTCAGGGAGGAGGGTATCTTCGACATCGACGGCCTGGTCGAGTACAAGCCGGACATTGCCACGGAAGAGGACGTGATGCGGCTCCACTTCTGCTTCCCCGACGTGGAAACGGTGACGACCGAGTCGCACATGATCTCGGCCGGCGGGGCGATCAAGGCGGCCCGTATCGTCATGGAGGGGCAGGTGGACAAGGCCTTCGCGCTCGTGCGGCCGCCGGGCCACCACGCCATGAAGTCGGTCCACGGTAACCGCGGCTTCTGCAACATCAACAACGAAGCGATCATGATCGAGTACATCCGCGACAACTACGGCGTGAAGAAGGTCGCGGTCGTGGACACTGACTGCCACCATGGCGACGGTTCGCAGGACATCTACTGGAACGACCCGGATGTGCTCTACATCTCGATCCACCAGGACGGGCGGACACTCTACCCGGGCTCCGGCCACGTGGACGAGCTGGGCGGCCCCAATGCCGCCGGGAAGACCATCAACATCCCTCTCCCGCCGGAGACGTCGGACGAGGGCATCCTCTACGCCATTGACGAGATGGTGCTCCCGATCCTGAAGGACTTCAAGCCGGAGCTGATCGTGAACAGCGCCGGCCAGGACAACCACTACACCGATCCCATCACCAACATGAATTTCTCTGCGCAGGGCTACGCGATGCTGAACGAGAAGCTGAACCCGGACATCGCGGTGCTCGAGGGCGGCTATTCGATCCAGGGCGCGCTCCCGTACGTGAACCTGGGCATCATCCTGGCGATGTCGGGCGTCGACTATTCCCACGTGCGCGAGCCGGACTACAGCGCCGCTGCGCTGCGGCAGGACCCGCGCATCATGGACTACATAAAGAAGCTGAAGAACACGGTGCTTGACGCCTACCGCAAGCCGCCGCGCTACGAGGGGCTTCCGCCCTACGGTGAGTTCATGAAGCGGAAGAAGAACATCTTCTACGACACGGACGGGATACGCGAGACCCAGATGGAATCGATACTCCGGTGCAAGGAATGCTCCGGACTTTTCAGCCTGGAGACCTATTCAACCGTGTGCGAGCTTTCGCTCGGCATCGAGATACCGCTGGGCGCCTGCCCGGCGTGTCAGAAGGAAGGCGTAAAACAGTTGAACGCGGCGAAGAAGTCGGGAAAGTACGGCACCATACAGGTGATCGACAGGGTGAAGAAAGAATACTACCGGGTGTGAGCCTCAGTCCTCGAGCACGAAGGTGATCGGGAGGCGGAGCACCATCTTTACCGGCCTGCCGCCGATCTTGCCGGGCCGGAACCGTATCCGGTCCAGCACCTTCATGGCCGCCTCGTCGAACCCGTACCCGGACGGCGGCGAGATTATCTTCGCGCTTTTAAGCGAGCCGTCATCGTTGACCTGCAGCTGGACCACGACGGTCTTGCGGGTGATGTTGGCGGAGCGCGCCGCGGCGGGGAAAAACCTGTTCAAATCAAAATCTATAATCGGCTCGGGCGGACGGTCGCTCAGGTCGGCGAACATGTAGCCGTCGGCGTCGGTGCCGTCCCCGGACAGGCGGTTGATGTTCTGGTCGGTGTTTTCCGCGTCCGGCCTGTCCTTCCCGGTCCCCTCGATCCACTCTTCCTTCTCGACGGGCGCCGGGTTGGAGTCCCCGCCCAGCGGCACGGACGGCGGCAGGTCGATGAAGTCCACGTCCACGTCCTTCATCCTGATGGAGTCCGCGTCGTACACGCTGTCGTTGTCGGCGAATGAGGGCAGGCTGGAAATGAAATACGCGCCGTAGCATATGCCGTGCAGGGTGATGGAGAATATCAGGCAGAGGACATAAGGGTCCGTTCGTTTGACCCACGCGCGTATGTTCAAGATCAGCCGTGACGCCATGACCGCCCCGCGTGCCCTATCGCTTTACCGAGAGCGCGATCCGCGTGACGCCGGACTGCCGTATCAGCCCCATGGCGCGCGCGATCGTGCCGTAGGAGAGGCGCTCGTCCGCCGACAGGGTCACCCGCATGTTGGGCCGGTACTTCGCTTCCCGCGCCAGGTAGGCCACCATCCTGTCCTCGGTCGTATCCAGTCCCTCCATCAGGAGCTTGCCGTCCCTCGTCAGGGCGATCTGCACCGACTTGGCCACGTTGGGGTCGGACGCGTTCACCTTGGGCAGGTTGATGTTGACGGATTCCTGCTTTAAAAAATTGGCCGTGACCATGAATATGACCAGGAGGACGAGGAGCACGTCAACCATCGGGGTAATGTTGATATAACCTATTTCGTCGTCGTCGCCGCCGGGAAGTGTCGCCATGGGTGGTTACCTCTTTCTGGCTTTCGGCTTCGGGGCGGGCGTGCGCCCGCGGCCGCGAAGGCTCGCGGTGAATTCCTTGGCCAGGATATCGAGCTGCTGGATGATGATTTTTACTTTTTTCGAGAAGTAGTTGTTCACCATGACGACCGGTATGGCGATGAAAAGGCCTGCCGCGGTCGCCAGGAGGGCCCGGGAGATACTGCGCATGACCACTTCCGCGCCGGTGCTCCCCAGCGTGCCAAGGCCGTGGAAGGCCTTGATGACGCCGAGCACCGTGCCAAGGAGCCCGATGAAAGGCGCATTGTTTCCCAGGGTGTTTAGAACGGTGAGCCGCTTTTCCAGAAATATTTTCTCCTCTATCATCTTGCCTGTCATGAGGTCGGGGAGGCCCTCCGTGTTGTCCCTGGACTGTTCAATCGCGAACTCGGCGAACCGGGTATACACATTGTCCCCCGCCTCCCGCACGAGCTTCCCGGCGGAGGCCAGGTCGCGCTTCCGCAGCAGCGAGATCAGCTCGGCCGCGAAGAGGGATATCTTTTTGCTGGAGTTCTTCCTGAAAATATAGGCACGCTCCAGCCCGACCGCGAGGGCGAGTATGCTCGCGATAACAAGCATGGCGAACACGAAGGTCTCACCGTAGCCGACAAAAAGGAGTATATCAGACATGGACGCTCTCTTGTATAATGGTATTTGATGCGCAAAGCATTGCAAATCCTACAAAGTATTACCGATTGCGCAATACATTTTTTCGGGAAAGGGCAATAATCGGGGCAGGGCGGGAGGGGGAGCGCTGGAAAAACGGCCGCGGGACGGGCCCTGTGGCCCGCTCCGCGCCGCTATCGTCTAGTTTACGAACAGCATTTCCCAGAACTTGGGCATGGGCCACAGGTCGTCGGCGATGAGCGCTTCCAGCTCGTCGACCTGCTTCCGTATCTCGTCCATCCCGGGCTTGATCCCGGTGCAGTAATAGTCGGCCAGCTTGTGGTGGTCCTCGATGGCCGACTTCTTGTCCAGCTTCGCCTTGAGGGAAGACAGGGATACATGGATTCCGTTTATGAGCTCGGTGATCCGCTTGAGCGAGCCTTTCTGCGCGGAGAGGTCCACGCCGCCGCCCAGGACCTTCTCGGTCTTGCCTATCGTGGTGGCCAGCTCGAGCTGGTACTTCACCGAGGCCGGTATCACCTGGCTGGACGCCAGGGCGATGAGGGCCTTGGCCTCGATGTCGATGTCCTTGATGTACTTCTCAAGCCTGATGGTGTACCTCGATTTCAGCTCCACCGGGGATAGGACATTGTAGGTTTCGAAGAGCTTCCGCGCCTTGTCGGTCTCGAGCGCGTGCAGTGCCTCCGGCGTAGTCTTCAGGTTGGGCAGGCCCCGGCGCTCGGCTTCCTTGTGCCACTCGTCGGTATAGTTGTCGCCCATGAAAAGCACCGATTTGACTTTCGGCAGCTCCTCTTTCAGGAGGTCGAACACCGTTTTCCTGACATCGGTGCTGCCGCGCTTCTCGATCATTGCCGCTACATCGTCAAGGCTCTCGGCCATGATGGTGTTAAGCGCCGTTGCCGGGAAGGAGATGTTCTGCGACGATCCCACGGCCCGGAACTCGAACTTGTTGCCCGTAAAGGCGAAGGGCGAGGTGCGGTTCCGGTCGGAGTTGTCGCGGCTCACCACCGGCAGGGAGGATATCCCAAGGTCAATGATGGTCTTGTCGGTCACGCCATTGGCGATTCCTTTCTCGATGCTCTCCAGGATGTGCGTGAGCTGCTCGCCCAGGAAGACCGAGATGATCGCCGGCGGCGCCTCGTTTGCCCCGAGCCGGTGGTCATTGGCCGCCGAACCCACCGATGCGCGCAGGATGTCGGCGTGCCGGTGCACGGCCTTCAGGGTCGCCAGGAGAAAGACCAGGAACTGCATGTTGTCCTGGGGCGTTTTGCCCGGCTTGAACAGGTTGACTCCGTCGTCGGTCGAGAGCGACCAGTTCACGTGCTTGCCCGAGCCGTTGATGCCGGCGAAGGGCTTCTCGTGGAGCAGCACGGCCATGTTGTGCTGGCGCGCCACCTGCTGCAGCTTGTCCATGACGAGCAGGTTGTGGTCAACGGCGATGTTGGCCTCCTCGAAGATGGGCGCGATCTCGAACTGGGACGGCGCCACCTCGTTGTGCCGGGTCTTCGCCGGGATGCCGAGCTTGTAGAGCTCCTCCTCCACGTCGTGCATGAAGGACTGCATCCGCTCCTTGATGCTGCCGAAATACTGGTCCTCCAGCTCCTGCCCCTTCGCGGGCGCCGCGCCGATGAGCGTCCTGCCGGTCAGGACCAGGTCCTGGCGCTTGTAGAAATAATCCATGTCGATGCAGAAATATTCCTGCTCGGGCCCCAGGTTGGACACGATCTTTTTGGATTTGCGGTTGCCCAGCAGCCTGAGCACCCTGAGGGCGCTGCCATTGACCGCGCGGATCGAGCGGAGGAGCGGCGTTTTCTTGTCCAGCGCCTCCCCGTGGTACGAGATGAATACCGAGGGGATGCAGAGCGTGATACCGATCCCGTTCTTGCGGAGGAAGGCCGGGCTTGACATGTCCCATGCCGTGTAGCCGCGCGCCTCGAAGGTGGAACGCAGCCCCCCGCTGGGGAAGCTCGACGCGTCCGGCTCGCCCTGTACCAGCTGTTCGCCGGTAAACCGCTCGATAACCTCGCCCGGGCCCGAAACCTCGATGAACGCGTCGTGCTTCTCGGCCGACGCGCCGGTCATGGGCTGGAACCAGTGGGCGAAGTGTGTCGCCCCGTTCTCGAGCGCCCATTCCTTCATGGCGTGGGCGACCGCGTTCGCGGTTTCGATATCCAGCTTCTTTCCCTTGTCGATGCTTTCTTTCAAATTCGAGTAAAATATCTTGGGAAGCTTGGCCTGGATTACCTTATCGTTAAAGGTGTCTTCACCGAAATAGCTCGAGATTGGGAGGTCTTTCTCCTTCTGGACCGTGTACGTCCGCTCGGTCGCAATCGTGGGGGTGATCTTTTTCATTGGTGCCTCCAATACGTATAATGATCTGAATCAGAACAGGTGGAATATAGTTTTTATCGGCTACATTTGTCAATAGTTGTGACAAAATGAATGCTTCAAATCGGCTAAATTTAACATCTGCGTAATAAAACGGCCCCGGAAGCGGTTTGAGCGCGCCCGAATGTCATTCAATGGTGAATGTAACCGTGTTTATCACCGCCGGGCCCTCGTAAATCATGATCCGGTGCCGCCCCCTCGACAGCACCAGCGGCTCCTCTATATCGCGAGTCACCTGCCTCCGCTGCCCGTCGTCAACGGCGAAAAAGTAGCGCATCGCGCCGGGGGCAGGGTCGCCGCTGTACGAGATTTTCACCGGCACCGGCTGGCGGTGCCGGGGTGTCAGCGGGTCTATGACGAAAGTCTCCCCGGCCACGGGCGAGAGCACCGTCGGGACAGCGTCCGCGCTGTACGTGTGCACGCTCCCGTGGGAGAGGGAGCATGTCCCGGCCGGCTCGTCGCCCGGCGCGAAGGTTTCGCGATAGGAGGGGCACGATTCCCGGGCGCGCTTCCCGCTCGTCCTGCATATCTTCAGCGAGATGAAGCCGTCGGTCCTGGTGAAGCGCGGGTGCTCCCTCCCGGTCAGGAGCCGCATGACCTGGTGGAATATGCGGCCCGAGCCCCATGAGCCGGAGACCCGTTTCATGGGCTTGCCGGAGAAATTCCCGGCCCACACGCCCACGACGTAGCGCGTGGTGAATCCCAGCGTCCAGGCGTCGCGGTAGTCCTTGGAGGTCCCGGTCTTGACCGCCACCTCGAAGGGGAAATCGAGAAAATTCCTGCTTCCCGGCGAAGCGCGCCGCCTGATCTCGCGGTCTGCCAGGATCCCTGTTATGTAACGCGCCGTTTTGTCGGTCATGAGGCGGGCGCCCCCGCCCGCCGTTATGGGGCTGCCGCGGCGGTCCTCGCCGATGAATACCGGGAGGAGCATGCCGCCGCGCGCAATTGCGGCGTACACGCGGGCCAGCTGCATGAGGCTTGCCCCGCCGGTCCCGAGCGCAAGGCCGTGGCCGTAGTGGTCCGGCCCGCAGGTCATGTGGTCGAACCCGGCCTTCCTGAGCAGGGTGTAAAAGGCCGGGACCCCCACGGCCCGTATCATCGATACGGCGGGTATGTTCCGGGAGGCGCCCAGCGCTTCCCGGATGGTCAGGGGCCCCCAGTAGGCCAGGTCATAGTTTTTCGGGATATAGGTTTCCGAGCCGTCCGCCGGGTATCCCTGCTCGCGGTCATCAATGATCGTGTTGGGAAGATATCCCTTCTCGTCCATGGCCAGGGCGTAGAGGAGGGGCTTCAGCGAGCTCCCCGCCTCGCGCACGGCCAGGCAGCCGTTTACCTGGCCGTCAATCGAGCCATTGAAGTTGCGCGAGCCGACCATGACGGCCAGGGGGAGCCGGTCCCCGTCCGAAAGGTCGAGGGCCACCACCGCCGCGTTTTCGGTGTCGTAGCGCTCCAGGAACAGGAGCTCGCTGTTCACGATCCTGGTTATCTGCTCGTTCAGGTTCCCGGATATGCAGGTGCGGACGTTGCCCGCCAGCCCGGGATTTGACGCGCGGAGCCACGACTCGAAATGGAGGGTCGAGGAGTTGGGCCGCACCGGGGTGAAGGGAGGCGGCTCGAACACGGCCTTTCGCAGCGCGTCGATGTCGCGCGGCGGCGCTGCCGCGATCCGCCCCCAGAGCCGGAGAAAGCGCGCGTCGAACTTCTTTTCCGTCACCGTGTTCTGGCGTATGAGGATGACGAGCGAGGCGAGCTCTTCGCGGGTAAGGAAGCGGATGTCCCGGCCGAAGATCCGCTTCGCCGCGGCCGGGAACCCGTTCTGGTTGTACTTCATCGGCACGCGGTTGAGCCAGCATTCCAGTATCCGCTCCTTGGGGATGCGGTACTCCAGCTTGAGGGCGAGGAGTATCTCGCATGCCTTGCGGGCATACCTGTTGCCCGGGAGGCTGTCTTTCCACGCGATGCGCGCGAGTTGCTGGGTGACGGTAGACCCGCCGGACACGATCCGCCGCGCGAAGGCGTTCTGGACGGCGGCGCGCCCCATCGCGACGGGGTCAAACCCCGGGTGCGCGTAGAACCGCCGGTCCTCGGCGGCAAGCGCCGCCCGGACCAGGAATCGGGGCTGTTCCCCGAGGTCGATCCATTCCGCGTATGCGCCCTGACCGGCGGTCCGGAACTGCCGGAGGACGGTTCCTTCGCGGGACAGCACGCGGAGCGACTGGTCGCCTTCAAGCCGCTCCGGCGGGACCGGCCAGGCCAGGAAGAGGGCCAGGCCGGATGCGGCCGCTCCTGCCGCCGCCCGCGCGGCCAGTGATCCGATACGCGCCGCCGACGGCATCACTTGACGGCCAGCGACCCGCTGCCGGTGCGTCCGAACACCTCCGGCTCGTACATGAGCTTCGTCTGCGCTGCCGGGGCCTGTGCCGTTCCCCTGAGCAGCGGCCGCACCAGGTAGGTGAACTCGTGCATGCCGGGCGCGAGGTAGTTCTGTACTATCACGACCCGGTCGTCGCGGTACTCGATCGACGGAAGCGAGTCCATCCACCAGTATTCATGCGACGGCTTTTCTTTCGACGTGTGTTTCGAGAGCGAGGATTCCTCGGTCTTGAAGGCCGTGTTCACGATCTCCACGTTCGACGGGAGCGGGTCCGTGATCAGGGCGTTGAAGCAGGGCTTGGGCGCCACCACGCGGATCCTGACCAGATAAATGGTACCCCGGGTCAGGCTGCCCCGCGTGACCGTGCCGGCCCTGTCGGTTTTCGACGGCCGCCCCAGGTCGATGATGTCCCGCTGGATCTCCATCCCCTCGTCGCGCGGCTCGACCTTCGCGAGCGCCGGGAAGTAGCTCAGCGTGGCGGTGTAGTAGAGCCGGTTGCTTTTTGCCGAGGAGAAGACCATCGGGTGGTTCACGCCGGCCGGGCCGTAGGCGTTCAGGCCGTCTATCGGAAGGCCGAAGGAATACACGTCGAGCTTCCCGCGGTCGAGTGTCGGCCCGAATACGGTCTTTCCGTTGAGGGAGACGGTCCCCTTGAACGAGGAGCTGCCGGTGCCCGCCTCGTATATCCTGTAATATTCGCGGAGTGCGAGGGCGGCCTGGCCCGCGCTGTGGCTGTCGCCCCAGACGGTCCCGCCCCGGTCCGCGATGATATACTGCACCATGCTCGCGATGAGGGGGTTGTTGCGGTCCACCATCATCATGAGCCGGAGAATGACCCCGGCGGTGGAGCCGCCCGAGTAGAAGGCGCGGTTGAACCCGTCCGTGCCTTCTTCTTTAAACGAGACCTTGCGGGTCGTGATATTCATGCGGTTCCTGAGGTTCTCGACGATCCGCTTCGTATGCTTGTTTTCGCGGTAGTCGCTGATGTCCTTCTTTGTGGCGATCGCCAGCGCAAGGTACGCTTTTCCGCGGAGGGAGAGCTTCTGCTCGTTGTCGAGCAGGAGGTCCGTGAGGGACGAGTTGAAGTCGCCTTTCGCCGCGAGCACATAGTTGATCAGGGAGAAGGTCTCCAGTATGTAGAGATAGCCGTCCTGCCGCGGCTCGCGCACGTAGTTTTCCAGGTAGTCCGCGGCGCCGTCCAGCACCGACGATTTCACGTTGTAACCGTTCTGCCTGGCCATCTGGAGCACGAAGGCCACGTACGCGGTTAGGTAGGGATCGCTCCTGTCGTAACGGTCTTCCTTCCATGCCCTGAAGCCGCCGTCCGCGTTGACGAACTGCCCGATCTCCCCGAGGAACAGCTCTTCGATGCGGGAGAAATCGTAGTCCCTGTCGCTCGGCGGCCGGAACGAGAACTGCTTGAGCAGCTCGCCCGCCGACATGGTCAGGAGGAACGCGGAGGCCCGCTGCTCCAGGCAGAAGAACGGGTTGGTTTTAAAGAAGGTAAACGCCTTGTTGAGCCCGACCAGCGCGGTAGGAGCCAGGGTGATGTCCAGGCCTCCCATCCCGGGCACAACGAGGCCCGGCACCGGGAACCGGATGAATTCCTTTTCCTCGGCTGTCGTGAAGCCCGCAACCGTGAAGGCCTCCTCGGGCGGTTGTTCACGCACCGGGAACGTGAAGGCGAGCCGGTCCAT
>Ga0116149_1003544_pt1 | contig 16050 bp, 10 predicted proteins | sample AD_UKC057_MetaG_FD_89787 | JGI IMG/M metagenome (GOLD analysis project Ga0116149, IMG submission 89787) | Active sludge microbial communities of municipal wastewater-treating anaerobic digesters from USA - AD_UKC057_MetaG | ecosystem: Engineered > Bioreactor > Anaerobic > Digestate | place: USA... | reverse complement strand
CGTGCCTGCGCCGCCTGCCACAGCGGCAAGGGCGAGGCGGTGAAGGCGCTGGATCTGACGCTCCGGCCGGACCCGCGCGGCACGGCCCGCTGGGGCGGCATCTTCCCCGAGCCGTACCTCACGCTGCTGCTGGGCCGCAACAGCGCCCGTGCGGGCGGCAGTTGTCCGGGCTTTGGCGCGTCGGCTGGATACGTCGCTGTCCCCAACACTATCAGCACGAGCTACCAGACCTTGCCGCCCCTGAGTTGCCTGTCGCCCCGCAGCAGGCTCATCGAGCGGGCCATGGACCGCCGGCAGTGCGGGCGAAACCTGTCCCGTGACGACTTGCGGATGCTGATCGCCTGGGTCGATTTGTGGGCGATGTACCGCAGTGACGACGAACTGCGAGAGATCGACGACCCGCCCGCCCAGTGGTTGCCGTTGTGGTCTTCCCCGCCGCGGATGCGCTCCGCGCCCCGCGTCCGCACGGAGTACTCACAGGACGAGTACCTCCGGCCGGAGGATCGGCACTGACGCGTGCGGCGGTCAGCCCTTGGCCAGCAGCCAGGCGGTGTATCCGCCGTAGCCGGCCAGCAGGAGGGCGGCCTCCCAGCGGTCCAGGCGGTGTCGCCCGCCGGAGAACATCGCGCCAAACAGCAACAGGCTGCCGGCGACGAGAATGGCGAAGTCCACGTTAAACAGGGGATTGTACGGGGCCGGGCGGATCGTCGCACTGACGCCCAGGATGCACAGGATATTGAAGACGTTCGAGCCCACGACGTTGCCGATGGCGATGTCGCTGCGTCTGCGGATGGCGGCCACGACGGAGGTGGCCAGTTCCGGCAGAGAGGTGCCCGCGGCGACGATAGTGCAGCCGATGAACTTCTCGCTCAGGCCGAACTGCTTGGCCAACCCCACCGCCCCGTCCACGCAGAGCTTGCCCCCGCCGATCAGTCCGCCCAGCCCGGCCGCCAGGAAGATCAACGACCAGGACATCGAGAACACCTTCACCTCCAACTCCTCCGGGGCGGAGGGCTCCTGGCGGGCGATCGACCACGTGTACGACAGGAACATCGCGAACAGCACCAGCAGCACGAGGGCCTCGCTGCGGCTGAGCAACTCCGGCCCGGCCGGGCCGCCCAGCAGCGGACCGTTGACCAGCAGGAAGAGCACCAGTGTAGCCAGGATGGAGAAGGGGATTTCCTTCCAGGTCGTGTTGTGCTGAACGGCCAGCGGGCGGATGAGCCCTGCCACTCCCAGGATCAGCAGCGTGTTGAACAGGTTGCTGCCCAGGACGTTGCCGAAGACGATGTCGTTTCGCCCCTCAGCCGAGGCGAAGATGCTCACGACCATCTCCGGCATGGACGTGCCGAACGCCACCACCGTCAGCCCGATCACGATCTCGCGGACGTTCAGCCGCTTGGCCAGCGAGGCCGCCCCCCGCACCAGCCAGTCCGCTCCGACCGTCAGCAGCACCAACCCGCCGAGGAGCATCGCGGCGGCGGAATACATGGGGTCCATACGAATTCTCCAGTGAGTCCGATCATTATACCGGATTCGCGGTCGTCGATTGGAGAAGGCCTCGGAAGGCCTTCCGCCACGGTGGAAAGGTCCGTGGCTTTTGCGTTTGATCGCCCTGGGCTTCCGTGGCGGTCAGAGTCTCTTCAGCAATTCGATTGCCGCTTGCTCGTAGGTCGCCTGCCACTGCGGTCCCAGCAGGCAGTCGCAGTCTTCCTGGGCCGAGCCGGGGTTGGCCAATTGCTCGGCCGTGGGGGCATAGTAGACGTACCCGTTGGTGTAGCCGGCCACGAAGGTGTGCTTGTGCGGCGAGGCCTTCTTGAGATTCAGGCCGATCTGCACGCTCAGCTCGCCGGGGAAGGTCGTCAGCACGAACTCGCCCACCCGCATGGCCGCGATCTCGACCTCGACGGGCTTGTGGCCCGCGGCGGCGTTGGCGGCCTGGTGCTTCTTGAGCAGGTCCAGATTGGTCCGCACGCGGGTGAGTTCTTCCATGACGTGGATGTTGCGGACGTACTGCTCGAGGTTGCGGCGGTTCTCGGCGTCGAGGCGATCGAGGGCGGGGCGGCTGGCGGCTCGTTCGTGGAAATACTCGCCCGCGGGGGCGGAGGGGAACTCGCCGCCCAGGCCGTAACGCACGGCCAACGGGAGGAAGGTCTTGAGGTTGAGGGTGGTCCCCCGGAGGGAGCCGACCAGCCGCTCCTGGCGGGCCTGCAACGCGGCGATGCGAGCGGTCCAGTCGGCCCGCGGCAGGGGGACGGTCCGCGCGACGATCTTCAGTCCTGCCTGCCGATCGCAGCGGATGGCCCTGGCGGCGCGGGCGGCGCTCAGGCCCAGCAGGTTGCCCAGCGGCTCGGCGTCGCGCGGGGCGGCGACGGCCTTGTAGCCGACGGGGTTGATGTCGCCCGCACAGCCCTGCACGAACAGGGCCACCGTGTCCTCGCCCATCGCCTCTTCGACCGCCCGGCAGGCGAAGCCGGCCACGTCGGCGGTGTTCGCCCCGCTGGGCACGCCCTGAATCGGGTGACAGGCGAAGTTGAACACGACCGCCAGCGGCCGTCCGTCCATGCGGTCCAGGCGGAGCACCCCGATCTGCGGGTCCACCGGTCCGACGGCCGCCACCTGCTCGTCCGGCGGGAGCGAGTAGGCGTGGCGGACGTCCGCCTGGCTGGCGTCTTTGAGCGTCAGGCGGCGGTTGATCATGATGCGGTCCTCCCGCCCGGCGCCGGCGCCCACGCGCACCGGCGTCATTCCCCGCATGGCGGCCTGCACCGCCTGCACGGTCAGTTCGGCCAGGTCGCGCCGCACCGCCCCGTGGCAGTGGCTGGCGTTGGCCAGCACGTTCTCGGGCGCGATGCCGCAGTCGGCCCGCAGTCGGGCACGCACCGTGGACAGATAGTCGTTGGGCACCGGCCCGATCCCGCCGATGGCCACCGCGTCCACCGTGATCAGGGCCAGGGTCGTCCCGCCCTCGGCGATCACCAGCGCCTTGACGTACAGCGGATCGTTGGGCGGACCGGCGGCGGGGTCGGCGATCTCGACCTTGGCGGCGCCCGCGCGAAGCGGGCCCGCGTCGGCGGCAAGGGCGGGGGGGACCGTTGCCAAAGCAAGCACCAGGACGGCTGGAAGGACCCGAAGCGGTCGAATCGTCATGTGACACCTCAGCAGTGGAGACCCCATCCAGCATACCCCGCCCGGTTGCGGGGGCAAGACCGGAGCGACAATTCCGCAACCTGCCTGCCGGCAGGCAGGTCCGCAATCCGCATTCCGCATTCCGCATTCCCCCTGCGGGCGTGTATGATAGGGCCATGCCGCTGAGCCACTACCTGACCCTGTCGCGGACGTTGGTCCTTCAGGCATCCAGCAAGGATGAGGCCCTGAAGGAACTGGCCCTTGCACTGTGCCGCCACGACCCGGTCCTGGACGTCGAGACGGTGATGCGGGCCATCAACGATCGCGAGCATGCCGTCAGTTCGCGGATCGCCCCGCGGATCGCCCTGCCGCACGCCCTGGTAAGCGGATACAACCGCCAGACGCTCGCCGTGGGCTACAGCCCGGCGGGCATTTCCTGGGATTCCCCCGGCGGGGGGGGCGTGAACCTCGTGGTCATGAGCGTCTGCGGCGAGGCCCTGGCCGACGCGCACATCCGCATGTTGGCCGAGTTGGCCGGCACGCTGCAGGACGAGAACACCCTGGAGAGGCTCACCGGGGCCGGCACGAACTGGCAGGTCTACGAGGTCCTCCGCGGGGGCGTCGAGATTCCCCCCCCCGCCGACGCGCGAAAAGTCCAGCTCTGCCGCTATCTCGCTGAGCACGCCGCCGCCCTGGCCCGACAGAGCGGGGCCGGATCGGTCATGGTGCTGGCCGACGACCGCGTGCCCCTGTGCTTCCTGGAGGACTGGCCCGACGACGTGCCGCTGATCCTTGCCGCCGACGACGCGGCCACCCATCTGCCGGAGGCGGAAGAGCCGCTGACGGTCCTCTCGGTGCCGATGGGCCATCTGCGCCGGGCCCACCGCGTCAAGCTGGCGTTCCTGTTCGCCCTCTCCAACGCGCTGCTGGAGGCCGGCGAGACCGTGGTCTGCGCCTCGGGCGAACCCGGCAGCGGCGTGCTCAGCAACCTGGAACTGGTCGAGGTCGCCCGGGAGTTCGACACCTTCCTCACCCTCCGCCCGCAGATCGGCGGGGGCGATCTCAGCCACCACGTGCTCGACCGGGTGCTCCACATCGCCACCAGCCTGGCCCGCGAAGGCCGGGAGGGCCGGCCCGTCGGGGCCATCTTCATCCTGGGCGATTACGAGAACGTCCAGAAGCGATGCCGGCAGCTTGTCATGAACCCCTTCCGCGGCTACCCGGAGAACGACCGCAACGTCCTGGACCCCAGCCTGGAGGAGACCGTAAAGGAATTCTCCCGCATCGACGGGGCCTTCCTCATCCGCGGCGACGGGGTGATCATGTCGATGGGGGCGTTCATCCAGACCGAGGGCGCCGAATCGCTCGCGCCCGGCCTGGGCGCCCGCCACGCCGCCGCCCTGGCCATCACCGCCTCCACCCGGGCCCTCTCCATCTGCCTGTCGGAGTCCACCCGCCGGGTGAGCCTCTTCCACGGGGGCAAGCTGATCATGACCCTCGACCAGGCCGCCCACTGACCCCGCGCCCGACCGCCGCCTCGCGTCGGTCAGCCTCTGCCCAGCCGACGCCTCTAAAACCGGCCAGGATCGTCCAGGCCTCGCTCGGGCGCAGGAACCGACCTCCACCCCGTCCGAACCGGCCGACGCATTCTGGGACCTGCCGGCCGCAGGCAGACTGAATGCCCCGACGGCAAACATAGGGGAAATTCCTCAAGGGCGCTTTAAGGCGCTTTTTCCGGGCGGAGGCCCTCCGACTGGTCAAAGACGCCACCGTAACCAACTATATTGCAAGACTTTGCCCCTGCGAACCCTCGCGCCCCACCCGCGAACTATGGCGCCCTTCCCGCGCACTACGGCGTCCTATCGCGCCCTCCATGCGTCCCCGGGACGCCCTGCCGCGCCCCGCACCGATTGCCGGGCGCAGAGGGGTCAGGGCGACCGTCACTTCTTCGGGAATCTCTGCCGGATGCGCACAATGGCCTCGCGAGCCGACTGCGGGATGGACGCCGCCGCCCGTTCCAGGGCTGCGAGGTTTCCCGGGCCGCCCCATGAACCCAGGGCCTCCGCGGCTGCTTCGCGCGTCTTGATAGACGGATCCGTCAGCAAAGCTTCCAGCGCCGCGGCGATCTCCTCTTGGAGTTGCACGGGCGGGGTGTCGCTCAGCCGCACCGTCGCCCGCAGCCTGCGGTGGCGGTCCCAGCAGCCTAGGTCCTCGAGGTTGCGCTTGTAGAAGTTCGGTGCGGCCGTATCGGTCACGTCGGGAGGCAGCGGGGGCGGCAGGCGAGCCGGGTCCGCCTGAATCCGAATGGTCCGTTCTTTCGGGTCCACACTGGTCACCTGGCCGAAAGCCACTTTCCTTGCCGCGGCTGCCACGTCGTCGACCGGTGCGATAACGATGTTCAGGCTGCCCTGACCGCCGATGCCGTTGCAGCGGTCGGTGCCGACTATCCGCATGACCTCGTCGTGGACGTAAGTTCCCACGTCCCCCGGCAAGCCGTCGACCCAGAACATGGCGACGCGTCCGGCGCCGTATCGCTCGCTCATCTCCCGGATAAACTCCGCGCGCCCGTCGCGGATCATGGACACTTGGGGTCGGGACAGGCCGGGATACGGAAGGAAGAACGCGGGCGGGATGTCCGCGGCGGCACTCGGGGGGGCCGGAGCGAGCAAATGGGCCGCCGAGTGCTGAACCGCCGCGGCAGGGTCCGTGCCGTCGCGGGCGAGATGCCAGATCCCGATCCCGCCGGTCGCGCCCGCGACCGATATCGCCACTGCCGCGGCCGCCAGGCGGCGAATACGGCGGCGCGGTCCAGCCGCGAGCGATTCAGCCAGCGCGCTCTCCAAGGCCTCTTCGAGCGCACCCGCGTCGGCATAGCGAGCTTGCGGGGACTTCTCCAGGCACCGCAGCACGATCTCGTCCACCCGTCTGCCCACGCGGGCCTTGCGAGACGGGTGCGGAAAGCGGCCGATCGGCAGTTCCCCGGTCAACATCTCATACAGGACCACGCCCAAAGCGTAGAGGTCCGCGCGCTGGTCGACCGCACCGGGGTTCTCCAACTGTTCGGGGGCCATGTAATGAGCGGTGCCCAGCCGCAGGCCGACCGCCGTCGCGGCTCGATCGCCCCGGTCGGCAAGCAGCTTGACCAGCCCGAAGTCCGCCAGTCTGACCCTCCCGAGGGCCGCGTCCTCCGCGCCGGCTTGCTGCTGCGGCGGCGAGAGGAGAATGTTGTCCGGCTTGACGTCGCGATGGACGACGCCCCGGCTGTGGGCGTACCGCAGGGCCCGGCAGACCTCAAGGGCGATCTGCAAGGCCTCCAGGGGCAGCAGCGGTCCGTCCTGAAGTCGTCGACGCAGAGAAGAACCCTCGGCCAACTCCATGACCAGGCACCAGTATTCGCCGGCGATCTGGAAGTCGAAGACCGGAATGATGCCCGGGTGGCTCAGCCCTGACAGGACCCGGCCCTCTTGCAGGAACCGTTCCATCAAGCCCGGATCCCGGTTTCCCTGGCTGGAGAACACCTTGACCGCAACCAGTCGCCGCAACTCGCCCTGGCGGGCCTTGTACACGGCGGCCATGCCTCCCCGGCCGATCAGTTCCAGAAACTCCAGTTGGGAAAACTGGACGTTGAGTTCGCGCAGATCGGGTGCAAACGGACATTCCGCCGAGCCCATGTCGCCCGGTGCGTGGTCCTGGTGGATCACCCCGGCCAGCAAACAGCGCGGGCACAAGTCCAGCGTGTGTGCCTCGACCAGGCGGGGATGGCCACAGCGGTAGCGGTCTGACGGATTGGCGACCATGGATACACCGTGCCCTTCGCGCACACGCCCCTGGCAGCCGCACCGGGCTAGCCGTCTTCGGGGCTATCCCGGGCCGTTCCGGACGGCGGAAGGCGACAACCACACAGTATACCGTTCCGCCTGCGCGCCGGACAGGGGGGGCACATCCTTCGCTGCCGGCTCACGCCGGTTTCCCCCGCGCAACCTGCCTCGCCGCCAACAGCGACAGCACGCCGGCTATCACCAGGGGTATGCCCGGCATGAGCGTGACGAGGTTGACTTTCAAAAACGGGAAGGGCAGCAAGCCGGCCACCAACATCATGACTCCTCCAGCCAGAGAGTGGGATCTGGCGAGGATCGCTCCGGCCAACGCGACCAACGGCACGACGATGAACAAGACCGTGATCAGGGTGGCCAGGCGCCCCGCCCCGGGCGTTGCGCTCGCCTCCCCCGCCAGGCTGATCATCCCGCCGACCAGCAGTCCAATGACCGTGAAGAGCACCAAGCCGCATGCCGCCCCGACAATTCCCAATACAACCGCCGCGGTTTTCATGGTTTCTCCACCAGTTTGCATTCGCTCAGGTACACCAGGATCAGGTCAATCGAACACTCCCCCCGGACCTTGACGCGCTGGCCGGGCTTGAGCGCCTTGAACAGCGCCTCGTCGGCCGGCTGGATAAAGCACTCGACCGGGTTCACCAGCTTGCCGTCCTTCATCTCCCCGATGCGCAACATGTGCTTCTCGGCTGTCTTGTTGAAGTAGTACTCATCCACAACGCCTTCCACCTCCAGCAGCTCGCCCTGGTACTTCTCCTTGGTCCCGGTGCGGTCTTTCTGGATGGCGGCATGGATCGCGCCGGCCGTCAGCGAGGCTACGGGAGCAGGGTCGGCCGGTTTGCCCTGGGCGGGCTGGGTGGTGGCTTTGCCTCCCTGCTCCGCGTTGTCGCATGCCATGGGGATCATCAACATCCACCCCGCGAGCATCCATGCTGCCATCCGTGCGGCTCCCCGTACGCCGACGGAACGGCGACTCGTGTACTGTCTCATCATGGTGTTCGGCTCCTTCTGGAGGATCAGACTGCCCAAAAGCCGGACGACGCCCGTCCGGCCCGATACCCGTTTAAGAAGAAGCCACGAAAGGTTACAGGCCCTGAGCAGATTGCTCTTAAAGGCAGCGGGCATGGAGGGTGCCGGGCGATCGCGTCACGGACGGTTCTCAGGGGAGATGCTCAGTTGGTCAATGCGCTCAACGCGCCAATTATCGCCGATCCGCACCGCGATGAAGGAGAACTCGAGCTCTCTCCCGTCGAAGCTCCCCCTGGCTCCTGCAATCTGCCGTTCCCAGGAGCCGTTACGTGCACAGGATGGCCAGAAGCGAACGAACCTCTTCGTCCACGTCTTCCGCACTGGCCACCGTCCGGGCCACTTCCGCCCGGACCAGGTCCCCGAAGCGTCTGCGCAGGCGATGCACGGCTACTTTGGCCGCTCCGACGGTCATCTGCAACTCGTCGGCCGTCTGAGAATAGGGCGGGCCATGTTCTTCGCCCGTGAGATAGACCTTCAGGGTTTCGAATTGCGACTGCTTCCCGGTCGCCGACATCTCCGCGCCCAGGGACTCCAGTACCCGCTCCAGAAGCGTCAAGGCCCAGCGGCGATCGAAGACTTGATCGGGAGTCAAGGTGTCGGCCGGTTCTATCCGGCAGCGGTCTTCGGCCGCCTGGAAATCCAGGGACAGAGGACTCTTGCCGCCTCCTCGCTTTTGGGCATGGCGGCGGTCCCATTCGTTGGCGAGGAACCGCTTGACGCACACGAGCAGGAACGTCCGGAACCGTCCCTTTTGCGGATCGGCGGCCTGGAGATAGTTCTTCTCCAACACCCGCAGGAAGAACTCCTGGGTGAGTTCCTCCGCCTCGGACCGGGCAATTCCGCGCCGGCGGACCAGGCTGTAGACCGGATACCAGTACGCCTGGCACAGGTCGGCCAGGGCGGCTTGATGATCTGGAGAGGCCGGGTCCGCCGCCGAGAGAATCATGCTCCAGTGGGTGGTGTTCGTCTTGCCACCGTCGGGAATGTCCATGGGCTGGATTATATCCCCGTCTTACGGACAGAAACACCTATCCTTCCGTAACTCGTTCGCCTGTACGCTTATTCCAGACTATGGTGCAACCTCCGGCGATCTCCATCGCCGTCGGGCCGGGCCGACATGGTCAAAAACTTGGCCGTTGGGTTGCACGCCGCGATAATACTGTCGGGGCCGGCGGTTGTGATGTGCGATCCCGGCAATGCCAAGAGTCCGGAAACCGTCGTCGTCCGATCTGCAAACCTGGCAAGGCCTGAGGAAGGTGTGAGATGAAACGGCAGTACGTACAAGGGGTCGTCGTGGCGGCAATCCTTCTCGTCGTCGGCATGACGGCGACGCGAGCGGCTGAGAGCGACGGGCCCCCTCCGGACTGGAAGGACAGTCCGTACGACGCCAGCTCGGGGATTCTGCCCCCCGCGGGCCAAGAGGCGCCCGATCCGTCCAGGCCCATGTGCAACTTGTGGGTCGAACCCGTCGGAGACTGGCTTCCGCTGTGGTACCAGGAAACCAAGGTGGTTTGCTGGGACAACACCTCGTACTGGTCAAAGGTGAGCGTCCGCGTCGAGGCTGGTGACCTCGACGACGTGGAAGCCCTGGGGCGCGTCGCGCGGAAACATCCGGAGTTGGAAGGCCCGATTGTCAAGGTCCTTCAGCAGAAACGGACGCCCTCGGGTTGGTATGCCGTCATTCAGAGCGCTGGCGGCAAGAAGACCCAGCTCGTGTACGTTCGGAAAATGAGGGGGCGCACCGTTACGTGCTGGGCCCGTCTCGACAAGCCGCCCAACGAGTTGCCCGCCATTCCCCCGGCCGACGCGATCCGCCTGGCGGAGTCGCTGCAATTGCTGGCCGACGTGGCCAAGCGCCCCGCGCCTCCCCGGCGGGCGATGGGCAAGACGCCCCTGGCCTGCGAGGTCAAGCCGCTGAGCGTCCTCAAAGGCCATAAAGATGAAGTCACCTCCCTGGCGTTCGCTCGGCTCCGCAAGATCCTGGTCACCGGCGCACGCGACAAGGCCGTCATCGTATGGGACTGGCCCGCCGGCACATCCGCCAAGACGCTCGCGGGGCACCAAGCCGCCATCACGGCCGTCAGCATCACTGCCGACGGGGGCACGGCTGCTTCCGGCGACGAGAGCGGGGCTGTCAAGTTGTGGGAGGTCAAGACAGGCCAGGAACGTGGCAAATGCGCCAGCCACACGCGGGCCGTGTTCTCGACCGCGTTCTCCCCCTCGGGCGGGCAACTGATCTCCAGCAGCCGGGACCACAGCCTTCAGTTCCTGGGTGTGCCCCGCGGCGAGCAGCAATCCTCGCTGTACTTCACCAACGGGGCGCGATTCGTGGCCTGCCCCAGGGAGGGCGAAAACTATATCACGGCCATGAGAAAGGGAACCATCGACGTCAAGCGATGGCCTTTCCGCGACTATTCCAACCTCTGCGTGTACACCCGGGAATTCCGCGCGGCGGCGATCAGTCCGAACGGCAAATGGGTAGCCGGCGGGGGCGAGTGCATCCAGGGCAAGAAGGGGTGCATGCAGATCTACGACGAACTGGGCCGCATGACGGCGATCGTCTCGCCGCTGGACGCGCCGGTGACGGCGTTAGCGTTTGGGCCTGACAACCGATTGCTGGCCTCCGGCTTCGCGGACGGCCAGGTGAAGATATGGGACGCCCACACCGCCCAGGAGATCGCTTCGCTGAAGGACGGTGTCGGCGAGGTCCGCGCAGTCGCCTTCTCCCCGGACGGGACCGTCTTGGCCAAGACCAACGGCGATACGGTGACCCTGTGGTCGATTACGATGAAAGGCGCGTCCGGGCGGCCCGTCGTCGCGGGCCCCAAACCCGCCTCGGGAACCGCCATGAAGTTCACCAAGGCGCTTGCGGGCCACGAGGGACGCGTTCGTGCGATGGCGTTCGGTCCGGACGGCAAGACGCTCCTGTCGGGCGGACAGGACGGGGCCGCCATCCTCTGGGACGTGCAGGGCGGGGCGGCGCGACGAAAGCTGGGCCCGCACGCCGCGGAGGTCGGAGTGGTCGCCCTTGACGACACGGGGCGCCTGGTGGCCGTCGGCGACGCTGCGGGTCAGGTTACCCTGTGGGACGCCGCCACCGGGCTGAAGACGAACACGCTCAAGGCTCACTCCAAGGCCGTCAACGCCCTGGCTTTCTGGCCGGGCGGCAAGACCCTGGCCTCGGCCGGATCGGACAACACGGTCAAGGTCTGGGAGGTTCCCGGCGGCGCCGAGAAGGCCTCGCTCGCCCACGAGGGCGAGGTCCGGGGCGTGGCGGTTTCCGCCGACGGCAAGACGATGGTCACGATCGAAGAATACGTGGTGCGTGTCTGGGACGCCCAGACCCTGACCCAGCGGACGAAGGCCGGCCCCGACCCGTTTGGGGAACGCAACCAGGCCAAGTGGCACAAGTTCCGGGCCATCGCGGTCAACTCAACCGCCTTCTTCATGGCCACCGGCGGCGCCGGTCCAGGGGGCGGCGGCCCCGTCGTTCGCCGCGAAGCCAAAGGCCGGTCGTTAATCTCGACCGACGGACGCGCCGTCGGGCCCGTCACGTCGATTGCCATGACGCCCAAGGGCGACCTGCTGGCCGCCGCAAGCTGCGACGGTTGGGTCCGAGTGTGGAAGGGCCGCATGATGGAAGATCTAGGATCGCTCTATTCGCAGCAGTACCCCGAGCCCTTCCCCGCGGCCGTGGCCCTGTCGCCCGACGGCACACTGCTGGCCCAGACCGATGGCGACAAGATCCTGCTCTGGCGCATTCAACCGACGGACTAGCCCGCTCAAAGGGAAAGCCTGATACAAACGGCCCCCGCAGTGCAGGGCGCATAGCACCCGTCGCGACGACGCAGAAGCAGAGGGCGATCACGGAGGCGGCAGCAGCACGCCACGTCGACGCGCCAGCACGCTTGTCTCATCCTTTCTGCTTGGCGTCCGCGTCGGGTGCTGCGACGCCTTCGGGACGGCGGTTCTGGCGGATCTCCTGATCGCGGCGCTGGGCCTCGGCCTTCAGCCGGGCGACCACCTCGCCGTTCTCGGCCGACACGTCCGTGGTCTCGCCGGGGTCCTTGGCCAGGTTGAACAGGGCCGCCCCGAAGGGCAGGGCACTCTTCGCGGCCTTGGCAGACTGGTCCTTCTTCTCGGCCTTGGGGGCCTTGTCATTCTTGGCCGTCTTGCGGGGCTTGGGGCGATCGTCGGTCAGGACGAGCTTCCAGTCGCCCTGGCGGATGGCGCCGAGCTGCCCGGCCCGGGTGTAGTACAGGTGCGTGTCGCGCACGGCCGCGGCGTCGGCGGCGAACATGAGCGAGCGGATGTCGCGCCCGTCGAGGGTTCGACCCTCGGGCAGGGGCGTGCCCACCAGGGCCGCCAGCGTGGGCAGCATGTCGATGTTGCCCGCGATCTGCGGACAGCTCGTCCCCGCCGGGATCCGCCCGGGCCAGCGCATGATGCACGGCTCGCGGACCCCGCCCTCGTAGATGCTGCCTTTCTTGCCCCGCCACGGGGCGGACGAGCCGGCCGCCGCCCCGTTGTCCGAGGTGAAGATCACCAGCGTCTTGGAGTCGATGCCCGCCTCGCGGATGGCGGCCATGATCTGCCCCATCGACCAGTCGATTTCCTCGATGGCGTCGCCGAGCAGCCCGCCCCCGCTCTTGCCGCGGAACGCCTCCGACGCCGCCAGCGGGTAGTGCACCATCGTGTGCGGCAGGTAGAGGAAGAAGGGCTTGTCCTTGTTGGAGCGGATGAACTTGACCGCCTCCTCTGTGTATCGCTTGGTCAGCGTGGACTGGTCGGTCGGGTACTCGATGACCTCCCGCCCGCGCATGAGCGGGACCCTGTTGCGGGCGGTCTTGGAGCGGGCGTCGTCGGCGGTCAGGCCCTCGCGGAAGACGCAGTCGCCGGCCAGGCGGGCGTGCTTGGGGTCGATGGTCATGTCGTTGCTGTACGGGATGCCGAAGTACGCGTCGAAGCCCTGGCTGGTGGGCAGGAACTCGTCGCGGTGGCCCAGGTGCCACTTGCCGATGCACATGGTGGCGTAGCCCTGCGGCTTGACGATCTCGGCCAGCGTGACCTCGTCCGGGTGCAGGCCCTTCTGGATGTTCGGGAAGTACACGCCCGGCACGGAAACGCGGACGTTGTAGCACCCGGTCAGCAGGCACGCCCGCGACATCGAGCAGACCGGCGTGGCGTAGAAGCTGGTGAACTTCATGCCCTCGGCCGCCAGCTTGTCCAGGTGCGGCGTCTTCCACTGCTTGTTGCCGAAGGGCGCGATGTCGCCGTAGCCCATGTCGTCGATGAAGACCAGCACGACATTGGGCCGGGGCGGGTCCGCGGCGGCCACGGCGAGAGAAGGGGCAACCAGCAGGGACAGGCACGCCAGCGACAGGAGTAACGATTTCATTATCCATCTCCGGTTCAGATCAGCACCGTCGGGTCGGGCACACTCAAAACGGTATGTCCAATGGCGAAAGGCGTCAAGACACAATTCGGGCAATCGCCTTGCGGTCGCGAACAGACTCCTGAGAACGGCGGGGTCAGTCGAGGCCCTCGGTCAGTCGCGGCAACGGCACGGCCCGGATGTTTCGCGCCAGGTCAAAGGTGTGTTGCCCGGCATAAATGACGTACAGGCGCTTGAGGCGGAGGGTGTCCAGGGCGCTTCGCATGGACGGCGTGATGGATGGGGTCGTGGTCCGCTTGATCTCGAACCCCCACCGCGTGCGGCCCCTGACGATGAGCAGGTCCAATTCCGCCCCGCCATGCGTAGCCCAGAAGAAGCACTCCTCGTCGGCGGCCTGTAGGTGCCGGGCGACCTGGCCGATCGCGAACCCTTCCCAGGAGGCCCCGACCTTGGGATGCCTTTCCAGGTCACGGCAGGTCCGGACGTCAAGCAGGGCGTGCATCAGCCCGCTGTCGGCGATGTAGACTTTGGGGCTCTTGACCTGGCGTTTGCCGACGTTCTCGATCCACGGGGTCAACTGCCGCACGACCAGGGCTCCGGTCAGCCGGTCCAGGTAGCTGCGTACCGTCGTGTCGGCCACGCCGAAGGACCGTCCGAACTCTGACGAGTTCCAGATCTGACCGTGATAGTGGGCCAGCATAGTCCAGAACCGTCGCAGGGCCACCGCGCTGATCGATATCCCCAGTTGCGGGAGGTCCCGCTCGAGAAACGTGCGCACAAACCCGCGCCGCCATTGAAAGCTGCCGCTGTCCGACGCGGCGAGATAGGAGCGGGGGAAGCCTCCACGAAGCCACAGGCGCGGGTGGTGCTTGAGGCCCACCTCGTCCAGGGAGAACCCGCCAAGTTCATGGTACATGATTCGCCCAGCCAGGCTCTCGGAGCCTTGGCGCAGCAGGTCGGGCGAGGCGCTGCTCAGCACCAGGAACCGCGCCGGTGTCCGCGGACGATCGGCCAGGACCCGCAGGGCGGGGAAGAGCTCCGGCCGGCGCTGGATCTCGTCCACGATCACCAAGCCCCGAAGGTCGCCCAGCACCAGCATCGGATCGGCCAATCGGGCCAGGTCCTGCGGGTCTTCCAGATCAAAGAAGGCGGCGGGAGTTTTCCATCGTTGGGCGATCTGGCGGGCGAGGGTCGTCTTGCCGACCTGCCTGGCGCCGGTGATGGCGACCACCGGGCAGCGGCGCAGCAGGCGTAGGACCGTATCGAGTTCCCTGTTTCGCTCGATCATGGCAGCGAATGCTACCTTGAAAACTCGGTGCTGTCCACCGAATTTTCAAGGTAGCGATCCTTCGCCGTTCGGGCGGCTTCTTTGCCCTGGAAAGCTCAGCGTCGGCCGTCGCGGCGGTCGGAGCGGTCGCGGTCTGCGCTTTCGCGGGCGGGCGGAACGACGCGCACGGCCGCGGCGGTGGGGCGCTCGGTTCTCAGGACGGCCGTTGCGGATCCGGGCGCCGCGGGCGGACTGGGCGGACGCAGCGGGAAGGGGGTCGGCGGTCGGATGGGCCTGGCCGGGGAGGCCGCCGGCGGGCTGAAGATGCGCGACGGACTGAGTGTACGCTGAGGAGCGGACTGGTCGGCGGACCCGGCTGCGGCGACCTTCTTCAGCAGCGTGCTGAAGCCCGCCGCCGGACGGCTTGAGTGGTTGCGGGCCGCGGGTGGATATGGAATCGACGCCGGGGCGAAGACCGGTGACGATTCGGACCGCCTCGACCGGGCGTCTGACCGGGCCGACGCGGGTGGAGAGGTGGAGAAGGCTGCCGGGGGGAATAGTCTGAGAGGGTCGCCGGGGGTCGGCGGCGCGGGCCGGCGCGCCGTTGGGCCGGGAACGTCCGATGGGGCGACGGGGCGAACAGGCGCGGGGCGAGCCTTGGCGTCGGCTGGGTTGTGGTGAGAGGCGAACCTGCCGCGGCGGGCGGCCGGCCGGGCGACGGGTCGAGCCTGACGGGATCGGACGCAGACGTCCATCGCAACAGAAAGGTCGTACCGCCCCGAGCAGGCGCCCAAACCCCCCAGGAGCAGGCCCGCCACGACCGACAGCACCGTGATGCGTATGGCGTTCACAGGGCGATCCTTTCCCGGCCTGGCCGACTTGCGACCCCGCTCGGGCTTCCCGGCCCCGCGCCGGTCGCGTCTATTGATTCTCCTGGGGCCGCTGTACGCACGGGCGATCCAGGTTACGGGTACGACGGCAGAATTCCTGCCGGTGCTCCGGCTTGACCGTCGAGAAGGAAAGACCGGCGGCCTGAGGCGATCATGCGGCCACACTCATCGCCGACCGGAGCGCGGGCTCGAATTGTGAAGGCTTCGGCTGTCGCGGGCCGGCGGGGCGCTGCGGGTCGGGCCGGCACTGGGGCGTTCCGTCCGCGGTGTGCTGAACGTCCGCGGGGTGCTCGGAGTCGGCGGCGCACTGAAGGTTCGCGGTGTGCTGAACGTTCGTGGGGTGCTCGGAGTCGGCGGCGCACTGAAGGTCCGCGGTGTGCTGAACGTCCGCGGGGTGCTCGGAGTCGGCGGCGCACTGAAGGTTCGCGGCGTGCTGAACGTCCGCGGGGTGCTGGGAGTCGACGGCGCACTGAAGGTCCGCGGTGTGCTGAACGTCCGTGGGGCGCT